>Ga0209826_1001276_pt1 | contig 17627 bp, 14 predicted proteins | sample GOMGulsemesocosm_5_FD_184637 | JGI IMG/M metagenome (GOLD analysis project Ga0209826, IMG submission 184637) | Methane-oxidizing microbial communities from mesocosms in the Gulf of Mexico - GOM15C Gulf of Mexico (SPAdes) (version 2) | ecosystem: Environmental > Aquatic > Marine > Cold seeps... | reverse complement strand
ATAAAAGTGATATAAAAGTGATATAAAACAGTAACATAAGGCAAACAAAAGATCTATGTTTTAGGAATTGGCTCTATTTGGATGGTTAATTAGTGTAATTGACATAACCTAATCGTCATAAATTTTTAACCTGTTTGTAATATCTCCCCACTATAGTTCCTGACAGCTTGACTTGCATCGTTTTTTATTCACCTGCAGGTCATAAGCTAAACTAGTTTATATAACATAATACAACCATAATATAATAGTGGAGAGCACTGTGATTTCATCTTTCAAACAAAAATCTACAAAGTTACCCGTCGGTATAGTTTTACTTGGTTCCATCCTATTACTAGGTGGATGTGTCGATGATGGCGAAGACGGTGCTGTAGGTGCCACAGGTGCTGTAGGTGCCACAGGCGCTGTAGGTGCCACAGGCGCTGTAAGTGCTGCAGGTTCAGCTAGTTTAAAACGACTAGCAACAGCTCCAGTTGGTGCTGAGTTCACGGGACTTTTTCTAAATACCGACGGAGCGTTATTTCTTAATGTTCAGCACCCAAGTGATAGCAATGCTACTGTCGATAACGATGGCAAAACCTTCGACAAAGGAACCGTTGGTGTAATCACGGGTACAGATTTTAATTCCCTTGGCAATATTGCCGCGATGGATATGCCAGTTGCTACGGCCGATAAAGAAGTGGTAATGACCGCGGTTGGTCAATACAAAGTACTGGTTCAACAAGCCGACGCGCTGAATGATGGCAATGAAATGGGCGACATTCTTGCTGCTGATGGCACAACGGTTATCAAAAGTTCAAACGATCCTGATTTTAACGCTGCGGTACCAGACGGTACTGGCGGTTACTATCTTTACAGTAACTGGGAAGATCGTCCAGGTAGCATGAGTCGTATCAAAATCTCCTCAGATTACGCCACAGTTACTGCCGAAGGCATGCTAGATTTCTCTTCAGTCGACGGCACTTGGGTTAATTGTTTCGGTACGCTCAGCCCGTGGGGTACACCGTTATCTTCAGAAGAGTTGTACTTTGATAATACAGCCGATTGGTTCGACCCAGACTACAAATATTTCAGTAATGCAGAAGCGATTGCAGAATACAAAGGCTACCCACTTAACCATAGTGGCATGTGGGGTAACCCTTATGATTATGGCTATATCATAGAAATCGGAACCAACGGTACGGTGAATACAGTGGATGAAGCGGCTGTAGAAGTCAATAAGCTGGAAACAATGGGACGGTTTTCACATGAAAACTCGGTTGTCATGCCAGATCGACGCACAGTATTCCTAAGTGATGATGGCACTGGTGTAGTGTTCTTCAAATTTGTGGCTGATGTTGTTGATGATATGAGCGCAGGTACGTTGTACGCTGCAAAAGTCACCCAAGCTAATGGGGTTTCTGATCCAGCCGAAGCATCTTTTGGTGTTCAATGGGTTAAGCTGGCACATGGAACAGAGGCTAGCATTGAAGCAGCAATTGCCGAATACGATGGCACTTTTGCAGAAGCTAAGATGATTACAGACCAGCAGATTAACGACTGGGCTGAAGCAAAAACTAATACAGATATTGATGGTGACGGCAACGTAGCCACTACAGACTTTACCGATAACCGTCCTGCTTTCCTTGAGTCTCGCAAAGCGGCTGTAGCACTGGGCGCGACTGGCGAATTCCGTAAAATGGAAGGGGTTAACATCAACTTCAACTTAGCCGATACTTGGTGGAACGCTGGCGCTGCAGATGGCGCACAAGCGTACATGTACATGGCAATGTCTAGTTTTGATAAAACCATGTCTGATGGCGAAGGTGATATCCAACTAGATGGAACCAATGGAAAATGTGGTGTTGTTTACCGTATGAAGCTAGGCAAAAATGCAAATGGGCTAGTGGACGTGACTGCTATGGTTCCAGCGATTGTTGGCGGTCCATACTACGGTGATAGAGCCGACAACCAGTGCAACATCAACAACATCTCGAATCCTGATAACTTGTTAATTCTTGATGATGGTCGTGTATTGATTGGTGAAGATACTGGTAAGCACGAGAACAACGTTGTTTGGTTGTTCGAAGATCCAGCGCTATAAAAATTAAAGTAAAGCTTTCTTAAAAAGAAAGTTCTCAATAAAGCGGCAAGACATAAGTCTTGTCGCTTTTCTCATTGTAAAAGCAGATAGAAATAACTCAGCGAGTCTCTAATGAAAAAAATTATAGCGGGAATACTCATCCTAAATACTTTATTCCTGTATGGCTGTAAGAGCGATAGTGATGACACAAACAGTGATGACACAAACATTGGAACCGATACGACTCAAGCTGAACTCAGCATCCTCAACAGTTTGGTTTTCCCCAAGAGTAATCCTGAAGGATTATCAGGTTATCTCAGGCCTGAAGAATCCGGTACAATCTATAATCCAGAGGCAGTCATTCCACCACAGTGTTACACCAAGCATGAAGGCCAATACAATCCTTGTATGACCTGTCACCAAACTTATCCGTTTAAAAGCCGCCCAAACCAGATGAACGATGGTGGTCTGCAACGTGAATATGCTTTTTCCGATCTCGGTACCCAAAACCATTGGCAAAACCTGTTTGAAGACCGTACTGATGCAATGGCACAGATCACCGATCAACAAGTAATTGATTACATATATACCGACAATTACAGCCCGCTAATCACACAACTCAAAACCTCTAGTGGCTGGCAAGGCGCTATCCCCGAAATTGAAAATTTACAGCGAGGTGAAGCTGCCTTTGATGAACATGGTTTTGCGCAAGATGGTAGCGGCTGGGTTGCTTTTAATTATAAACCACTACCTAGCACTTTTTGGCCAACCAACGGATCAACAGACGATGTAATGATTCGGTTACCAGAGGCATTTCGAACTTCAGCCTGTGATACAAAAACATTATCAAAAGACACCTATCTGGCCAACCTCTCGATACTTGAAGCCAGTATAAAAAAACTCGAACATATCAGTGTTCCACCTATTGATGAAAACAAGGTTTGTGCCGATCTAAACGGCGATGGCATCATGACTATTGTGAAACAGATTAACCAACAGAAGTCTTATGTCGGTAATGCTAATTCAATTGAAGTCACAGAGATGTTATATCCTCTTGGTACACAGTTTATGCATACGGTACGCTACGTAGGAATAAATTCCGATGGGGGAATAACCATCCCCGCACGGATGAAAGAGGTTCGCTATATGGAAAAATTCAAATTCCTTCCAGCCACTGAATTAATATCTCGGTACGGTAAAGAACGTCAGGAAAAAATTGATGAACTGTTACCAAAGTATACTCATCGAGGCGATAAAGGAACCGATAATGGCTTTGGCTGGATGGTTCAAGGCTTTATCGAGGCTGAGGATGGTCACCTACGGAAACAGAGTGAAGAGGAGCATTTATTCTGCATGGGTTGTCACACAACTATTGGAACAACCATTGATAATACCTTTGCATTTCCAAGAAAAGTCACAGGCGCCGAAGGATGGAAATATATTAACCTGAAAGAGATGAAAGATGTTCCAATGGTAAACGGCTCTGCAGAGGGCGAAATAAAACATTACATGAGAACGGTTGGTGGTGGAAATGAGTTCAGAGAAAACCCCGAAATATTACAACGCTTTTTTAATGATGACGGCACATTAAACGATGATGCGCTTACTCAGGCAAAGGATGTATATGACCTGATCACGCCCAGCGTTCGTCGCGCACTGGATTTAAACAAAGCTTACATGACCATTGTAAAAGATCAGGATTTTATCCACGGCAGAGATGCCAATCTCGGCGTATCAAAAAACGTTTATGAGAGCGTAGATAATAAAACACCAGTTTTACCCGAAGAGAATACCGTACTCTGGGATATCCGCCTTAATTGGGCGGAGTGATCCCATTTAGGCTGAATCATCAGACAGCACTTTTAGGTGAAAATATCATTTAAGTTATATACTTCGGAATTGAATCTAAGCATTAAAACTTAATTTAAGTTTTAATTTAATTGGTGCTTCACCGGTAAACCATTCAGTATAATAGTGTTGGTTTACCGATGTTTTTTGTCATTAAACTAGCGCTTTTAAAAAACGTGCGGTGTGTGAGGTGGCATGTTGGGCAACTTCTTCAGGTGTACCTACCACTAAAATTTCACCACCACCAGAGCCACCTTCAGGACCAAGATCAATAACCCAATCTGCGGTTTTAATCACATCAAGGTTATGCTCAATCACCACAATAGTATTACCGTGATCGCGTAAACGATGGATAACATGCAACAGCTGTTTTATATCGTGAAAATGTAAACCTGTGGTTGGTTCATCTAAAATATATAAGGTTTTTCCCGTATCGCGCTTAGAAAGTTCTTTTGATAACTTAACGCGTTGCGCTTCACCACCAGAAAGTGTGGTTGCTGATTGTCCTAGCTTAATATAACCTAAGCCAACATCAAGTAATGTTTGCAGTTTACGTTTTACTGCTGGAATAGCATTGAAAAACTCAAAGGCATCTTCGATAGTCATATCTAATACTTGGTGAATATTTTTGCCTTTGTACAATACTTCTAACGTTTCACGATTGTAGCGTTTAGATTTACACACATCACAAGGCACATAAACATCAGGTAAAAAGTGCATTTCTACTTTGATTAACCCATCACCTTGGCAAGCTTCACAGCGACCGCCTTTAACGTTAAAGCTGAAACGCCCTGCTTTATAGCCGCGAGAGCGTGACTCTTGGGTGGCGGCAAAAATATCGCGAACAGCGGTAAATATACCCGTATAAGTCGCTGGGTTTGAACGCGGTGTTCTACCTATGGGGCTTTGATCAATATCAATAACTTTATCAAGATGCTCTAAACCTGAAATAGAATTATAGGGTGCGGGTTCGTCTACGGTTGCGCCGTTAAGTTCAATATGAGCAAGTTTGTATAAGGTGTCATTGATCAGGGTTGATTTACCTGAGCCAGAAACCCCCGTAATACACGTCATCAAACCGTTAGGAATAACCAAATCAACATTTTTTAAATTATTGCCAGTCGCCCCTTTTAATTCGACAATATTTTCTTTATCAAACGGATGGCGTTTTGTTGGAACTTCAATTTTTTCTACGCCAGATAGATATTTGCCTGTAAGTGAGTCTTTACAATTTAGAATGTCATCTACCGTACCTTGGGCAATAATCTCCCCCCCGTGAACACCTGCACCAGGGCCAATATCAACGACAAAATCAGCAGCACGAATAGCATCTTCATCATGTTCTACCACAATAACGGTATTACCTAAATCACGTAAATGAATTAAGGTACTTAGTAAGCGTTCGTTGTCTCGCTGATGTAAACCAATAGAGGGTTCGTCAAGGACATACATTACGCCGACCAAACCTGCGCCAATTTGACTGGCTAGGCGAATACGTTGCGCTTCACCACCTGATAAGGTATTTGCACCACGCGATAAGTTTAAATAATTCAAACCGACATTAACTAAAAAACCTAAACGCTCATTAATTTCTTTTAAAATCTTTTCAGCAACTTGTGCTTTTTGCCCTGTTAAGGTTAAGCCTTGAAAGAAAGCGAGCGCATCGGCAATGGCATATTCAGCAACAACAGGTAATGGCGTGTCAGCAATAAAAACATTACGCGCTTCTAAGCGTAAACGACTACCGTTACAGTCGGGGCAGTGTTGGCTATTAAGGTATTTGGCTAACTCGTCACGCACCGCATTAGATTCAGTTTCTTTATAGCGGCGCTGCATGTTGTTGATAATACCTTCAAAGGCATGCTTCCGTAGTACTATATCACCACGGTCGTTCATGTATTTAAATTCAATTTCTTGATTGTCGCTACCGTAAAGTACAATTTTTTTCACTTGTTCGGTTAGGTCTTTAAAGGGTTTATCTAAAGGAAAATGGTAATGTTCCGCAAGGGCTTGCAGCATTTGAAAATAATAAAAATTGCGTTTGTCCCAACCACGTACCGCACCACCAGATAAACTTAATTCTTCATTACTGATCACGCGGCTGCTATCAAAAAACTGTTCAATACCCAAGCCATCGCAAGTTTTACAGGCGCCCGCGGGGTTATTGAATGAAAATAAACGTGGCTCTAGTTCTTGCATACTGTAACCACAATGTGGACAAGCAAAATTGGCTGAGAACAAGAGTTCTTCTCGATCAGGCTCATCCATAAAAGCAACTTTGGCAGTGCCCGCCGTTAACCCTAAAGTGGTTTCAAAAGATTCAGATAAACGTAATTGAATGTCTGGACGCACTTTTAAGCGATCAACCACTACTTCAATAGTATGCTTTTTATGTAATTCTAATGGCGGTGGATCAGATAAATCACATACTTCACCGTCAATACGGGCACGAATAAACCCTTGGGCAGCAAGGTTATCTAGTAGCTTTACGTGTTCACCTTTACGGTTTTGCAGTACTGGTGCAAGCAACATCACTTTAGTGCCTTCTTCAAGCGCTAAAACTTTATCAACCATTTGTGAAACCGTTTGCGCAGCTAAAGGTTGTTTGTGTGTTGGGCAACGAGGCTCGCCAACACGGGCATATAACAAACGTAAGTAATCGTAAATTTCGGTAATAGTGCCCACGGTTGAACGAGGGTTATGCGAGGTGGATTTTTGCTCGATAGAGATTGCTGGTGATAAGCCTTCAATGTGGTCAACATCAGGCTTTTCCATTAACGATAAAAATTGACGTGCATAAGCAGAAAGCGATTCTACATAGCGACGTTGCCCTTCAGCATACAAGGTATCAAAAGCCAGTGATGATTTACCCGAGCCAGAAAGCCCTGTAATGACTACGAGTTTATCGCGAGGGATCGTTAAAGAAATATCTTTAAGATTATGGGTTCTAGCCCCTCTGACTTCAATATTTTTCATTTTTTATCCAGTAAACTATCGGTAAAATAACAGCCATATATTATGACATAGTTCAACTATAAGCACTTTTATTTTATTCGTTTGAGTAATAGAATAAATAAAAAGTAACATCGTTATAATCCAAGGTTAGATAGATGAATACTAAACAAGTAATTAATGTTTTAATCGCAGTGATAATGGCTTTTACAGTAGGCTTTAATATTGATGCTCAGCCGTCTGTACAGCAAGGAATGGGAGTATTTGTCGCTATTGCTTGGCTGTGGATCACTCAGGCACTACCCATAAGCACTACAGCATTACTGATCCCAATACTGGCGATAACAAGTGGTTTACTAACCACTTCACAGGCATTTAAAAACTTTGCTAATCCTGTTATTTTTCTGTTTATGGGTGGTTTTGCCTTGGCGGCCGCATTACAAAGATATGGCTTAGATCAACTTTTCGCAAATAAGATGCTTTCTCTTTCAGGCGGAAAACCCTTTAAAGCGATTTTATTGTTGTTTTTAACCACCGCAATACTGTCTATGTGGATCAGTAACACCGCTACCCTTGTGTTAATGTTGCCAATAGCACTCGGCTTGTTATCTTCATATAATACTAAGGCTTCTCCCAATTTAACTATTTTTGTGCTGCTAGGGCTTGCATACTCTGGTAATTTAGGTGGTATGGCAACTTTAATAGGCAGCCCGCCTAATGCTATTGCAGCTTCCGCCGCTAACTTAAGTTTTGCTGATTGGCTTAGTTGGGGTATACCTATGTTTGCCTTGTTATTTCCATTGATGATTTTAGTGCTGTTTGTACTCTTTAAACCAAAATTTCCTGACTCAGTTACTATCAACCCACCTAAAGTAGAGTTCAGTTGGCAACGTAGTATGGTGATCATTATTTTTTCTTTAACAACCTTATGTTGGATTTTTAGCGCACCGTTGTCACAAGCATTTGGCATTAATGGGGGTTTTGATGCGATGATAGCTGTATCGGCTATCGTGCTACTAACAGGTTCAAACAGTTTACCCTTTGATGAATTTATTAAAAAAACCAATTGGGGGATTTTAATTTTATTTGGTGGTGGCTTAACGCTGAGTGCGTTATTAAAAAGCTCGGGAGCTAGTTTATGGTTAGCAAATGTGATCAGTAGCCTTTTACCTGCTGATTACTCTTGGTTGGTACTACTAATTATTTGTGTGTTTGTTGTCTTTTTAACTGAGTTAGTCAGTAATACCGCTAGCGCCGCTTTGTTAGTTCCCCTTTTTATGACTGTAGCCTTAGATTTAGGATTACCACCGGTGGGAATTGCGGTAATTATTGCCTTGTGTGCATCTTGTGCCTTTATGTTGCCCGTAGCAACACCACCCAATGCAATTGTTTTTTCTTCCGGCTTAGTACCACAAAAAAAAATGATGCATGCGGGTTTAGTGCTTAACTTTAGTTTTGCTGTTGTTATTGCCACGGTGGCTGAATTGTTTTTTTAGTATTTTGTTAATATTTTGTAATGATTCAGCTTATGCAAAAGTTCAGGTATTGAGAATTGAGAATTGAGAATTGAGAATCCATATTCCGTCATCTTCGTGATCTTTTAATCGAAGATCCATAGCTTTTTGAACAAAAATTATCGTTCAGATATTTTAAAAATGACATCATATAAACGAGGTGAATAGTTATGTTTTTTTATCTTTATTCTGTTGTCATGAATTGCATGATAAACTAAGTTGATTTTCTTAACTCTTAAGTGAAGGTTCATGGGTGTTTCAGGTTTAAACCGTATTGAGAAAAAAGCAGCATTTTCGTTAGCTAGTGTTTTTGGTGTGCGTATGCTTGGGTTATTTATGATTTTGCCTGTGTTTGCTCTTTATGGTGAACAGTTAACAGGTTATAGCCCTTTATGGCTTGGTATTGCGATTGGCGCTTATGGCTTAACACAAGCACTGTTACAAATTCCAATGGGCATCCTCTCAGATAAATATGGTCGAAAGCCAGTCATTTTAACAGGCTTATTAATTTTTTTATTAGGTAGTGTTGTTGCCGCGCTTTCTACCAGTATTTATGGTGTAGTAATAGGCCGAGCTATTCAAGGCATGGGTGCAATAGCGAGTGCTATTTTAGCCTTGGCTGCCGACTTAACACGAGAAGAGCAGCGACCGAAAGTGATGGCGACTATTGGCATGTTTATTGGTTTGTCATTCACTTGTGCAATGATTTTAGGGCCTATAGTCGCTGAATTATTTGGTTTAAGTGGTTTGTTTTGGTTTACAGGTTTCCTTACTATTATTGCGATGTTTATGATCCAATTTATGGTGCCATATTCTGTCAATAAAGCGCCACGTGGTGATAGTGTTGCCTTACCAGAACAAATAACCAAACTCATTCGCCATCCACAGTTATCTCGTTTGAACTGGGGAGTCTTTATTTTGCACATGGCATTAACCGCTTGTTTTATTACCTTACCTAAACAATTTGTTGCTAGCGGTTTACCTTTAGATGATCACTGGAAAATATATTTACCAACCATGTTGGTCGCTTTCTTTTTAATGGTGCCTTTTATGATTTTTGCTATTAAAAAACAACAAGAAAAACCGATGTTTAGCGCAGCAATTGCTTTACTTAGTTTAGCATTATTTTCATTGTGGATATTGCCGCTAGGCTTTTGGAGTTTAGTGTTATCTATCGTCATGTTTTTTACCGCTTTTAATTATTTAGAAGCAACGATGCCATCAATATTATCTCGGATTGCTCCCGCTGGCGTTAAAGGTAGTGTGATGGGGATCTACTCTAGTAGCCAGTTTTTAGGGGCGTTTTTTGGCGGTATTTTAGGTGGGTTTATCGCTAGCCGTTATGGTGAACATAGTATATTTTTAGTGATGTCATGTATTTGTCTGATTTGGTTAGGGTTAAGTTTTAGCATGAAAAAGTTAGAAAAATCAAAAAACTTTACTTTTTCTACTGATATTAACAGTGAAGAAAAAGCCGCAGAGGTCGCAGAATTATTGATTAATATGCCTGGTGTGATTGAAGCCACCTTAGTGCGTGATGAGCATGTTGACACTTCCTTGGGGAAAAACAAAGTAATAGCTTATTTAAAAGTTAATGAAAAAATAGTTGACTTACAAGCCGTTAAAGCTTTATTACAATAATATTCTGGGGCTTTTGTAGGAGAAAATATATTTATCTTTGCTAAGACCTCCCCCTTGTAGGAAAGGATTTACCCTCGATCTCTTTAGTTTTTAAGCGACTAATATCAATGACACTCATTTTGTGATCTAATTAATTTTGTTTTTCCTTCACCAATATCCATCGCTATATTGACTCTAAGGCTCTCCCCTTTCAAATGCGATTACTTATATTTACAAAAATGTGTTGCTCATAATTTGGCTTTTAATACTTTTTGTGCGGCAAACATACCCATAAGCATCATACCAATAAAAACAAATATTTTTGGTTCAAAGGTTAATACATTAACAATGGCGGGTCCTGGACAGATCCCTGTCAATCCCCAGCCTGCACCAAAAAGTGCAGCACCGATAACTAAGTTTTTATCGATTAATTTATGTTCAGGAATAAAAAATTGCTTAGAAAACACAGGTTGAGTTTTCTTATTAACAACAAAAAAGAAACCAAAAGCAAATACTGATAAGCCACTACCCATCACTAACATCAAGCTTGGATCCCAATTACCTGCTACATCTAAAAAGTTGATAACTTTTGCAGGGTTAGTCATTTGAGCAATATAAAGCCCCACACCAAAGAATAAGCCACAGAAAAAAGAAATAAATAATTTCATTATAAAACCTTCAATTTAAATTAGTGTCATTATATGACGATAAAATGACGAGAAACAAATACTACGATAACTGCCACCAACATAAAAATACAGGTAGATAAGATTGAACGTGGCGACAAACGACCAATACCACAAATACCGTGACCACTAGTACAACCAGAGCCAAGACAAGTACCAAACCCAACTAAAAAACCACCTACAATAATAACCGGCCAAGAAATATCTATGCTTGACTCGTTGTGATAGTCAAATAACGTTAATACTAACGGTGATAAAATCAAGCCCAGCAAAAAACTCCAACGCCATTGTGGGTTAGTGTTTAATGCTTTAAATGAACCACTAACGATAGAGGAAATACCCGCAATATGACCTGTTAATAATAGAAATAATAAAGAAGAAAAACCTAATAATGCACCACCTAACAGCGCTGATAAAGGCGTAAACTCTGTCACGATAAAACTCCGTATTGAATAAAAGTACTATTTATAATTATCATAAATATGTGGAATATATTACTCAAAAACAGTTATCTGAGCAATTGAATTCAATTAAATACACTTATTACTGAAGACAATGGCAGAATGTGAACTGATTTATTGGTTTCCAGAACCGAATTATCACAATCAACACAATTATTGATAGATGTCAAAGTAACATTATCTATTGTCACTATAATATAAAATTATAGGGTGGGGTTTTAATTTAAGCCTATTCGTTAGTAATAGTTAGTAAGGAGAATCAATATGAATAAAGAACCAACATTAACATTACCTAGGATTTCTGAAGATCGTGAAGATCAGAGCTTAGCCTCGGTTAAAAACGTCACAAAACTGAGTAATCGTAAAATATTTTCAAATGCAAACTATCCGTATAAAGAGAAAATGGGGGAGGATGAATATGAAGTTTTGAAAAAGGATTTGCAAATTGAGTTATTAAAAATGCAAGGATGGGTAAAGAAGACAGGACAGCGCATTCTAATCATATTCGAAGGACGAGATGCGGCTGGTAAAGGCGGCACGATTAAAAGAATGATGGAACATCTAAACCCTCGTGGCGCAAGAGTTGTTGCACTTGAAAAGCCGAGTGAGGGTGAGCAAGGACAATGGTATTTCCAGCGGTACATTAAACACCTACCATCAAAAGGAGAAATTGTTATGCTTGATAGATCCTGGTACAACCGGGCAGGTGTTGAGCGTGTAATGGGGTTTTGCAAGCCTGGGGAGTACCTTGAATTCATGCGTCAGGCGCCAGAGTTGGAACGTATGCTGACACGTAGTGGTATAACACTGCATAAATTATGGTTTTCAGTTAGTCGTAATGAGCAATTCAGGCGTTTCCAGAAACGACAGCTCGATCCCCTAAAACAGTGGAAATTAAGTCCTATTGATCTAGCTTCACTGGATAAATGGGAAGACTATACAGAGGCAAAAGAGGCGATGTTCTTTTATTCTGACACAGCAGATGCTCCTTGGACTGTGGTGAAATCAGATTGCAAAAAACGCGCTCGAATTAATGCAATGCGCTTTATATTGAATGGTCTTGATTACCCAAACAAAAATACTGATGTTGTCGTAAGCCCAGATGAACTGATTGTTGGTTCTGCTTCTACAATTTATGAAAAAGGAGAGCATTCATTAGATAAAGACCCTAAATGGGTACCTAAAGAGCTGAGAGAATCAAAGAAAAAAGAGTTACCGTCAGATAAAAAAGAACCAAAGAGTAACGACAACCAACTTAACAATGAATCGTAAATAGTTTTTAACAGGATAAAATCATGTATAAAAATAAACAGGCAAAAAATATAGCTAACAGGTTTCGCGAGCTTGTAGAAAGTGCTGGCCACTCTCTTCAGGATGAGCATTATGATGAGCTAGAGTTATTAATTGAAGCAGGGATAGATACCGCTCTTGTCGGAAAATTAGAAAAAATATCGGCTAAATTAAATGACTTATCTCATTCAGTTCAATATGACGCTGAGTTTTTTGATTAAATATATACCCAAACCTCTTCAAGATGCAGGATTCAGCTGGAATTAGAAACGTCTTTAAGCAAGGCATTGATTGAAGAGAATGGTTATTCTCTTTAATCAATAACGTAGCATAAAACCTTTCTAAACCAGCCCTACGGGAAACTCCCTATTTTTTCTTGCTTTTTTTATTATTTTTCTTTTTTGTAGCTGTTTTATTAGTGGCTTTTTTCGCTTTATCTTTAGCTGTTTTTTTATCTTTTAACTTAGTCATTTTAATAGCTAATTCTTTCGCCACTAGCTTTAATGTATTTTTTTCTGCTTTCTTTTTTTTATTTTTGGATATTTCTTTTTCTTTATTTTTATCCTTAACTTTGTTTTTGTTTTTGTTTTTGTTTTTACTTTTCTTTGCCGCTTTTTTATTACTTATCAGCGTTTTAGAAACCAACTTTTCTTTACAGATAACAGGATCAGTTACTTTTTTAGAAACCGATACATTCTCGGTTTGAAGTAAAGCCTTTGCTCTCTGTATCGTCTGAAGCGATCTGGCATTAGCAAAACCAGGCACCACTGATAAACTCTCTATACTGGCATTTGCTACATCAGACACTGTTTTAAAGCCATGTTTAGTCAATATAACCGATGTTACCTGACCAATTCCTGCTATTTTAATAACTAACTGTTCCATTCGCTACCCCTTAATCCACATAAAAAATTCAATATAAATCAACCGCTTACTGAGTTCTAATGACAAGTGCATTTTTAACCTCATCTCATTCGCCAAACACATAAAAAATAATTGACTTGAAAACTAATAAGAAGAACTGTATTATACACTCAATGACGTCATTACGTAACAACGTATTAATATCATTATTACATAAATATACCTAATAAGGAATTAAACCATGTCTAAGAAAAAAGAAGTTAAAACTCTGTCTAAGAAAAAAGTAATTAAATTAAAGATCAAAGCATTAACTAAAAAAGTTAAGAAACTAAAAAAGAAATTATAATTTCTTTTTAGTCAATCTTCGCCATCAGATAAACTGGTGGCGAGGCTTTGCTTCTTCGCTCAATTTTCTAATATTATATTTGCGAGTTATATGCCAATGAAAAATAAAAAAGAAGATTCTACAAAAGAAAGTAGTAGCCTTAGTAAGACAAAGAAAAGCACGTCTCTTCGTTTAGAAAAAAAGACACTAAAAGCCTTGAAAATAATGGCCATTGAAAGCGATACTAGCTTGCAAAAGCTAATTGAGGGGTTAATTGAAGATGCCCTGCTAAAATATAACAGTGCATCTAAATAATATTGTTAACATGAATCTAAGTTAATCTAGAATTAACTTAAAATCTTAAAGTCTTAACTTAAAGTTAAGTTAAGTTAAGTAGTGATGTTAAACCAATCGATAAGAGAGTTTATTACCTAGTTTAGCCATCAATCTCCCTTCTTTATCTAAATCGGCAACATTTAATTTTTGCTCAAGAAAAAACATCTTATCAATAGTCAACTGCATATGATTTCCATCGACCTTCAAACTGAGTAAATCAATCACTAATGGTTGACGACTATTATTTAGCAGTACCGCTAAACGAAACAAACGAATTAAACGTGTTAACGTTTTATGACTAATATTACGCAGTAATGGCAAGCTTCTTTGTTTGAATTTTTTTCTTCCGTTACTCACCAACAAACCTAATAGTTGCTGCTCATCTTGGTTATAACCCGGTAATTCGCTATTTGCTAAAATATAGCCTGAATGCTTTTGAAAATCACTCGCACTAATTTGCAAGCCTACTTCATATAAGTAAGCGGCTTCTTTTAACAACTCTCTTAAATCTGTTTTTTCTAAGTTCCAATTTTCAGCTACTTGACTCCATAACAACTCACACGTTTCAGCCACTTGTTGTGCCTGTCTGCGATCTACATGGTAGCGTGTTTGCATATCTTGACGGGTTAATAGTCGTGTACTTTGCTCTTTATCTTGCTGCTCCATTTCATAAAGAACACCTTCACGCAAAGCCGCGTTACAAAACTTTAGCTCGGTAATACTTAAACTTTTCATCACTGCAATCATAATCGCCATGCCTGCGGGTAATACCTCGGCTCGCGCTTTATCAATGCCCACTGATGAAAGCCTTTCAAAACCAGATTTTTGGCATAATAGCGCTTTTAATGCTAAAAGATCGCTCAACAATAATCGGTCGGTATTGTCGCCCACTAAACCAACGGCTTTAAAAAGTGCTTTAGCCGTACCTGACGTTGCAAATACATTTTTCCATTTCAACTTTTTAAAGCGATGCGAACAAAACTCTAATTTCTGTAAAGCCGCAATCTCAGCTTTTTCAAATGCTTTTTGGCTCAACTCTTTCGAGAAATAGCGCTCAGTAAAGCTAATGCAGCCCATACTTTTGCTTTCTCTATAGAGGGTTTCACAGCCCTCACCCATGACTATTTCGGTACTTCCTCCACCAATATCGATAACTAAACTGCTATCGAGCAATACCTCGCTACGCACCACGCCTTGATAGATAAGACGCGCTTCTTCGCATCCAGAAATAATTTCTATTGGAAAACCTAATGCCTGTTCAGCCAAGGTTAAAAATGCATTACGATTGTTTGCTTCACGAATGGTATGAGTAGCGACAACCCTAACTTTTTCTACGTTATTTTCTTTTAATATGTCGCCTATTTCTTTCAAACTAGAGACAGCACGTAAGATTGCCTCATAATTCAATTCGTTTTCTTTATTTAACCCCGCCCTTAACTTAACGCGGTGCTTTACGCGTTTAACTGGTTCAATAATGTTATTTTTTATACGTGCAATAATTAAATGAAAACTATTAGAACCAAGGTCTAATGCCGCTATCAATTCTGAGTTATCGCTTTTATTAATTATTTTATCTGTCATATTTTTTTACTTTCGATCGCTTTCAGGTAATCATATATTGCTACTTGTGAGCGTATTTTTCGCTTATTACCACGAGGTCTATACTCATTAATTTGCTTTTTATCAATAATTCTAGCTTTTGTTCTATCGCTCCATTGTACGTTAAATATATGAATAAGTTGTTGCTGAATATTTTCATCATAAATGGGACAACCAACTTCTATTCGACGATCAATATTCCGTGTCATCCAATCGGCTGAACTAATAACAACCTTGGGTTTACCGCCATTATAGAAAACACTCATCCGAGTATGCTCTAAGAAACGATCAACAATTGAAATAACTTCAATATTATCACTCTGACCTTCCACACCTGGCACTAACGCGCACATGCCTCGAATAATCATACGAATTTTAACACCCGCACAACTTGCCTCATACAGCTTACGAATAATACTTTTATCATCAAGATTATTCACTTTTAATAGAATTTCTGCCTTGTGACCTTTTTTTGCAATTTTAATTTCATTATCAATGGACTGATTGATCCAATCTCGCGTGTTAATCGGCGAAACAATTAAATGCTTAAATTCTTTTCTTTTATAACTATGAACAATAAAATCAAAGACATCAATAACTTCTTTGGTAATATCTTCATTACGAGTGAATAAACTGAAATCGGTATAGATTTTTGCCGTTTTTTCATGAAAATTACCCGTACCTATATGAGCATAGTACACCGCTTTATCTTTCTCGTGCCGTCCAATCAAGCATAGCTTACTGTGGCATTTTAATGAAGGAACGCCAAATTCAACCTTTACTCCACCTTCGGTTAATACCTTTGCCCATTCAATATTTGCCTGTTCATCAAAGCGTGCATGTAATTCAATAACCGCTAATACTTTTTTACCATTTTTAACCGCATTAATTAATGATTTGATAATACGGCTATTGCTTGCTACTCGATAAATGCTCATTTTTATTTCAAAAACAGCGGGGTCAAAAGCTGCTTCTCGGAGCATTTCAGTAAAGTGACTAAACTTATGGTAGGGGTAGCTCAGCAGAATATCTTTCTTTTTAATCGCTTGAAAAACATTGGGGTATTTAGCAAAATCTTGCGAGATTAAAGCCGGCATTTTAGGATTCTCTAAATGCTTTCGTCCTATATTTGGAAAGCCTATAAAGTCTCTGAAATTGTGATACCGACCACCCGCTATAATACTGTCATTCCTAGAAACACCCAGCTTTTCTTTTAACATTTCAATCGTATTTGATGACATTTCACGCTCATAAACGAAGCGTACCGGCTGAGAATTAAGGCGTTGTTTAAGCCCTTCAGACATTCTTTCTAACAACGACTGATCAATATCATCGGTTAGACCAAAATCAGCATCACAGGTCATTTTCATTGAATAAACATGGTACTGTTTATAGTCGAAATACGCTGAAAATATATCGTTAAAACAATAACGGATCACATTATCTGACATGATAATATTTTTCCGTCGCTTACCTTTTTCACGTGGTAATTCAATAAAACGTGGTGAATCATTCGTTGGGATAGCAACAGCTGCATATTGAATGTCATCGCCATTAATCATTTCACAAATTAAATAGGTTAAATCATCTTTTAATAATGATGCTAAATCAGTATCTTTATTGATGATGATAGGTTCAATATATCGCTTTAATTTATTATAAAAATATTCTCGCAGCCACTGCCCTTGCCCTTCCGTCAGCTGATCTTCATTAATTAAAAAGATATGTTGCTGTGCTAACCCTTTTAATACATCAAAATAAATAATTTCAAAATCATCCTGAAGCTGTAATACTTTTTTCTGAATAGTACGCAAAAGGTTTTTTGTAGGTGTTTCATCATCTAGACTTTTTTCAATAATCACCTTGCGTTTAACATTAGCTACTCGAACACGAAAAAACTCATCTAGGTTATTAGAGAATATCCCTAGAAATCGCACCCGCTCTATAATAGGAACAGATTTATCTGCCGCTTCCTGTAAAACCCGTTCGTTGAATGATAACCAACTAAGCTCCTTTGCAACATATTTGTACCCATCACTTTTTGTCACGCACACCTCTTTCATTTAATTTGTT
>Ga0209826_1001271_pt1 | contig 17648 bp, 13 predicted proteins | sample GOMGulsemesocosm_5_FD_184637 | JGI IMG/M metagenome (GOLD analysis project Ga0209826, IMG submission 184637) | Methane-oxidizing microbial communities from mesocosms in the Gulf of Mexico - GOM15C Gulf of Mexico (SPAdes) (version 2) | ecosystem: Environmental > Aquatic > Marine > Cold seeps... | reverse complement strand
AAATTAGCGCAGTTATTTATCACGCGTGTGCCACAAAAATTAAAAGAAACAAAAGCATTAATCGAACAATCATCAACGCTTGATTTTAGCGATATGGGTAATGGCTACTCAGGCGTCTGGCATAGCTCAACTTATGGTGATGTTAAACAAAAGTGGTTATTAATTCGTAGTGAGCAAGCGAAAAAACGCGAAGGATACAGCTTAACGAAGCGTATGCTAAAAAAAGCAGAAGCGGAACGAAAAAGCTTTAAAAAACTCTCGCAGCAAAGGTTTGCCTGTCAACATTATGCTAAGAAGTCACTTGAATTATGGCGAAAAAAACAGACATACAGTAATGTTATTGAAGACATCATTAGTTTGCCAATATACGGTAAGAAAGGTCATCCTAAAAAAGGGCAAGCCCCCGTGCGTATTGAGTTTCAAATAACGGGTAGCCTTTTTATCTCACTTGAAAAAAGAGTAGTTGCACTCAAGCAGTTAGGTTTTTTTATTATAGCAACCAATGATTTAAGTGAAGAGATGACCATGGATAAAATGCTCAGCACTTACAAAGAGCAGCAGTCGGTTGAAAAAGGTTTTCGATTTTTGAAAAGCCCTGACTTTTTGACCAACTCAATATTTTTAAAGAAACCAGAGCGTATCGAAGCTTTATTAATGGTGATGACCACTTGTTTGATGGTTTACGCTTCATTAGAGCATCAGATACGCAAGCAATTAAAGGAAAAATCGCTCTACTTTCCTGATCAAAAGAAAAAGCTTTATCAAAACCCAACTGCTCGTTGGGTATTTCAATGTTTTCAAGGTGTCACAATTATTTATTTAAAAGATCAGGCACCAATGGTAGTCAATTGGAAAGAGCGACAGCAAGTCATTATTGACTGCTTAGGTGATATTTACAGGGAAATGTATTCCTAAAACAGGTGCGGAAGATGAGTTAAACCCAATAGAGCGGCTTTGGAAAGTAATGAATGAACACGCAAGAAATGGAAAATATTTTGCAACGACAAAAGAGTTTCGACAGAAAATTGATGATTTTTTTGCCGTAACACTTCCGAGAATAGCTGATACTTTAGATAGTTGGATTAATGACAACTTTCAAACACTGACGCCTGCATCTTGAAGTGTTATGGGTATAGATCAAATACAGGGATCTACGTCAAGATTTTTTTATTAAATTTTTAGATGCAGAAAAACAGATAAATATAATAAAAAGGGGGATTCAGCTTGATTAACAATGACAAATATTTCGTTACATTATCATTAATTGATCTAGATCAGTTAAAATCAACTAAATCTAAAAAAGTGAGACAATTTGTCACACTCCATAACCTCCTTCTTTCTTTAGAATACGTCCACTAAAACTTTTTACTTGAGCAAAAAGTTGGCAAATCCTTTTCGTCCTACAATGTCTTACTTTGAATTACTGTCAACTTATCATAAATATAAGAAATGGAATTATTGATGAAAAATCTAACGTCGCTTTACGCACTTATGAAGCAAATGCTGCTTAGCACTCTAATTGTGAGCTGTAGCAATTTTGTTATCGCCAATGAAATTGACAAACCTGTGATTCACCCTGCCATTCCAATTTTGGATGAATCAGGTAAGCATGTATTAGAGAGTGGCGCTGCCTATAGTGCCAAAATGACTTGTGGTATTGCCGGTTGTCACGATTATGAAAAAATTACTCATGCTTATCATTTTGAAATGGGCCGTGATGAAGCTGGAGATAAATTTGGTGAACAGCGTGCGTTAGACTTAGTGAGTTCCCCTGGTTATTTTGGTGGCTATGCCTGCATGGGTGGTAATAACCCTGACTGGTTGGCGAAAAAAGAAAATAGTGATGAAGCAAACTTTGCTGACAAAGGGGCTGCAGGGCTTGTTCAGCGTTGCGATGGGTGTCACTCAGGCGGTGGTTGGATGGAAAAAGATCGTCAAGGTAATCGTTATGATGAAGTTGATCCAAATACTGTAACAGCACTAGATGGCGACTATTTCAACCGTGGCACTGACGCGCACAACATGCCAACTAGCAACGATGTAATAAGTCAGTGGGATTGGAAAAAAAGTGGCGTTGTTGAGGCCGATTGCATGATGTGTCACACCGACTTTAGTGCTTTACAAACTCATAAAGGCTCACCGATAGATAGTGATGGCTTAAATCAATTTAAAACCATGCGTGGCAAAAAATTAATTGATAAAGGTCACTTTAGATATGCTGGCACAGCCATGCTAGAAAACCTGAACCTAAACAATACTGATGACATAACTAAGCACCAAACGTTAGTGAATTTTGCTAAAACTGGCAAAGAAAGCCGTGGCCGTTATGATTTTGATTTAATCATGGAAAACGACAAGCCTAAGTTAGAGTGGAATGCCGCCGCTTTTGATGACAACGGCAAAACCAGTATTCCTATGTTGAAATTTCCCAATAATGATAACTGTATGATGTGTCATAGAACCAGTAACTCTCGACGTGGTTTTTATGGTTTTGGGGATAACGCAACTGTAGAAATAGCCCCAGAAGATGGTACCATTGTTGAAGATTACCAGGATGATGTACACAAAGGAAAAACATGGACTGAAGAAAATGGAGAAACTCGTACTATCGAAACTTGTAATTCATGCCACGCTAGAAGCTACTTTGATCCTAAATATGCAAATGTCGATTTAGATGCAAATCACAACATCCTTAAAGGTAACTCTGATATGGATGTGCGTAACGACTTAGATTATAACCCAAATGCTAAAACCTGTACTTATTGTCATGATACCTCACCAAATAAGGCTATACCTTCAGGTCATGACTCTATGTTAAGCGCTCACCAAGAATTATGGAAAGCAAGTGGCGATATGGCAGGTTACCCACAAGGTACAATTACCCGTATTACACAAACTCATTTAGATGTAATAACTTGTCAGTCTTGTCACATTACCGATAAAAAGTCTCGTGGGCGTCCAATGCAGATTTCTTATCGTTACCGTCAAGAAGAAGATGATAGCTTAAAAATCATTCCTTATAACCCACGTATGCGTTCTTACTGGAAAGATAAAAACACTGGCAAGATGTTAAATAAAACGCAACGTAACAGTGTTTTTGATACAAAAGAAGTCGACGGTGAAACTATCGGTTTAATTGTTGACCCAATCTCAGGTGATGAATTGGCTCAAGTGTCTACTCGCATTTCACATGGTTCATTACGCTTTGGAGATCCTAATTCAGTTGAAGGTTATAAAGCCCTAAAACAAGCTTACGACAGTGTATTAATTAAAGCGGGTGCTGAAACAGCTGATACCGCACTAGTGTGGACTGAGTCGAACGAATACATCATATCTCATAATACACGCCCTGCTGTTTCGTCAGTGCAATGTGCGGATTGCCATAGTAAGAAGCAAGATGGCTCATTCAGCTCTTTAGTATCCACTGATGGCATTTTAGGTGAAGGTAATAGCCGTACAGTTACTACCTTGCCAAACCGTAGTTTGGTTGATGACGGCATTGTCATTCTTGACCTTGATTATATGAAAATTAATGACGATGGTAGCGTCACTCAAAATACTAGTGATGTGTTATACAGCACCAAGATTGACCCTTTTATGACTGTTCTACGAGCCAGTAGCGCTAAAATTTCTGAAGGCGCTTTATCTAAAGTTAATAAAGATTCAGCTATAGAACAGCTCAACGTAAAGGATGAAACGGCTGAGATGTTAATGAGCCACTTTAATACTATTGAACTGTATCAATTAGCACAAAATCAAGGCCATATAGACCTACGCGCTATTAAGTTGTTAGTAAACGGTAATGCCAGTCAATTTGCCGATTACCGTATAGAAGTACACCTTGCGGATGAGATAAGTAGTGCTGCAAATGAAGCCGGGTTAGGTATATTGAAGTCACCTCTTTATCAAATTACTGCGCGTGACAAACAACGCCGGCTAATCGATGGCTTCCAAGATGCAGTATTGGTTAAAATTCCTTATCGCGGTCAGCAAACAACACTAGATAATATCTCTGTTTTGTATTCTCCTTATGGTAAATCATGGGCTGCATTAAGTGATGACCAACTAATTGCTATGGTTCCTGCAACAGCAGAAACTATGGGCTATGTGATGTTTGAAACCCAGCATTTTAGCCAATTTGTTATTGCTGATACTGCCGAGCAACCAGCTCCTACACCTAGCCCAACCCCTGATGTAGTAGAACCAGGAAAATCAGGTTCAGGTGGTACTTGGTTCTACTTATTACTGTTATTACTACCGCTAGCAATTAGACGTCAATTTAACTAATTCACTAAGTCAATAATTAAGTGGTGACAGGGCATCGCCACTTATTCATTATTAACAGCAAATAAAATGAGGTGGGCATGTCACATAAAAGTAAGCAAGAAGATCAACACCCAAATGAAGAGAATGGCTTTTCTACACAGGTAATTAAGGTATTGCCTTGGGTAGCAGGTATAGGTTTTGCGGCGAGTCAAATTGCTAGCGCAAGCCGGTGTACTGCGGTTGAACACGGTCATTGCTCAAAATGCGGCAGCTGTGCAATTGCTATAGTTGGCTTGGTAACTTGGGCGATTAGTAAAAATAAAGATCGTCATGAGTTTTTTATTGAGAAATAGCCAGTTTGTTCACTAATTCTATGACTTTTATTTATCTGAAGCCGTTAATCTCTTGGTTTACCTCTTTACTGGCGATAACTTTGCTTGTGTATAGTTATATTTGCCAAGCACAGACTTATGGTTCTATTGAATTAGGGTTACGTAGTGGCTCTCAAGATGAAGATATACTATTACGGCAGCTTGGTTTCATTAATTACCAGTCTAAAGATAATAAAACACACGCTGTATTTGATTACATGCTGCACGCACCTAGTTTGTCAGATAGCAGAGTCAGCCAACTTTACCTACAACAAAAAATAAATGCGAACAGTGAAATATTGGCTGGCCGATTTAACCGTTTTGACAATTTAGGCTACTACACCCTAGATGGCGCACAATATGATTATGATTTTAGTGACTATCCTTGGGCAAAAAGCAATCTACCACTAACTAAAGTCGCTTTATCTGGTTATGCAGGAAAACCATTAAGAACCGATGACATTCATGTACTCAGTGGAGGTTACGTTGCAGGTATTAGCTCACACTTTCGCTGGGCGTTACCAGTAAGTAATCAAACTGAATCACTCTATGAGCCTAATTTAGCCCGTATGCCAAACGATATAAGCGCAACTATTGGCTATCAGGTGCTAAAAATAGCGCAAGCATCACAACGACTTAACTTAGGGCTAAGCGCTAAAAGTGAACAAGGTTTTTTCAATCACGAATTATTTGGCACTTTTCGTCAAGAATTTAATGTAAGTGCCAGTTTAGCAGCCGTTAAGAATAAATGGTCAAAAAGTGAGTTTGAAGACTTACTGATTGATACCCGCTTCTATTTACCTAAATTAACCTTTAAAAAACGTGATTTTTTACAAGTGCAATACCAATACTATAACCCCGAGCTAAGCCGACCTAGTTTCAAGCAACGCTTCTACTCAACCTATGCAGTAGGAAAAATAGCATTAGCGGAAGTTGCCTATCACGGCCAACTTACCACTAGAAGCCATTATCGAGTTGCAGGCAGAATTTCTAATAAGCAACGTGGTGGCAAAGGTTATGGCTGGCAAGCGCAAGTAATTGAACGTCTTAAAAATGATTGGCAACTTGAAGCTAGCATTGATCATTTATCCCTAGGCACCGTTGAAATATCAAGTATCTATGCAGGTGTATCACTAAGCCCAAATGCACTTTCACAACTAAAAATTCAAGCTGCTATTCAGCTAGAAGATAAACCCTTATATGACAAAAATAAACTCTTTGGTTTACAAGGCAGTTATCAATATATGCTTAACACTAACTTGTTTTTAAGCCTTTCTTTTGAATTATTACGAAATAACATGAAAGCCATGGATCACTTAGGTCGATTTTATTTGGTGTATTACTTCGATAAGGGGCAGAGTTAATGTTAATACGTTTGCTAATTACCTTATTCACTGTAATTTATTACTGTTCACTGACCCAAGCTTGGGCAACTGATATTGGCGCACAAGCTTCTTTAGCGGAAAAAATGCAGCAAAAAGCCAATATAAAACCCGCGAGAGTAAAGCCTGTGTTATTTAGCCAAAGTAATTGGTGGAAAAAGCGTAAAAAGCTGCAAGACATTTATTACCCACACAAAGCGCATTATCAAGTGATGGAACGGATGCAAGATAGCTGTATGTTATGTCATAGCTTTAATGCCAATAGTTTCAATGGGGCTAAAATTCATGACAGTAAAAAATTAGCTGAAATCACCGCCGTCATTAACGAACCAATGAAGGCGGTGTGTCACTCTTGTCATATTAAAGAAAAAACAGCACCCGCAACTTGCTCACTTTGTCACACAAATAAGACTGATATTTGGCCAGAAGATCATAATATCAATTACCTGCAATCTCATGGTATTGATGCCAAACATAATGAAGCGAGTTGCGATAGCTGTCACCTCTCTAAACAATTTTGTAGCGACTGTCACTTTAGGCGACAACCTCGTGGTGGCATATTCCATCCTTTAGGATTTTTAGGTCGCCATGGCACTGAGGTTCAGTTTAACCCCAGTGAATGTGGTACTTGTCATAATCAACAATATTGCACTGATTGCCACAGGAGAAAGCACCGATGAAACAGTTTAATTTAGTGATAATTTCTGCTGTTATAATCTTCATGATAGCAGGTTGTGGCGGCGAAGAAGCAGCTACAGAGCACAAACAAGATGACAGTTTAGTTCCAGGAAAAGTGAGTTATAGTGATTGGCAGTTGCTCAATAACACTCACGGTATTAATGGTAATGCGTGGCAGCTTGAGCAATGTGATGCTTGCCATGTTGCAACAGATATTCACCAAAATCCCGCCCAAGCATCTATTAAAACGATTGTACTTGATAAAGGCTATCAAACTTGTGTAGGTTGTCATGGCAGTAACGGCAATGACAGTGAGCGACCATGTTTAGTGTGTCACAATCAACAAGATTTACCGCAAATGCCTGCGATAACAGGTATTCAAACTCACAACTTCTCTGTAAATGAAAACCGTATTAATGATCAACACTCAGGACTAACTGACAAGCAATGCCTTGACTGTCATATTGCTTCAGACATGAACGGCAGTTTTGATATTAATATTGATTTAACCCGCTTTATTGACAAACGCGGTAAGCAGTCTCTTTATCAAGACAACAGTGATTTCTGTTTGCGTTGTCACAATAGTGATAACCAACAGAAGGGTTTTGAAATTATTGGTAAGGGTTATCAAAATCCACTCATTGCTATGGCCATCAATTATCAAGCTATTGATGTCCATGGTGAACTTAAAGGCAAGGGTAACCGAACCTATAGTGGCTTACGCCATGGCTATAACTATCAAGCTAAGGTACAGTGTATTGACTGTCATGCTATGCACGGCACTCAGAATGAAAAATTAATTGTTGGGAGCACTGCAGTGGGTGCAAGTAAGCTTATTAGCAATCAATTACTTACTTCAATCACAACTCATGAAGGAGACAGCTCACAGTTATGTGTGGTTTGTCATCAAATGACTACAGTAATTGAAGAAGGTTATAAAGACACTGGTAATGGTTTATCTGGTGTTCATTTAACTGGCCAAGAGTGTCGCTCATGTCATCAGCATGGTATGGCAACACAAACAGGGCTATGATCATAATGTTATTTAATAAACCATATTCTTTAGTTCCTTTATTATTGCCTTCTTTATTAAACTGTATATTACTGTGTATTTTGTTTACCTTGGCAAGTAGCAATAGCTTTGCTGTAGAGCGTTTATCCCACCATGTAAATAATATTGTGCCATCAAGCAGCATTACTATCCCTAAAGACTGGCCACTAACAGACAATAAGCTTAGCTGTGTAAGTTGTCACAGTGACAAAGATATTGCGGATAAAAAAACTGAGAAAATTGACAAAAAAGCCAAAAACTTTCTCCGTGGCGGTCCGTATCCTAACTTACAGTTACTTTGTCAAAACTGTCACCAAACTGATGATTATCAAGCACAAAACATTCATCAAATGCTTAACCGTGAAGGCAAAATAAAAAAAGATAATTGCCTGTACTGCCATGACAAACAACCCGAAACAAACGATGAAAAACATCAGTCACTGCCTATTAAACAACAGGCAAAATTGCGCTTACCAAAAGAGAAAATTTGTTTGGGTTGTCACTTAAAGGCGCCACACTTAAACGCGCTTGAACACCAAGTTGAAGTTGATGAAGATATGCAAAAGCATATTAAACAGATTGAGCAAAGTAAACATATATCATTGCCCCTTAGTGATAAACAACAAGTTATTTGCATTAGTTGCCACAGCCCACATCAGCGTGGAGTTTTGACCATAAATTCCCCTAAAGGTAAACAAGTAGCAGATCAAGACCTTACCCGTGGCACACATTATCAAGATCATCCGTGGAACAACATTGTCCAGCGTGATAAACGAGATCGCTTAAAAGCACTTTCGCCAGCGTTAGAGCAAAGTTTTATTTATCAACAAATTCAACATGAAGTGTTACTGCGACTACCTGCCAAAAATGGTGAGTTGTGCTTAGCCTGTCATACGTTTACGCAGTAAAGAATTACTTATGTCTGTCGTTAAAAAAGTTAAAGCTATTCCGGGTATGCAGAAATATCGCTACTTATGGATCATATTAAGTTGCTTACTTTTCCTTAGCCCATTTTTAGTGATCCCCGCGCTTATGGGTAATAGTGATATGTGCGGAAAATTATGCATGCGCCGCTTTTATTTGTATTTTCCTGGTATGGATAGCGGCGACTTGTGGATGCAAATACAAGTAGCCATTTATGGGGTAATTGCACTAGCGTTAATATTAATCACCACTTTCTTTTTTGGCCGTATTTGGTGTGGTTTTCTTTGCCCTATGGGCGGTTTGCCTGAACTGGTAAGTAGACTCATTCCTGACAGGTGGAAAATAGAATACCGCGCCTTACCACAAGTGCCAATTCGTTATGGTTACTTTGGCACTTATGTAGTGTTAATGCCTGCCTTAGGCGTTAGTGCCTGTACCTTATGTAATTTCATCACTATTCCTCGGTTATTTGAATCCTTTAGTGGCGGTTTAATGGGCTTGGCATTTATTTTTTCCAGTGTTGGTTTTGTTAATTTATTACTCTTATTTTTGTTAGGCTTTTTTGCCAATAAAGGCCGAGCCTATTGTCAGTTTTTATGCCCAATTGGCGCGATTGATGGCGTAGTAAACCGCATGGGGTCTAAATTTCGATTTACCCACCGCATACGTGTTGAACGCGATCGGTGTTCAGGCTGTAATGTTTGCGCCAGAAAATGCATGACTGGCGCGATTAAAATGGTCGATAAAGTTGCGGTGGTTGATCAACTTTCATGCATGTCTTGTCATGAGTGTGTCGATGTTTGTGACTGGGATGCGATTAAGTGGACTAATGCCCCACTTGCCCAGCAACCTAAAAGAGTAAAACGCGATGTGGAAATTCACCCTTTGCCTATGTGGACCAGTGTTTATCATCCACATAAACACAAAAAAGGCATTAAAAAGTTTAACTGGGGTCGTATTATTGCTGGCGGTTTGTTTGCGGTAATAGTTACCTTTGCTATGGTTTCTCAGTCGATGGCGGCAGAGCGAAATTCAGATCCCGATGGCTGCTTGGTTTGCCATGTACTGCCAGACTTAACCTATATTGACAAACAAGGTCTGCAGCGTAATGGCACTATTGATACTAAGCACTATTTAAGCTCATTACATGGCTCTGTTGCCTGTACTGATTGTCACCAAAACTTACAATATTACCCACACCAAGAAGAAAATGTGTCGGTAGATTGTGCCGCTTCGTGCCATATTGATGAGCCATCTAAAGGTGAGGCTTATAGCCATAAAGAAGTTACCGAAGAATTTCAGCAATCAGTGCATAACCAAGGGTGGAGCAAAGGTTTAACCGCCGTTAATAGAGTACAAGAAAATAACGAGGCAAGCCCTTCTTGTCGATTTTGTCATAGCAATACTAGTTATATCCCTGAGCACTTAATGACAAAATTTAAAGACACCTTTGCTCATACTGAAACTGAATGTGGTAGCTGTCACCAAGGAGAAGTATGGCTCAATCAATTTAGTGGTCATATTTTACGGCGCCTAATTGGCGCAAGGTGGAGTAAAACCGATGAAGTAGCGATGTGTAATGATTGCCATGATAACCCCGATCGCATCAATAACATTCAACGACATGAATATACCCAAGTTGCAGGCCAAGTACCTACTGAACAACAAGCTGTTATCGGAGACTTCAATAATCATTATGCTGTTGAGGGAGAAACCAGTGATGCGCGCTTTGACCTAGCCAGTAAATCTTATGCCATGACACTACATGCTAGGTTACTAAAAGATGGTGTTGAAGAAGGCGCATCTTGTTTGCAATGCCATGCGCCCGATGGTTTTAACCATGGTATTCAAAGCAAATATGATCCGCGCTCACCCACCCACCAAGATAACTTAGCTAAAACCTGTGGTAGCGGCAACTGCCACACCTTTAGCGATCACCCTGACAACAAAGGGTTTGTAAACACTAACTTACACCCTATTGATATGCTTAGTTGGCTAAATGCACCACAGAGCTTATTTATTCAAATGATAAAAACCCCTTGGGGCATAGCGGTATTTTTGTTAGCGAGCTTTTTGTTGTTAGCCTTATCCGTCAATATCATTATGGCTAAGTTAAAGAGTAAAGGAAAAAAAGTAAGAAAAGATCAAGGGGCTTTTCTAGGAGGAAATGCCTTTGATAAACATATCCTTAATTTAAAAGCTAAACCATCAGCCCAGGCTACAAAAAAAGTAAGTTCAAGAGCTAAAAAAACGACTTCAACTGAAAAAACAGCGGTAACCGCGACTACTGAAGCAACTTGCCCATTAGTTAAAAAAGCTACTGATGGAGATAGCTGTAAGGAAGATAGCAATACAGCAGATAACAGCAACAAAGATGCTAAGCGCATTGCGGCTTTAGCAAAGGCGAAAGTTATCGCAAAAGCAAAGGCGAAAGTTATCGCAAAAGCAAAGGCAAAAGCTATCGAAAAAGCAAAGGCAGCAGCAAAAATGAATAAGGAGCAAAGCTGATGAAGGTTATTATAGTTATATTATTTTCTTGGCTATTGCTCAATGATACTGCCCTTGCCAATGAACCAGAGCCGCTTTACCAGCAGCTGGTTCAGTCGCTGATTATCGCGCAACAGAAAATAATCAAACAACAAAGCGCACAAAACTTACAACAAAAGAGTAAACAAGCAACTCGTTCTAAAGCTGAACAAGAAGAGTTGATTATCCTGACAAAACGTTTGGCTGAAATAGATAAGGTAGAGCCGCTTGCACCATTAGATGTTGCACCGTTTCACTTTCGAGCAGAAAAAAATATAAAGCAAAAAACGCTGAATAACTCAGGTTTTTGTCTTAGCTGTCATTATAGGCAAGCTCATACTAAATCAATAAAGTTACGAAGTTTTTTAAATATGCATACTAAAAGCATTGCTTGTCAAACTTGTCACCTTGTCAGTGATAAATATCAGTTAAACTATCAATGGCAAACAGCTACAGGGCAACTTGTTACACAAATTGATTTTGCCGATAAAAAAGATCATTTATTAGTGCCTACTTATCAAAATAAGTCAATAATGCCGAGTAAATCGTCCGCCTTTGCAAAAGATCTGATAGCGAAATGGCAACAAACTGAAAAAGCGGTAAATAAGAAACAACAAGCTTTATTGTGGCAAACCATTCATCAGCCACTAAGTATTCAATTAATGAAGCCTCAATCGTCAAGCTCTCGCTCCTTAACCTCTAGTTCCTTAATATCTAAAAGGCAAAGTAATCAGCAAACAAGTTGTACAAGTTGTCATCAACAAACAAACCCAATAATTAACTTGATAGCGCTAGGCGCAGATGAGCCTAGACAACAGCGATTTGAGCAAAATATTATTGCCCGTTTCTTTGAGCGTCACCATAAAGAAGATGACAAAATTAATTTACTTGAGTTGTTAAAGTAATCATGTTGACCTATTTTAGCCGCGTTTGGGCTAGCTGTATTTTAATTACTTGCTTGATAATTACATACCCATTTAGCGCTAAACTTAGCTATGCTAACGGGACTAGCTCTGCTTTAAGTCAGAAATTTAATGATGATAGTCAGCCCCAAACAGGACAGAATTTACCAAGATTTCGCCTAATTCAGCGCATCAGTGAAAAGCTAAGCCAACCAGCTGCGCTAGATATTGACGCCTCGGGTCGTGTTTATATTTTAAATGGCGATAGTCGTATACAAGTATTCTCGCCTAAGGGAAAGTGGTTATTTTCATTCCCCGAAAAAAGTGTTGGTATAGCGAAGCAGCCACTCAAAGGTGCCTTGGATTTAAGGGTATTTAATGATCAAATTATTATTGCCGATAGTAAAAATAGTCGATTAGTTGTTTATTCAACTAGCGGAGAATTTTTGCAAGAAATTAGTACTCACCTGGCCGATGAAGAGCCCTCAACGCCAGTTGCCTTAGCCATTGATAAACACACGATAAGTTTTAGCGATCGTCGTCACCATAGAGTTTGTCAGCTTAGTAGCGAAGTACTCAACGCCAACCCTACCTCTAACTCTAGCTCTAAAACTAAAGCAGAGTATTTAATAGTATGCTTTGGTAAAAAAGGCGATAAAAAATCAGAGTTTAACTTTCCCTTTCAACTGGTTAAAGATAAACGCGGCTTTCAATATGTGGTTGATGTACTAAATGCCAATGTGAAAGTTTTTAACCGTTTTGGTAAAAGTCCCCTGCAAATATCACGCTTTGGTGTCAGTGATGGAAAACTGTTTAGACCTAATGGTATTACCCTTGATAATTCACAAAGACTTTATGTGAGTGACGCCTATTTAGGTGATATTAGCGTGTTTAAAAATGGCAAATTTCTCGGCTTGGCACAAGGCCTAAAAACCTTTAACTCACCTAATAGTTTGCGCTGGTTAGATGATAAATTATGGGTGGTTGATTATCGTGACAATGCAGTTTATCAGTATCATCAATTGGTAGTTAAGCCAGAAGATCGCATTATTAAACGAGCCGACAAGGTAATTCTCAATCAGAATCTGCAAGTTTCTCAAAAAAAATGTGTCAGTTGCCACTTATCTTGGCAGGCCAGTATTGAACCAACAATCAGTAGAATAGCTGATAATAACGTGCTGCCCGTTGCTAGCCAAAAGATGTGTGACTCTTGCCATCATGGTGCGGTAATAGATTCAAGAACGGCAATAAAAGGCTACCAGCATCCCAGTATAACTGATGTTAAAACTGATACTTCAAAAAATATAACAACCCATAACAGTACTGATGAGCAAGCGCTAGATTTAGTTAAACGCAAAGATGCCTTTCCTGCGCATTACCCCTTAACTGAACAGCAGCAAATTTCTTGTGGCTCTTGTCATACTCCCCACAATGCCAGTAAAAATAAATATACTCTCTACGCAGAGCATAAAAACAACTGGCTTCGTATTGACAATAATGAACAGGAAATTTGTACTGACTGCCATAAAAGCAAAGCCAAAGGCGCTAATGCTATTAAAAATAATCAACAATTAAGCCACGGGCAGAATCACCCAATAAAAGTATTACTTGCCGAGGTAAGCAAACAAGATAAAGCGAATATAAGCAAGTTAGTACAAACGGGTATTAAACAATTGCAACAAGGTCTGCCAAAAACACTATTGAACCACGGCGCCAGCTTAGATGCTAATAAACAACTACAATGTCAAAGTTGTCATCAGGTTCACGGTGGTTTTACCAAAAAATTACTGACAGAGCAAAGTAAAAACAATCAACTTTGCTCTGCTTGTCATCAACAACAATCAGCAAATTCAGCCGAGCAAGCACATAAAAAAGGCATTCATCCCGTTAATATTCAACTTGAAAACCAGCTAAAATTTGGCGAAAAAGAAATAGACTCTTTGACCTGCCAAACCTGTCATAGTCCCCATGATGGCAGTAGTAACACGGCTTTACTGGTGAATTCAGTTAAGAATGCTGAAGAGCAATGTGTTGAGTGTCATCAAAGACAAAATAGTGACTCTATTGAGCACGCAAAAGATCACAATATTCACCCTGTTAATATTAAACTAGAGCGAACTGATGCGACAGGTGAGCAGCAAGCTGTAGATATTAATGGCAAGATAATAAACACCATAGGTTGTTTAACTTGTCATTCAGTACACCAAGGCAAAGCCAATACTGCAGCTTTAATTGCTCCCATTAACAATGGCGAACTCTGTCAAAACTGTCACCAAGCACAAGCCAACATTGTTAACTCTGATCATGATTTACGTTTAACGGCCCAAGAATCTAAAAACGCCTTAGGACAATCAGCTCATCAATCTGGCGTATGTGGCAGCTGTCATACCATGCATCAAGGGAATAAAGGCCAGTTAGCATTAAGTTCAATCGCTACACCAACAAATAATCACTATAAAAACCCGAAAAATAATAAACTGCAACTACAAACCGATATGGCCTGTTTACACTGTCATCAAAAAGATATGTCAGGCAAAGAGAAACTATTAGCTCGCTTTAGTCACCCTAAAAAAGATATTATTTTACGCTCTAAAACTAAGCAAATGCCATTAGTTGATAATAATAGTGATCTGAGTGAGTTTGGCCAAATTGCCTGTAAAACATGTCATGAACCACATAACTGGCAAGTAAGATCTTTTGTTGGTTTATCAAAGGCGCAGCAGAGTATTATCTTTAATAAAACAGCAAAAAACATTGAAGGCGATAGCCATAGTAGTTTTTTACGTAACAAAGATATTAAAGAGACTTTTTGCATTGACTGTCATCGAGATGAAACGCTATTTAAATACCGTTATTATCACGATAAACGCAGTGAACAGGCAGACATTGATTATGTAGAATAATGAATACCTAATACTTAAAGAGGATAAACTGCCAATTTCAGCATGAATTGGCAGTTTGAAGGTAAGCGATCATTCTGGGGTTATATTACCCCATTTAAGCCAGATCTGACGTTAAAAAATCATCACCAAATTTTTCTTTCCATATTCTTGGGGTAAGCTCTGTTACTTTTGAAGTGGGATGCATGCTGACACGTTGTAATACCAATTACATTAATTTTGTGATCTATACCCATAACTCTTCAAGTTGCAGGTGTCAGTGTTTGAAAGTTGTCATTAATCCAACTATCTAAAGTATCAGCTATCCTTGGAAGTGTTACGGCAAAAAAATCATCAATTTTCTGTCGAAACTCTTTTGTCGTTGCAAAATATTTTCCATTTCTTGCGTGTTCATTCATTACTTTCCAAAGCCGCTCTATTGGGTTTAAATTCGGACTATATGGAGGTAAATAATGCAGTTTAATATTGAGTTTTGTTGCAGCCTCTTTCACCTCGCCTGAGCGGTGGTAACCTGCACCATCAAGAATAAGGTTGATAACATTACTATTCGGATAAAAAGCCCTCACTTTTTTGAAAAAATCAATGATTGACTCACCATTTACTGTTTTTTCATATTGTTCAATAACTGCATCTTGAAGGTGCCCCAATCTGATCGCTCCCACTATATTGATACGTGTGCGGCTACCTGTGGTTTTTATCGATTTATCTGAGCCTGTTCTGATCCAACCTGCCGTTATTTTTGTTGCTTGTGTTGGATGGACAGCATCCATAAACAATAACGGCTCGTCATCACCTAGCGTTTCTTTTAAAGTTTTGTAATATTCAATAAAATCAGCCTGTTTAGCTTCATCAAACTTATGGGGTACACCTTTGGGCTTTTTATAACTGAAACGGTTTTGGTGTAACCATTTGTTGATCCCAGGTACAGAATATTTAATGCCAAATGTTTTCTGGATATAAGCGATTATTTGATGCTGATGCAAGTAAGTGACATCACATAAATACTGAATTAAGCCTTGTGTTTGTTCATCACTTAAATAGCTGTTTGAGCCACCACTTTCAGGCTTAAGTTTGTCATTATCGAGGTAATCATCAACATAACGTTTAATGCTTTTTTCATGAATAAGTAACGCTTCAGCAATCTTTGCCAAAGACCAGTCCTTATTGCGTAATAAAATAGCTTTTATTCGGTCACATTCTTTTTGCTCACGACAAGCTTTATGGCGTTGTGTAAGCTCTTTGATTTGTTTTGACGTTAGGTTTATTTCTCGCATGTGACTATCATGATCCTATCAATTTAAAAATCAACTGTTTTGTTTGAAAAAAGAGTATTTTCAATGATCATCGGTATAGATGGAAGCACTGCTTTATTCACTTCTATTCTGCTAGTAATAACGGATGGAAAAGAATCGAATCGGGGGATGCGTCCATTTTCAGCACCTGGTACATCAATACCATTGAAACCAATGGCGGTATAGCGAAATGGCATTCCTCTAAAATTAATATATCGTGCTTGTCCTTGGTCCCTCTCTATAGCTAAGCCTGGTACTCGACCTAAAGAGTCCGCTAAATTCTGATCTGAAAAACGTCCAATGGTGTCTGCTGCGATAACTTCCATAACGTTTGAAGCAACGCGCTTAGCATCAATAGCAGCTTTTTGAGAATCTCTTATTGGAGAAACGCTAACTACCACTTCCTCAATAACTTTTTCTGATTTATCGTCTGCTTGAGGTAATACTTCTTGAGCTAAAAGAAAAGGACTTGAAGTCCCTAAAGCCAAGGAAATTGCGGTAATAAGTTTTCTTTGAATATACATAATATCTCCAGTTTTTTTGTTGAACGATTAATAAACTGGCGAATATATTCTGTTAACCCTGTGACAATTTAATGAAGAAGATATTTTTGTTCGATTAGAGATATCCCTAATAAATAATAGCTATGTTTTTTAAGTAGTTAGTGAATGTTAAATTATTTTTACATAATATTTATTTTGTCTACCTTTAAGGCTAATCGGTAAGAGTATCTGCCCGTATTGAAATCTCGTTTACTCTCAAATAAAAAATTTTCTGCCAAATCTTCTCCCAAAATAGCAGTCATACAATCTTTGATTTTATTTCTGTTTTGATCGTAAGCACCTAACCAACAGCCTTGCTTATATTCCAAGGTAGTAATGCCTCAATATCTTCAACGGTTGTCGCTTGGGGCAATAACGTAAAGACAGTTTTTAAATAAGCTGATGGCTCTAGGTCGTTTGCTTTAGCGCTTTCAACCAAGCTGTATAAATTAGCACTGGCTTTTGCCCCTTCTACACTTGTCGAGAAAAGCCAGTTTTTCCGACCAACAACAAAAGGTCTAATGCAATTCTCAGCATGATTATTATCTATCGGCCACGCGCCATTCTCCGTATATCGACTTAATTTGCACCACTGATTACTTAAATAGGTGAGCGCTTTCGTTAACTTGGCTGATTTTACTGGGTACTTTAAGGATTTATCAAGCCACTTTTTTAGGGCGGCTAATATCGGGATACTGTCTTGTTGTCGAGCACGATATTTTTCATCTGTCGTCAGTGTTTTGATTTTGGCTTCAATGCGAAATAATTTTTGAATGTAAGACAGCGCTTGCTCAGGTTTACCCGAGGTACCTTT
>Ga0209826_1001266_pt1 | contig 17669 bp, 17 predicted proteins | sample GOMGulsemesocosm_5_FD_184637 | JGI IMG/M metagenome (GOLD analysis project Ga0209826, IMG submission 184637) | Methane-oxidizing microbial communities from mesocosms in the Gulf of Mexico - GOM15C Gulf of Mexico (SPAdes) (version 2) | ecosystem: Environmental > Aquatic > Marine > Cold seeps... | reverse complement strand
CTGCCAGATAGAAACCCATAAACTCTAATCTTCGCGCCAGTGCCCATGAGATGTCTGGCCAGATTTTGACAATAACTACCTCGCCTATAACCGCCGTCCGAGCAGCAACAACCAAACACAGCAAGGTAAGTAAAAGGGTGAATGTATCTTCACGGCGAAAGAAATACATAGCCAGATTGTAAAGCCCGATAATCAGAATCGCTCCTATCACAAAGGCGTCAATGACCCACTGCTGCTCTCGATCGTGTTGCATGGGCTTAATCGGCCCGAGCATGATATGCGTCCAGATGCCCGCGTCTCGGTAATGAAAATTGGATATCTGCAGAACGACGTCTAGCGATGTTTGATCAGCTGGCACCGGGATGATGCTGCCTGCGTGACCGGGTTTGGATGTGCTTGGACCGAGACCCACTCTCTGATGTTCCAGTTGGAGGTGATCATTGATCCATAACTTATAACCCGTTGGCAGGGTCTTAAACCGCAGGCCCAGTTCACGGTCGGTTGCCGGCAAGGTCAACCTGACCCTGTAGGTCGCAACCCCTTCGGGCTTTACCTCTGGGTTGCCCTCAGCGGCAGACCACAGCCCTGGTACCGCAAAATAACTGGGTTCATGTTGTTCTGTTTTCAGGCGCTCAGGTGAATACAGTTTGCCCCAGTAGAACTCCCATTGCCCATCAAGAGCCACTGCGCCCTGATGTGAAAAGTCCCAGGCTGACAGGTCCATGTGGCCCTGCTTGACCTCGGGCTGTTCCGCAGCCTGAACATTTTCTATCCCGCTGAGAGGTGCAAGCACTAACACCAGCGCACAGAAAAGAGACAGTGGAATATTCAAGCGAACGCTTGGGGTCTTCAGCCGCATATTAAAACCTACCCTTCGAGACATGACTTCCGGCTGCCGCTTTAATCAGTGTGCCGGTGATTTAAAAACAGTGCCGCGGACCCATACGCCATGACAACGGAGAATTGTGCTAGTTATTCTCCGCTGATTTCAAGCCGGACCTACCGACTTCACTTAATGACGCAGCCACCCCTCTTAATATAGGAGAGAAGCTCTGGAAAGGGGGCTGAGGTCGAAGAGTTTGTGCAGCTAAGCCTTGGGGAACGGTTGAATATAATCAGCAGGCCTACCTCCTGCTTTGCAGTGATGGCATTGTTTCTGCAGCGGCGGCTCGTCTTCTGTAAAGATTGGATAGAAAGCCAAGTATTTACTTGGTTATTGTCCGGAAATAGATTAAGTTGAAAGGTAAGTAAATACTTGGTTTTTAGTGATGTCCAATAAACAAGCTTCCCGCTCGCTACCTGCCTCAGCAGCGAAAACAGCAAAGCCTAGGCCAACCCAAGGCCGAGCGTTGGTGACCTACAACCGCCTGCTCGACAGCGCGGCTCAGATCATTACCTCTGAAGGTCTAGAAGGCCTCAATACCAATGCCGTGGCGTCCGCAGCAGGCATTAATGTCTCAACGCTCTACGGTTATTTCAGTGACAAGTACGCGCTGATGGCGGGTTTGTTAGAGCGCTTTCAGTCTACCCAATTGGCGATGGCTGAGATGGAACTCGCCAGTAATCCCGACAAGTCGCAGCGTGTGGAACGCCTGATCGACGGGGTGCTTGAGGTGATACTGGAGGCCCCTTGGGTATTGAGCCTCAACGATGCTTTGTTGGCGTCGCCGCGCCTAGAGCCACTGCGCGAAGCCAGCCTGCAGCAGACGACTGATCTATTAATTGCCCAGCTTGATGCCGGTGCGGATGGCCCAGATATCCCCGCGTCTCAGCAGCAAGCCAGTTATAGGCTACTGCTGGAAATGTATTTGAGCGGCCTGCGTTTGATTGTTAAGGCTGAGCCGGAGCAGCGTGAACAGCTGGTGGTGGAGTTCAAATGCTTGATCAATAGCTACCTGAATAACTACCGATAAGTCATCGTGAATCCAAGAGGAAAACCCGTGCGACGTTTTATTAAAGTGAGTATCAATCTAAGCCTGCTGAGTGTGACCGCTCTCTTGCTCGCTGGCTGTGGCAGTCCAGATAAGGCGGTCACGGCCATCTCGACCGACACCACTGAGCAGGCAGTGCCTGCCTTTATTGGTCGCCCGGCGGTGGCCAAGTCAATCGATGGCCTCGCTTACGAACATCCGTTTATGGCCTCTCCAGATCAGGCCACCATTCACACCGACAGCTACAACTCCGACGTGCATCGCAACGCCGGTGTCTTGGGTAAGAACCCAGAGGTGATCACTCGTCTCGGCCCTGGCCAGCCGTTTGGCGGCATGTGCTCGACCACAACCTTTGATAAGGACGGCTACCTTATCTCCCTGTGTGCCACCTTTGTCAGCTTCCAGCTGCACCTGATGGACCCCAATACCCTTGAGCTGTTGGCGGTGCATTACCTGCCAAGCCGTCCGACTACCTTCGAGATGATCGTCAAGGCCGACCCAGGCATCGCCATGACCGATACCTCCGGCGGCGCTTATCACTATATGGACAATAAAGACCGCATCGTACTGGCCGACAGTGAGCAGAGCATTACCCGCATCGGTCATCGCAAGAACGCCGCTGGCCAGTGGGAGTTCTATGAGGACGGCCGTTGGGACATGACGGACGTGGTGCCGGACGATTGTTTCAACTGGAATAACCTGCTGCCGAGCGGCGAGTGTGACCCCATCAGCGCGGTACTGCCGGACGCTGAAGGTAATATCTGGTGGGCAACGCGCATGGGGCGCTTCGGTGCGCTGAACCCTGAAACCGGGGAGAATATTGTTTCACGCTTTTGGGCTGAAAGCAGAGAGGGCGCTGCGGCGGACCCTGAAAAGCAGCCAGAAGAAATTCAAAACAGCTTCGCCTCCGACAAGCATGCTGTCTATATCGCCACCGATCACGCCCTCTATGCATTGCGTGTTGATGCCGATGACAAGTCCATCGAACAGCTTTGGAAAGAAACCTACGACCGCGGCAGCGAAATAAAAGTCGGCGCCATCAATCAAGGTACGGGCACCACGCCGACGCTACTGGGCGATGACTACATCACCCTCAGCGACAACGCGGATGGCCTGATTAACCTGATTGTTTACCGCCGTGGTTTGGATGTAGAGGGCGAGCGTGAAATTTGTAAGGTGCCGCTGTTCGATGAACGTGGCTCGGCCACCGACAACTCCATGATCGGCTGGGGCCGCTCGATGATCATTGAAAACAATGCCGGTTACACCAACGCATTTCAAATGACCGATCTGGCTCACACGCCGGGCGGCGTCATGCGCATCGATATCCGCGAGGATGAATCGGGTTGTGATGTGATTTGGCGCTCCAGAGAGCGCTCTCTGTCGGTGGTGCCAAAATTGTCCGCGGCCAACGGCATCATTTACCTCTATGGCCCGGACATTCTCGAAGATGGCAACAACGCCTGGTACCTGAAGGGACTGGATTTCGAAACCGGTGAAACCGTGTTTAAGATTCACACGGGTGTAGGCCAGTTCTTTGATAACAACTGGGCGCCGATCTCCATCGGCCCAGACGGCACCACCTACGTCGGTGGGTTTAAAGGACTGACGGCGATACGTGACAAGCCTTAAGGCTTGTGGGTGGCTGTTTTGAGCGCCGTGCTAATGGTGCGTAATACACTGTCGTGAAGCCGAAGCCGAGAGTTGGCTGGGGGCGATGGCCTGAGGTCTTGCCCTATGGCTTCAGCAATATCCTCGCGTCGACGGCAGCTCAAGCGTTAGGTGTCGGTCTTGCGAGAATAGCTTGCAGCGTCGATCGTAAATAGCCGGCGCCCCTGTTGCTGTTCAGCAGCGGGGGCATTTTTTTGGTAAGTGCTGTGACAGTCCAGCCATAACCACGGTGTCTGTAGCAATCGCTTCGGGTTTGTGCTCTTCGCAACAGAGCCGGCAATGTCACCACTAAAAACACAGCTGGGTATGCTTTAAACATATCTTACTGCCCTATGGCACGGCCCATATATTTTGACGATGCACCTCCCACCAACACCCTCGTTATCGAGTTTCAGTCTCACGGCTAAAGCCATGAACCTTTAACGCTGCGAGGCTATTTATAGTAGCGGGCACGTTGGTGTTTTCAAAAGCAGGGCGGCTTCCTTGGGTTAATTTTTGTCACTGGGCGGTGATGTGTCCACATTAACGCTGTAGGATTGAAACGATCGGTTACTGACCTCAATAAGGATGTTCCATGACGACAAGGTTGCGTCTTCTTCCCCTGCTTCTGACTGCCAGTACCCTGCTACTTTTGAGTGCTTGTGGTGGTGAGCCCCAGTCGACGACGGAGATCACTGAAACGGCCGAAAAACGGTTTCCGAGCGTCAGTGTTCAGCAGCTTGCGCTGGCTAGCTTGACGCCAAAAATTGGCAGTGTCGGCGAAGTTCAGGCGGCCGAGCGTATTGAAATGTCGGTGGATTTTTCCGCGCCTGTTGTCACTATTCATGTGCGTGAAGGCGAGTCGATTCAACGCGGTCAATTGTTGCTTGAGTTGGATGTCACCAAGTTGCAATTTCGAGTTGATCAAACACACCAAGCACTGCAGCAAGCCGAGAGTCGCTTAAACGAAAGCCGCGATAATCTCGAGCGCCGTGAAGTACTCGCCAAACAACATAACCTGTCTAAGGAAGCGCTCGATTCAGCGCGCCATGAGTACCGCCGTGCCCAAGCCGAAGTAGCCGAAGTGCGCGCGCTGGCCGGTTTGGCTGAGCGAGATTTAGCCGACAGTCGAGTGGTCAGTCCCGTCGATGGTTTGCTCGATAAAAAATTGGTGGAAGTCGGAGAAACCGTTCAGCCGGGTCAGCAATTATTGGTGCTGCAGGCAACCGAGGTGCTGGAAGTTGAAACCTTTGTCAGTGAGCGTGATATTAATTACGTACGTGTCGGTGCTCATGCTGAGGTGCTGATTGAGGGCTGGCGGTCACATCGTTATCAGGCCGTGGTGCAGTCGGTGGGCGCTGCAGCGGATTCGCGTACCGGGAACTTCGTCGTGAAGTTACTGCTGCGCGAGCACGATCTATTTGTGCGCCCAGGTATGACCGCGCGGGTAACGATTACCGGTACGCCGCTGGAAAATATTCTGTTGTTGCCCGAGGACGCGCTAGTGGATCGCCAGCGCAAACGTGTGGTGTTTGTGGTGGTTGAAGATGGGCAAGGGCAGCAGCGAGCGGTACTACGTCAGCCGCGCTTAAAAGTCGGCTTGGGTGACCAGCTAGTGGTTGTGAGTGGTCTCAGTGTTGATGACCAAGTGGTCGTCCAGGGCCAGCGTGCACTGGTCGATGGCGCACGGGTGTCAGCCGCACTCTGATTAACTCGAGATAACATCACCCGCCTTAAGCAGGGTGGGTAAAAATAATAACGTTCCATCAGTACAGCCAATCTCACCATGAAAAATCTAATGATATTCTTTATCGATCGCCCGAAGATCGTAAAATTACTGATGCTGTTTGTCTTCTTGGCGGGCTTTGTGATGCTGCCTGGGCTGCGGTATGAATACAACCCGCGGGTCGATATGGGCACGGTCAACATAACCACCGTGCGCCTTGGCAGTGGGCCGGAAGAAATCGAACTGTCGATCACCATGCCGCTTGAAGAGGAGCTGCTTAAAGTTGAAGGGATCGAGAAGGTGTTCTCTAATTCCATGGACGGTATGTCGGTTATCACGGCGCGTATCGATGCTGATTTTCACGATAAAACATTACTGCAAGCGAACATCCAAAAAGCGGTGGATCGAGCCATTACTCGGCTACCGAATGATCTGCTGGAAAAACCTTTAGTTGAAGAGCAGTCGACCCTATTGACCCCTGTGCTAGAGATTCACCTGCGCGGTGAGGTCAGTGAGGAAGTGTTGCGCGGCGCAGCGCGCAAAGTCGCCGAAGGGCTGCGTGAAGTGAAAGGCGTGGCGGGCGAAAAGCGCATTGGATATCGCCGCAGTGAGGTAAAAATATTCTTGTCCCCTGAAAAAATTGCCAAGCTGGGCGTGAGCATTGATGAAATACGCGAGGCCATTGCGGGGCGTAACGTGCGAGACTCTGGCGGCTCGTTAGCCAGTTTTAATGCCGAAAAGAAAGTCATTTCGGTTGGGCAGTTTCAAAAACCGGAGGACATTCAGTCGGTCATTATTCGCGCCTATGAGCCGGGTAACGTTGTGCGCCTGCGGGATGTGGCTGAGGTGGTCAGCGGCTATGAAGAGTGGAATGTTGAAAGTCGTACCGATGGGCAGCGCTCCATCGTTTTGCAAGTGCGTAAAAAAGCGACCGCGGATGAACTGCATACCGCTTCTTATGTGCGTGACTACGTTGAATCTATGCGCAGCCAAGTCCCCGCAGGTGTTGAACTGGTTGAGGTAAACGATGTTTCGCGTCTGACCGCACAAATGCTTGAAGTGCTGGTAAGTAATGCCGTATTGGGTCTGCTGTTGGTGTTGGTTATTTTATACCTGACACTGTCGCCCAAGCTCGCTTTCTGGGTGGCGATGGGCCTGCCCTTTTCCATTATTACCGCGTTCCTTTTGATGGATTTCAGCGGCATGACTATGAACGCCATCAGCCTCACGGCGATCATTTTAATGATGGGTATTTTGGTTGATGATGCGGTGGTCGTGGGTGAGAGTGTGCAGCGCCAGCGAGAGCTTGGTTTGTGCGCTAGGGATGCGGCGATTAAGGGCACACTGCTGGTGGCTAAGCCGGTTATGTTTGCCGTGTTGACGACCATGTTGGCGTTTTTACCGCTGCTGGCCATGGGCGGTCGAGACGCGGCCTTTATGGTCGACTTCCCCACCGCGGTGATTATTATTTTGCTGGCGTCACTGTTTGAATCCCAGTACATCTTGCCCGCGCACTTAGCCCACAGTAAGGGTTCGGTGAGCAAAGAACGCGAGTTGTTTAAAGCGCTTACCGCTAAGTACCAGCGCGCCATCGGTTTTATGCTGCGACACAGCAAAGTCAGTGTACTGGGGTTTGTATTGATCTTTATCGGGGTTATGGCGTTTGGCGCCGCAACGATAAAGTTTCAGCTCTACCCGGCGGTGGACATCGATAATGTGAACATCAAAGTTGAGCTGCCGGCGGGTTCGCGTTTTGACGAAACACGAAAACTTGTAGCGCGCTTAGAGGCGCGTGCGCGTGCGTTGGTGCCGGCAGAGGACCTGCTTAACATCACCTCGCAAATCGGTCATCACGACACGGATTTTTACGGTGCAACGGAGGGCCGCAGTGAATCCTGGGCGCTGGTGGTGGTGCAATTAAAGCCCCTGAGCCAACGAAACGTGAACACCTACGTAATGGTTGAGTTGTTGCGCAGGGAGCTCAAGGCCATTGCGGGCATTGAGTCACTCATTGTGGAGCCGCAGAGCGATGTTCCGGTGGCGGATAAACCGGTGCAGGTGGAGTTGATCAGCAGCAGCGATGCGCGTTACAGCGCGGCTGACCAGCTGCTTGAATTTCTGCAGCAACAGAGTTCGGTAACCGAAGCTTGGTCGAGTTATACCCCCGGCCGCGATGTGATTGATTTGGAATTTAAGTACGAGCTTCTGGCGAGTCGAGGTTTGACGGTCCGTGAGGTCACTGATGCGGTACGCGTGGCGATGGATGGTCTGATCGTCGATGAGCTGCAAACGCTGGATGAACGTGTCTATTATCGCCTGCAACTGCCGCTGGGGCGTGAGAGCCAATTAAGCACACTGGAAAACCTCAGCATTATTAACCGCGCTGGCGAGCAGGTATATTTGAACAGTTTGGTGAATTTTAATTGGCGCGCCGGAGAGGCCGACATCAAACACTATCAGGGGCGACGCACCACCACGGTTTTTGCTGATATTGATCGGAGTGCGGTGGCCGTGGATGTGATCAATCAGCAGGTCGCTGAGTTTGTGGCGGCGCAGGGTTGGTCGCAGCGCTATCCCGATCTGCGGGTTTTTCAGGGCGGTGAGTTGGTGCAGCAAAACGCTAGCGTGGGTCGAATGGGGGACGCTTTTCTGATCTGCCTACTGGCTATTTTTGTGGCGCTGGTTTTTCTATTCAACTCTTACAGTCAGCCGGCGCTGGTGTTGCTGTGTTTGCCCTTCGGTATTATGGGCGTGGTGCTCGGTTTTGGTTTGCAGGGCATTGCTATGGGTTACGTGGCCATGACCGGCATGCTGGGTTTGATGGGTGTGTTGGTGAATGATTCGTTGGTGCTGCTGCACACATTGAATCAGCGTCAGGGGGAGAAGTCCGCGGCGCTGACTAATGCTGAAATTGCCGAGGGGGCGGCGCTGCGTTTCCGGCCGATCGTCATCACCTCCTTGACCACCGTGGCGGGTCTGGTTCCCACGGCTTACGGCTTGGCTGGCAGCAACTCATATATAACCCCTATGGTGATGGCCATGGCGTGGGGAGTGGCATTTGGGTTGTTTGTTACGTTATTTTTGTTGCCATGTCTTTACGCGGTCGACCGAGACGTTAAGGCGTTCTGGGCCCGTAGGGTGGCGCAGACGTCTATCTAGCTGAAGCCGATATGGGAAGACATCCATCGGGCTCGGATTGGCTATCGTTTGCGCAGGTGAACGGCTTATAATGGCGCCTGTGAAATTGACACTGGGGATGGTGAGTGAGTTATTTTGAGCGTTGTCAGGATTGGCTGCTAAACGGTGAGTCTAAATCACTAGAGGCTCTCACTGGCGCTTTGCAGGGTATTGAGCGCAAGTTGTCTGCACTGAGTGATGAAACGACAGAGGACTTCCAGGACCTTGAATGCACCGTTGAACTGTTGCAAGAGCATATGGGGTTACTTGCCCAGCCCCTGCAAAATCAAGCGCCGTCTTCGGTTGCCCTGGTGGATGTGCCGCCTGCGGCTCAGCTCGCCCCGTCGACAACCGAGCCGGCCTTGGATTTTCAAGGGCTGCACCCGCTCGACACGCAACCCATTCATTTGACCCAAGAGCAGAAGGCGCAAGCGCTGGAAAGTTTGTTGAGTAACCCGCTGCTAGGCAAGGGCATGCCGAAGCCTTAACGGCGTCGCTAATCCAGTGGCCGGGGCAGGTCTGCTCGATTAAATGTCCCGTACACTTCTGTTATAATCTGTGGTTTTCATGCGGAGATACGCGGTGCCAGAAACCTATCAGCCGAATCCCATCATCTGCCCGCTCTGTGGCGAGTCTAACTATTGTGCGCAAGCAGTCGGTGATGACGCGCAGGGGGATTGTTGGTGTATGAAAGCGACTGTTCCAGCTGAGTTACTGGCGCAACTACCGGTTGCCGCTAAAGATGTGAGTTGTATCTGCCAAACGTGTTTGACGGCTTATACTAAAACGCACTGATATTTCCACTGCCCATATACTGGCTGCCGCGCAGCTATAGAGATATTTATGTCACTGACCAAATCAGAGCTAGAGCAAGAGAGCGGTTCTTGCCTTGCCGAGCAGCATGTCTGCGAAAACAATGAGTTGCCCGAGCACTTACAGGTGTTCCGCGTAAGCGAAGTGAATGGCGAGCCACAGGCGCACTGGGAAATATTCAGCCTATGGCTGGCGACCACAGAGGACGTCATGGTAGGCGAAGCCGAAGAGCAGGGAGAGCTATTGAATCTGTCGTCCATAAAAATAGCGTTTTGCCCCTTTTGTGGCGACAAGTTGCCCTGATCCACGGCACTGTCCACGGCACTATTACAAAGCATTAGAGAGTTACCATGGCCCGTATTCTTATTGATCTACCAGACACTTTTCTCTACCAGCGTGACTTTCGCGTTTCCGCAGAGCTCGTAAACTCAGCGAACCACATGGGCGGTGAGCACATGTTGGCCATTGCGGTGGAAACTAAGGGTGAGTTCGTAAAAAGCTTGGGTTACAAAAGCAGTTTGGACGTCGAGGGGCTGGGAATGATCATGGCCGACTCCGGGGTGATGTACTTTGCTGAGTCGGACCTTGATGACCTGCTGCGCATTGATGTCGGCATCTCCAATGTTGCCAATAAAAGCGCGGAGTTTATCTACCGAGTAACCAACGTGACAAAAGGCTGTGAGGCCGCCCGAGTTAAGTTCGGTATCTTATTTTTTGACTATGCGAAGAAAAAAGCCGAGGCTATTCCGGCCAGTTTCTTAGCGAAGATCAGCCGTTGATATAACGGCTTAAGCAACGCGTGTATCATTTGGCGCAGTCACCCGTAATCGTAATTCACAGGAGCAGTGTGCTATGGCAGGGATGAAAAACCACTTCAAGACAGGCGTGTTTCGAGCGTTGCTGAGCTCGGGTTTTGCGCTGTTGCTCGGTGGGCTTAGCGTGGCCTCTTATGCTGCCCAAATGCCAAGGTTGGTGCACGGCGGCCTCAGTGAATCGGTATATCGCGACCTGGAAGTGCCACAGGGTGATCTACAGGAGCCGGGTGACTCAGGCAGCGTACAGCGCGATGGCCGCGCGAAAATGTTACAGAAAAAGTGCATGGCCATGGTAAATAAAAAGACACCGCAGCGGCACGTTTATCAGCCTGGTTCGCTGCTGTATGGGATGGGGGCACATCCAGGTATTTTTGTGGTGTATGTTAAAAGCGCTGCGCACTACCGCGGTCAGATACAAAAGAAGTGGTCTGCCTGTGGTTTTAACTCCATTAACAACCTGTCCTACCTGCGCGTGCACCGTAAAGTGTTGATCAGTCGCCCCTAATAGCCAGCACTGGCGACCGGTTAGGGCACCTGATGCTGGGTACCCTATGGTATCCTGTGCAGCATAGCTACTGGCCGCTTTTGTGGTGGCCGATAGAACCTCTTAGCTGCATTGATACCTTGGTCGGAGCCCCCATGAAGTTTCAAATAATCCCGGTTACTCCCTATCAGCAGAACTGCACCCTACTGTGGTGTGAGTCGAGTAACAAAGCCGCGGTCGTCGACCCAGGTGGCGACCTACATTTGATCGAGCAGGCGGTGAAAGAAGCCGGTGTTGAGCTGGAAAAAATCATCGTTACCCACGGCCACCTCGACCATGTCGGCGGTGTGGCGGAAATGGCGGCCAAGCACAACCTGCCAATTGAAGGCCCCCATGAAGAAGACAGCTTCTGGATCGATATGCTCGAGCAGCAAGCGCAGATGATGAACTTTCCTGCCACCAGTGCCTTCACACCGAACCGTTGGTTGGTGCAGAACGACACCGTGCAAGTGGGTGAGCAAACCCTTGAGGTGCGCCATTGCCCCGGCCACACGCCGGGCCACGTGATCTTGTTTCACGCCCCAACGCAGCTGGCGATTGTGGGCGACGTGCTCTTTCAAGGCTCCATTGGCCGCACCGACTTTCCCCGTGGCGATTACGACACCTTAGTGAATTCAATTCGCCAGCAGCTCTGGCCGTTGGGCGATGCCGTGCGTTTTATTCCGGGCCACGGCCCTATGTCGACCTTTGGTCATGAACGTCAAACAAATGCCTTTGTTGCCGATGAGCGCTTTGGTTAAACGAGCGCGCAATAAAACCCAATTAAGTGGAGTGATCTATGTCTGAATCTATCTGGTTTGTTGAACCGAACCTTGAGCAGCTTAATGCGAGCCAGAAGGGCACTATCGGTGAAGTGCTGGGCATTGAATTTACCGAGGTGGGTGCTGACTACATCCGCGGCACCATGCCCGCCGATGCACGTACCTTCCAGCCCATGGGTTTGGTCCACGGCGGTGCCAATGTGGTCTTGGCGGAAAGCGTCGGCAGTATGGCGGCGAATCTGGTGATCGACACCAGTAAGTACTACTGTGTTGGGCAGGAAGTAAACGCCAACCACGTACGTGGTGTCCGCTCGGGTCTGGTGACGGCAACCGCCCAGCTGACCTACAAGGGCCGCAGCTCACAGGTATGGGAAATCAAGATTGAAGACGATCGTGGTCGTCTGACCTGTATCTCCCGCCTAACCATGGCCTGTGTCAAACACGGCTAAGTTCAAAGGATACCCATTATGTGGACCGTTTATTTATCCGGTGAAATACACACCGATTGGCGTGAGCAGATCATTGCTGGCTGCGCCGAGCTCGAACTTCCGGTTGCCTTCACCTCGGCGGTGACCAATCATGAAGCCAGTGACGCCGCTGGCGATCATCTGCGGGACAATGAAAACCCTTTTTGGCGCGACCATCAGTCAGCCAAGGTGAATGCGATTCGCACTAAAACATTGATTCAGCAGGCTGATGTAGTGGTGGTGCGCTTTGGTGATAAATATAAGCAGTGGAACGCGGCGTTTGATGCGGGTTACTGTGCGGCGCTGGGCCGCCCTTATATTACTCTGCACGATGAGGCGATTATTCATCCGCTGAAAGAAGTGGATGCGGCTGCTCTCGCTTGGGCACAAACGCCAGCGCAGGTGGTTGAAATTTTACGTTATACATTAACGGCCTAACCGGCTCATTATTTTCTGTGTGGGTTTCTCGCCGAGAACCACACACCTGATTGGAAACAGCTATGGAACCCTTAAGCAGCGCCAACGAAGAAAACTTTGACCGCTTCGTTGTAGAGTCACTGGAAACGGGTTGTGTTTGGGCGCTGGAAGGGCCGGAAGGTTTTGCCCTCTGCCCATCAGAGAAAAATGACGAAATTGACGTTATGCCTTTTTGGTCACAGCCAGAATTTGCGCAGGCGGTGTGTGTAGATGAGTGGTCTGTCTACAAACCGGTGCCGGTGGCCTTAGACGAGTTTCTCGACGAGTGGGTCGATGGTATGCACGCGGATTTATTGCTGATCGGTGTGAACTGGACTGAGGAGCTGGAAGGCACCGAGATAGAACCGCTGGACTTGGCCGAAGAGTTCGACAACGAACTTAAATAAGCGATACCCCTATGTACCCATTGGATTATATTGAACCGGTTTTTCGTCCGCCCTCAGAGGGCCGTTCGCTGATCTTGCAAGTGACCAACGGTTGCTCGTGGAATAAGTGCACCTTCTGCGAAATGTACACCGACGAGAAAAAGCGCTTTAAGCCACAGCCGGTGGATAAGATCGACGCGCAACTGATGAGTCTTTCACAGGCTGGTTATCCAGTGCGTCGGGTGTTCCTCGCCGACGGCGATGCCATGGCATTGTCGACGCGTCGCTTGAAAGAAATTCTGCAGCTGATTAAAACCTACTACCCTGATGTACAGCGTGTCTCGAGCTATTGTTTGCCGCGGAACTTGAAAAAGAAAAGCGTCGAAGAACTGGCCGAGCTTAATGCCTTGGGTCTTAGTTTGATGTACATCGGCTGCGAGAGTGGCGACGACGAGGTGTTATCGCGGGTGGAAAAAGGCGAGAGTTTTGATAGCTCGCTAGAGGCCCTTACCAAAATCAAACAAGCCGGCATGAAAAGCTCGGTGATGATTCTTAATGGTCTGGGCGGTCCGGAGTTGTCACAGCAACACGCACTCAATTCAGCACGTTTGATGAACGCTGCTCAGCCGGACTACCTGTCGACCTTGGTGGTGTCCTTTCCGTTGGGTGATGAGCGCTACCAAAAGAATTTTTCCGGCAAGTTCCGTCTGCTCAGTCAGCAGGAACTCTTTGCCGAGATGAAAACCCTGCTAGAAGCCCTAGAGCTGGAGAGGACAATCTTCCGCAGCGATCACGCCTCTAACTATTTGGTGATGAAAGGTGTACTGGGCAAGGACAAAGCTAAGTTGTTACAGCAGGTGGAAATGGCCATGCATCAGCCAGGCCGAGTGCCGTTGCGTGAAGAGTGGCAGCGTGGTCTGTAGTCGATAAAGCGTGGCGTGGCGCAGTAATGTGCTTTATAGCGATGGGGCTTAAGTAAACCTACTTACTTGAGAGCATAAAAAGCCGAGCACTGCTCGGCTTTTTCATGTGCGCTGCGACCAGTCGCGAAGGGCGGTTATGCCCATTTTGTTAGCTAACACTTGCAACGTAGCCACATATAATTGTTACAGCCCAAAATACAACGTATGAATAATGCCTGCCTTTCGTGTAACCGAAAGACATGGCGCCACTGATTAAAAAAACAACGGCGATAATATAAAGAGATATTTTTGAGTGGTCAGGAGTATCAATAGACAGCGTAATTAAGATTGCTGAAAAACCGAACCAGGCGATAGTGGTTAAGTGCCAGGCAAAGCGAAGGACTTGTTTTGTGAATATATCACTGCCAAACAACTTCGGCAGTTCTCTTTTAAGCAGTCGGCTAAGAATGTACTTCTCGCCTAGGTAAGAATGTACTAAACCTATGAAAATTAAAAGCAAAGCGCTGATTATGAGCATGGGATTCCTGTGTGGTTAACGCCTTAATCAGCCGACGCTTTAGCGGTCGGCTGGATTGATTTTTTGTGATTTTTTATGCACAAATAATATGCCCAAGCAATTAAGGTGATCTGCAGAGGTAAACGAATTAACAAATAAATAGCTCCCCATTTATGCCCGCCAAGCCCTACACCATTTATGGCAGCGTAAATGTTGGCGGGAAAGAATATTATGAATACTAAAACTGCCGCTTTCGCCGCATTTATTTGATACTTTGGAAAGAATAAAGCAATACCAATTATTAGCTCCAGCACACCCGTTAAATATATTATTGGCAGCCGTAACGGAACCCATGCAGGTAGCATTTCAATCATGCCTTCGGCTTTAACAACGTGGCCGAGAGAGAAAAATATAAACACGATACCTAATCCCCAGCAAGAGAATTTTCCCACGCACAGTTCAGCGCCCTTAGTTGTCGATACAATGAAGGCTGTGATCAGAGGAGCGGTCAGCAAAAGGAGAATGATTAGTGGGGTTGTCATATTTTTCTCGTAGAGTCATAACATATGTATATCGCGTATGCGCACTTTGTACCTGCCGTGAATTTTACGGCGGCTGTAACGGATTGAATGGAAGGTAGATTTCAAAAGACTTCTGAATCCATTCAGCACAAAGCGTGAGTACGCGTTATTTATCCATTGGGTAAATAACGAGGGTCCTATTATTTATTGTCCTCATACCCTAAGTTGTTGATCTCTACGGTAACTTAAATTTTGTGCGCTGCAAAGCGTGCGCAACGGGCGCTGCCGTGCCCCTTATCTTTGGGTGAACAGGGAATAACCGAGCCTTCCGGGCCGCGTATTATCGGTTTGGCGGCGTGTGCTGCGCTTATTTATGGTGCTGCTGTGCTCGTGACCCCGTTGTGATTGTGCCGCCCTAGTAAGGCTACCCTTTAGGTCTGCTCTACTCTGTCAATGCTTCGGGCGTGCTCTAGCCACTCTTTCATCAGAGATTTAGACACACTTCATAAAGGACCCGAAAACCCTTCAATCTTGACAGTGTTCAGTTTTGGTTGGTATTCTTGAGCCCCCTCATCTTGACAGTGTTAAGTTGGTTGCCGGTGAGTGATCGACAGATATCAGGAGCAGAAGAAAATGACCGAATTTGATGCCATTGTAATTGGCTCAGGCAACGCCGGCTTGACGGCCGCCACCGCTTTACAGCGGGGGGGAGCCAAAACCCTGTTGCTGGAGCGTCACAATATTCCCGGTGGTTGCGCCACTTCATTTGTCCGAGGCGAGTTTGAGTTTGAGGTGGCCCTGCATCAGCTCAGCGGCATGGGCACTGAGGAGCAGCCATTTATAATGCGCCAACTCTTCGAGAGTCTCGGCATCATGGACAAGATAGAGGTGGTCATTGAGCATGACCTCTATCGGCTGGTATTGCCCGGCGAGATCGACATCACCTTGCCGGCTGACTGGGACGGGCTTGAACAGGTTCTGATCGAAGCGTTTCCCCTTGAGGCTGAAAGCATTCCTAAGTTCATGCAGTTGGTTGAAGCAGTAAGCCTTGAGTCGTTTATAAATGTGCCGCAGCTGCAACGTAATAATGATCAAGAATTCTTAGACACCCAGTGCGCCAATTATAAGCGCGCCGCGCTGCGTTCAGCTGAGGACGTGCTGCAAGAATACTTCACTAATCAGGACCTCATTGCGGTACTGAACGCCTACTGGTGTTACCTGGGCGTTGCGCCTAGGGATCTGCCGTTCGTTGATTTGGCCGTCATGATTTACGCCTACGCCAAGTTTAAACCAGCGCATATAAAGGGCGGATCCCAGGCAATATCCAGTGCGCTGTTGGAGTCTTTTCAGCAGGCCGGCGGTCAGGTCAGGTTCAACTGTGGCGCCGAGAAAATACTCGTGCGCGACGGTGAAGTCCGCGGTGTTGAAGCCGAAACGGGGGAGGTGTTCTACGGAAAAAGTGTGATCTCCAATGCCAGCCCCATTCACACGTATCACGAGCTGCTGGATATGCCTGAGCTGCCGGAGCAGGTGACCCACGATTTGAAATCTCGTCGTCTGGGCACGTCTGCGTTGGTGCTCTATGTCGGGGTTGATTGCCCCCCTGAGCGGTTGGGGATAAAAAGTGCGTCAACCTTCATTAACCGAGACCGAGATGTTGAGAACGCGGTGGCGGGTATGCACACGCTGGATGTGCCCTCCAGCATTATGGTGACCTGCTACAACCTAGAAGATCCCGGCTTTGCTCCGCCGGGTAAAAGTGCGCTGTCCATTCTTTGTTTGCAGTATGGCGAGGCGTGGGATTCGATTGAAAATGGAAAATACGCCGAGACAAAGTATCAATTGGCCGATGCGTTAATTGATTACGCGGAGGAGGTGTACCCCGGTATTCGTGAGCACATTGAGGAGATCGAGGTGGCAACGCCAAGAACCATGATGCGCTATCTCAATACCCCTGGGGGCGCGATTTACGGGTTCAATCAAAATACACAGGACGGGGCAATGTTCCGCGAACGTATGGACTCTATTGGCGGTCTTTATCTGGCCAGCGCTTGGTATGGTATGGGTGGTTTTCAGCCTACTTACATGAGTGGTAACACCACGGCCCGCGCCGTTTTAAAATACATTGCAACACACACTTCGACCACACAAACACTGCGTGAGGCTACCGAAAATGCCTGATCAAAAAACATCATCTGATTCCGTACTGACACAGGTTGTTGGCTACCAAGAGGCTTTCACCCACCAAGAGCAATTGGCTCGGAAAGGCAGCGATTTTTCAGAGCAAAAAGGTAAGGTGTCGAACAACATTAATAAATTGCACCCTAAGCGACTACACCTTGATGTGGTGGCTATTTTTGAAGACACGCCTTCAACGAAAACCTTACGTTTGGCCGCGCCGAATAAAACGTTATTGCCGCCTTTTCAGGCTGGGCAATATATTAATGTGTTTGTAAGCGTTGACGGTACCAACAGCGCTCGTCCCTATGCGATTTCATCATCGTCACAAACGCGAGAGTATTACGACCTCACCATTAAGCGTGCGACGCCAGGTTTTGTAACCCATCACCTGCTAGATGAAATTAGTCTAGGCGATGCAGTGACCACCAGTGGTCCGATGGGCACGTTTTACCACAACCCTATTTTTCCCGCGAAAGAATTGGTTTTCTTAGCCGGCGGCTCGGGCATCGCGCCTGCACGCAGTATGATTCGTGAAATTGCCGATCGTCATTTGGATTACAAGTTTCACCTGATATATTTGTCGAGCTTCGAGAACGATGTGATATTTGATAAGGAGCTCAAGCAATTGGATGCCGATTGCGACTTCCTGAAGTACCACAAGGTGATCTCTCGTCCTGGTGAGGGTTATCAAGGTATGGCTGGGCGCCTGACGGAAAATCGGCTGCGTGAATTAATTGGCGCTGTCGACGGTAAAATGTTTTACCTATGTGGCCCCACGCCGTTTAATGATGCTTGTCGCCAGCACTTACAAGCGATGACCGT
>Ga0209826_1001265_pt1 | contig 17672 bp, 8 predicted proteins | sample GOMGulsemesocosm_5_FD_184637 | JGI IMG/M metagenome (GOLD analysis project Ga0209826, IMG submission 184637) | Methane-oxidizing microbial communities from mesocosms in the Gulf of Mexico - GOM15C Gulf of Mexico (SPAdes) (version 2) | ecosystem: Environmental > Aquatic > Marine > Cold seeps... | reverse complement strand
ATTATATCGCTATTCCGAAAACCAATGGCTATCGTTCGTTACATACGTCACTCATTGGGCCTCATGGGATCCCTGTTGAAATACAAATCAGAACCCAAGACATGGAACAAATGGCCGACAAAGGTGTTGCCGCTCATTGGCTATATAAAGAAGGTGGTGGTAATGCTGATACCACTGCACAAATGAAAGCCCGTCGTTGGATGCAAAGCTTACTCGAATTACAACAAAGCGCCGGTAGCTCATTTGAGTTTATTGAAAATGTAAAATCAGATTTATTTCCAGAAGAAATTTACGTATTTACCCCTGAAGGACGTATTATTGAATTACCGATGGGCGCAACCGCGGTTGATTTTGCTTATGCGGTGCATACAGACGTTGGTAATTCATGCGTAGGCGTAAAGGTTGATCGTAAACCTTACCCATTAAGCCGAGCATTAGATTCTGGCCAAACTATTGAAGTAATTACATCTGCCGCGGCTAGACCTAACGCTACTTGGCTCAACTTTGTGGTGACGGCAAAAGCACGTTTACAAATAAGAACCTACTTGCGTAGCCGTGAAAAAACCGAATCAAAAGCACTAGGGTTACGCCTATTAAGTCACGCTTTAGGTAATGTGTCACTTGACGATATTAGCACAGAAAAAATCGACGCGGTTGTACAGCAAAATGGTAATAGTAATTTCGATGACTTATTGACTAATATTGGCTTAGGTAATGCGTTAAGTATTGGTATAGCCAGACGACTTACCGATGAATTTACGGAAGATAGTGAATTAACCCCGACAAACAACAAAGTCAAAATGCCTATTAAGGGTACAGAGGGTATGTTAGTTAGTTATGGAAAATGTTGCCGTCCTATTCCGGGGGATTCAATTTTAGCCTATTTAAGTCCAGGAAAGGGCTTGATGGTGCACCAGCAAGGTTGTAGAAACATTAAAGGCCATGAGCCAGGCGCTTTATTCCCGGTAAAATGGGATAGTGATATTGATAAAGAGTTCATTGCTAAACTCAGAATTGAAATAGTCAATCATCAAGGTGCATTAGCACTGCTGACTAACGTAATCGCCAAATGTGGCTCCAATGTACACAGCTTAAATTCTGGCGAAAAAGAAGCCGGTCTTTATATTATCGACATGGAAATAACCTGTCGCGACCGTATTCATTTAGCTGATATTATTAGAAAAATCAAGGTGATGATTGATGTGCAACGCGTCATCCGTAACAAATAACAAATACTAGTCTCGAAAACACAAAAATTAAATAGCAGGAAATAAAATGAAGAGCATCATATCAACAGATCAAGCACCCAGTGCTATCGGTACCTATAGCCAAGCCGTTAAAGTAAATAATACTGTTTATTTATCTGGACAAATTCCACTTATCCCTGAAACTATGGAAGTTATAGAGGGTGATTTCGCTGAGCAAACCGAGCAGGTATTTAAAAACCTTTCAGCCGTATGTGAAGCTGCAGGTGGTAGTATCAATGACATGGTTAAAGTGAATATTTTCATGGTTGATTTAGGTAACTTTGCCACAGTTAATGAAATCATGGCGAAATATTTTAAACAACCTTACCCTGCACGAGCAGCCATTCAAATATCAAAACTACCAAAAGATGTTGAAATTGAAATTGATGGCGTTATGGAACTACCCAACGTCAACTAGAATATTCGTCATGAATCAAAATTTAGGCTGCGCTGTCTACATTACTTGTCCACATCACTTATCACCATAAGCTCAATGGACTCTTAACTTAACAGCTTCCCTAAATCTCGTTCATTTAAAATATTAACTTTATTAATAACAAAACTATGACTCCAAAAAGACTAAAGCGCATCAATACCATGCTCGATAAGCGCCAGCCAGATCTTACCGTATGTATGGAAGGTTTACATAAAAGCCATAATTTAGCCGCAGTAGTTCGCACCTGTGATGCTATTGGTGTTAGTGATGTGCATGCCGTATGGAAAAGTGAAGAAGCAGAAGTCCGTGGCGGTAGTGCTGCAGGAAGCCAGAACTGGATTGATGTTCATAATTATCATAAAACGGCTGATGCAATTACCGCCATGAAAGCACAGGGCATGCAAGTATTGGTAACTAACTTATCCGATACAGCCGTCGATTTTCGTGAAATTGATTACACCAAGCCAACTGCGATTATCTTAGGGCAAGAAAAATTTGGCACGTCCGATGTTGCCTTAGCATTAGCAGATCAAGATATTGTTGTTCCTATGGTTGGCATGGTGCAATCATTAAATGTTTCAGTGGCCTGTTCAGTAGTGTTATACGAGGCGCAACGTCAACGACAGTTAGCCGGTATGTATGATAAACCCAAGTTAAGTCACGAACGCCGACAACGCACTTTATTTGAAGGTGGCCATCCCATTTTTGCAGAAGCATGCCAGCGTAAAGGTTTACCTTATCCAACCATAGATGAAGATGGACAAATTGTTGCCGATGAAATCTGGTGGCAAAAAATGCAAATGGATAAAAGTGCTTGGTTACACCTTGATGATTAATTACCAAGAACGGTTTTAAACTAAAAAATCATCATGGAAGCATTAACCAAGCTATCTCAAGTCGCCCTAACAACACTCAAAGGTGTTGGCCCAAGCATGGCAAAAAGACTAGAAAAACTGAGTTTATTGTCTGTGCAGGATTTACTACTTCATTTACCACTACGTTACGAAGACCGAACACGCGTCTCCACCATTCGAGACTGCCTTGTTGGTACACATACTAATATCATCGGCGAAATAACCAGTAATCAGCTTACGCACGGCAAACGTCGTATGATGGTAGTTAATTTAAATGATGGTACCGGCAATGTGCAATTATGCTTTTTCAGCTTCTCGGCTAGTCAAAAAAATAGCTTAAATATTGGACAGACTATTCGTTGTTACGGGGAAATAAAGCGCGGCCCAAACGGCTTTCAAATAGTACACCCTGAATACCGTTCATTAGACGATGATCGCGCTTTGACTCTAGTGGAAGAAACCTTAACACCCGTTTATCCAACGACTGATGGCTTAAAACAAATTTCACTGCGTAACCTAACCGAGCAAGCGCTTATTAGGCTGCAACGTGGGCAAGTAGAAGAGTTATTACCTAACAATTTATTTGATGAGCAATACTCACTAGCACAAGCATTAGCCATAATTCATCGCCCCCCGCCCGATGCTTCAACCAGTCAACTTGAGTTGGGTAAGCACCCTGCTCAAATACGCTTGATCAAAGAAGAGTTACTTGCCCATAACTTGAGCATGCTTAAACTCAGGCAAAATAGTGATGTTCATCATGCGGTTTCATTAAGTATTGAACAAGCGATTAAACCTTATACCTCTGCTGAAGAGTCTTTTTTAACCGCGCTGCCTTTTTCGCCTACCAAGGCACAGGCTCGCGTGGTAACTGAAATAAAAACTGACTTAGCTAAATCTCAACCCATGATGCGTTTAGTACAAGGTGATGTCGGCTCAGGTAAAACACTCGTTGCAGCGCTAGCCGCATTAACTGCCATCAATCAAGGTTATCAAGTGGCACTGATGGCGCCAACAGAAATATTGGCCGAGCAACACGCCATTAATTTTGCCAACTGGTTTACTCCGCTTGATATTAGTGTTGGTTGGCTCGCAGGAAAAACTAAAGCAAAGGCGCGTCGTATTGCATTAGAACATATCGCCAGTGGTGAAATGCAAATGGTTATCGGCACCCATGCCCTATTTCAAGCCGATGTGCTATTTAACAAGTTAGTGTTAATTATTATTGATGAACAACACAAATTTGGCGTTCATCAACGGTTATCATTACGAGAAAAAGGCGTTTTTGATGATAACTACCCTCACCAATTAATTATGACTGCCACGCCTATCCCTCGTACTTTAGCCATGACAGCATACGCTGATTTAGACACCTCTGTTATTGATGAATTACCGCCAGGACGAACTCCAATCAATACGGTTGCCCTGCCCGATGCCCGTCGTGAAAATGTTATTGAGCGTATTAGAGAAGGTTGCGCCAATGACAACCGACAAGCGTATTGGGTTTGTACGTTAATAGAAGAGTCGGAAGTATTACAATGCCAAGCAGCAGAAGACACCGCATTACACTTACAAAAACAATTACCTGAACTAAAAATTGGCCTTGTTCATGGACGAATGAAAGCCGTAGAAAAACAAGAAATTATGGATGGTTTCAAAGCAGGTAAAATCCACCTACTGATTGCAACAACTGTAATTGAGGTTGGGGTTGATGTACCCAATGCCAGCTTAATGGTCATTGAAAATCCTGAGCGTTTAGGTTTGGCGCAACTACATCAATTACGCGGTCGTGTGGGCAGAGGCTCAGTCGCGTCACATTGTGTATTGTTATACAAAGCGCCGCTATCAAAAACTGCCACCAAACGTTTAGCGGTATTAAGAGAAAGTAATGACGGTTTTGTTATTGCCGAAAAAGACTTAGAAATAAGAGGCCCTGGCGAATTGCTTGGCACCCGTCAAACGGGGTTAGCAGAACTGAAAATTGCCGATCTAGTGCGAGATGGTTACCTTATCCCTGAAATAAAGCAAAAAGCATACTTATTATCACGCCAACATCCTGAATGTGCCCAAGCACTTATTCAACGTTGGCTTGGTAATAAAGAGCGTTATTCAAACGCATAGCACTTCTCACAGTTTACTGTTTACTGTTTACTGTTTACTGGAATTAAAACAAAAAACTGCCAAACTGGCGACAGAATGGCAGCAAAAACATGAAACACACAACACAAGGGTACTCGCGATGTAATTTATTAGACCCCCTTAATGAAAATAAAATTTCAAAAATCTAAAATCTGCAACACATCTAACAAATCTCCAGCTAAAATAGTAAGCAAGTTATAATAAAAGATATTAATCATGCAAGAACAAGCAACTTTTCAATCCCACAAAATGCTATTTTTCAACACCTTTGCCTTTACAGCATGCTTTGCTGTTTGGATGTTAAACGGTGTTTTAGTCACTTACCTCGCCGCCAATCAAATTTATGATTGGGGCCCAGTTGAAATTGGTTGGTTAATGGGTATCCCTGTACTCACCGGTGCTATTTTTAGACTTCCTGCTGGCATATTAACCGATAAGTTTGGCGGTAAACCTATTTTTACGGGTTTATTATTTATCTGTGCTGTACCCATGTATTTGCTTTCTTATGCAGATAGTTTCTGGTTTTTTGCCGCCTGTAGCTTTGGTTTTGGTTTAGCTGGGGCAAGTTTTTCTGTTGGTATTGCTTTTACCTCTATTTGGTATCCAAGAAGTAAGCAAGGCATGGCTTTAGGTATTTTCGGCGCAGGTAACGCTGGTGCTGCCTTCACTACATTATTTGCTCCTACCATGTTAAACCGATTAACAGATAATGGAAATTACATAGATGGCTGGCGTGAATTACCCGTAATGTATGCGGCATTGTTAGTTGCTATGGGGGTTATCTTTTTATTTTTTACCACGAACAAGAAGCCTGCCTCACATAACAAGCCCGTAAGAGAAATGCTTAAACCTTTGGCTAATGTGAGAGTTTGGCGATTTGGCCTTTATTACTTTTTAGTTTTCGGTTGTTTTGTTGCTTTTTCACAGTGGCTTGTCCCTTACTTTGTTAATGTATATTACATGCCATTAGTTACGGCTGGTATTCTAGCAGCATTATTTAGTTTTCCCTCTGGTATTATCCGCGCTCTTGGTGGTTGGATGTCAGACACTTGGGGGGCTAGAAAAGTAATGTACTGGGTTCTTGGCTCATCCGTTATTATTTCAATGGCGCTTTCGGTGCCAAAAATGGAAGTCTACTCTACTGGGCAAGGCGTAATGGCAAAAGCTTCTGGTACAGTAACCTCAGTAACAGACAGCGCAATTACGCTTGGTGATAGAGTATATCCATTAAAAGTTAAAACCACTGGCTTTGAAGATCTTGATGAAAAGATGTTAGTTTTTCCAACGAAGGAAAGCTGGCAAGAAAGCGTTGTTGAAGTAGGCCAAGAAATACTGAAAAAAGAACTACTTGCCAAAGGTGTTACTCGTATTTATTTTCAAGCCAACGTATGGATATTTGCGGTAATGGTCGTTATTTTAGGCAGTATCTGGGGTATTGGTAAAGCGGCTGTTTATAAACATATTCCTGACTATTACCCTGACGAAGTAGGGGTAGTTGGTGGTATGGTCGGCGTACTTGGTGGTTTAGGTGGCTTTGTTTGCCCAATAATTTTTGGTTACTTGCTTGAATGGACAGGCTTGTGGACAAGTGCTTGGATGTTCATGTTTACTGTCTCCCTTATTTGCCTAGCATGGATGCACAAATCAATAATGAAGCAAATACAGCTTCCTTTTGATCTTGAATCTAAATTCTCAAATTTAATGCGTGCTGGTGGCAGTGAGTTTTTAGCGCCACTGTTAACTTGGAATGAAAAGTTAAGTGTTGGTGTTGAAGAAATAGATAACCAGCACAAGCACATGATGCATTTAATTAATGATATTGATGAAACGGTTAATTCTGGTGGCACTTATTTACAATTAGCCCTCACTATAGATGAGCTAGTTTCATATGCTCGGATGCACTTTAGTAACGAAGAGAAGCTGTTAAAGTTAAATCAATGTCCAGACTTTGAAGAGCACAGGCATAACCATGTTATGTTGCTTAAAGAGTTAACCGATCTTCAAAAGAAAGCTGAAAGTGCTAGTGCGGAGCAATTTAAAGAGCTTATGTCTATTCTTAAATTGTGGTTTCCAGGGCATATTCTTGGCGTAGATAAAAAACATGCTGGCTATTTAAAGACAAATTAAATAAAGCATAAATGCAATAACCGTAATTATTGCATTCACGTCATTCCAGTTATGTTTTAAGTTGGAATCTCGTTGTTTAAAACTCTAGGCTCCCGATTAAAAAACCTCGGGAGTGACGATAGGTGAAAGAGAACAATATCCTATAAAAAGGCGCTGCTAACCTATATTGTTAGCAGCGCCATAAACCACTAGCTAATGGGCTTCATCCCAATTGTCGCCGATACCCGACTCAGCGATAAGCGGTACACTTAATTCAACCGCGTTATTCATCAATTCAACTAATTTTTCGGTTGTTTCTTCAACAATATCTTGATGAATTTCAAAAATTAGCTCATCGTGCACTTGCATGGTCATTTTAATGCGAACATCATTTTGTTCGGATAACCAAGCAGCAACTGCTAACATGGCTTTTTTGATGATATCAGCCGCCGTGCCTTGCATAGGCGCATTAATAGCAGCTCGTTCTGCTGCTTTCTTACGCATACCATTTTTAGCATTAATATCTGGTAAATATAACCTGCGCCCAAATAAGGTTTCTACATAACCTTGCTCACTAGCTTGTTGTCGAGTCTCTTCCATATAAGTTAATACGCCAGGATAGCGTTCAAAGTATTTATCTTGATACTCTTGTGCTTGATGACGGCCAATATTTAATTGCTTAGCTAGACCAAAGGCTGACATGCCATATATCAAACCAAAGTTAATCGCTTTAGCACTACGACGTTGATCTGTGGTCACTTCATCAAGTTCAACAGCAAAAATTTCGGCCGCTGTCGCGCGATGAACATCTTTACCTTCACTAAACGCTGTCACTAAACCTTTATCATTAGATAGGTGTGCCATGATGCGCAATTCAATTTGCGAGTAATCAATTGCAACAATTTTATGATCTGTTGGCGCGATAAAAGCGCGGCGTATTTTACGACCTTGCTCAGAACGAATTGGAATATTTTGTAAGTTTGGATCTGTTGATGATAAGCGTCCTGTCGCGGTTACCGCCTGATGGTAAGAAGTATGCACACGCCCTGTTTCAGGACTAACCATTAACGGTAATTTATCAGTATATGTTGATTTTAATTTACTCAAGCCACGATTTTCGAGAATTACTTTAGGCAATGGATAATCAAGCGCCAGCTCTTGTAAAACTTCTTCTGCGGTAGAAGGAGCACCTTTAGGTGTTTTTTTGATGACAGGGATTTTTAACTCTTCAAACAATATTTGTTGTAACTGTTTAGGCGAACTAAGGTTAAAGCTTTTTCCGGCTAAATTATGCGCTTCAATTTCTAATTCGTCTAATCGCTGACCAATACTTTGGCTTTGCTGATCGAGCACATCACAATCAATCAATACCCCTGTTTGCTCCATTTGTGCCAAGACTGGCATTAACGGCATTTCAATATCGCTATAAACACTAAGTTGCTCAGGTAACTGCTCAAGTGCAGGAAAAATAGCATGGTGTAAACGTAGGGTTATATCAGCATCTTCAGCTGCGTATTGACCTGCCTTTTCAATATCTATTTGATTAAAGGTTAATTGCTTTGCACCTTTACCAGCAATATCCTCAAAATGAACCGTTTTATAATCAAGATATTTAAGCGCCAGCGCATCCATATTATGGCGAGTTGCAACACTGTTATAACAATAGGATTCAATCATGGTATCAAAAGCAACACCTTGCAATTTAATATCATAATGACTTAATACATTGGCATCGTATTTTAAGTTTTGGCCAACTTTTTTAACACTGGTACTTTCTAATAAGGGTTTTAATTGTGCTAATACCCAGTCTCGATCAAGTTGTTCTGGTGCATCAGCGTAATCATGAGTAAGTGGAACATATGCAGCCTTGCCCACTTCTACGGCAAATGATAAACCGACAAGTTCGGCTTTCATATAATTGATACTCGTAGTTTCAGTATCAAAGGCAAAAGCATCGCTGGCTTTTAATTTATCTAACCAGTTAGTAAACATTTCTTTATCAAGGATTATATCGTACTCACTCTCAGCCACTTCCACTGTAGCAACATCAACATTTGTCGATTCAGTTACACTAGCATTGGTTTTCACCTTAGACGTACTCGTTGTTTGTTCACCGCTGCTGCCTTTATCTAAATCAGCTAACAAACGCTTTAGTTCAAACTCTTGATAAAGCGATCTTAATGCTTCTATGTTTGGTTTACTCGGCGCTAATTCTGCGGCAGTTTGCGCTAGTTCAACATCACATTTAATAGTCGCCAATTGATAAGACAGTGGTAATTGCTCTAATGCATCGCGTAAGTTTTCACCAATTTTTCCTTTCACTTTATCCGCGTTGGCAATCACTTTATCTAATGTGCCATGTTCTGCTAACCATTTTACCGCCGTTTTTGGGCCGCACTTCACTACGCCTGGAATGTTATCCACTTTATCGCCCATCAAGGCAAGGTAATCGATGATTTGATCAGGACGAACACCAAATTTTTCACTCACGCCTGCAACGTCCATCTCTACGTCTGTCATGGTGTTAATCAAACGAACATGGGGCGTCACTAATTGTGCCATGTCTTTATCGCCTGTCGAAATGACCGTTTCGATCCCAAGCTCATCAGCTTGTTTTGCCAATGTTCCGATAACATCATCAGCCTCAACACCGGGAATAACTAAAAGCGGCAACCCCATAGCACTAATTATTTCGTGCAAGGGCGCAATTTGAGTACGTAAATCATCCGGCATGGGTGGGCGATTTGCTTTGTATTCTGGGTACATATCATTACGAAAGGTTTTACCTTTAGCATCGAAAATAGCGATAATATTGCCATCAGGGTAGTCTTTTTTCAAACTACCCAACATATTCAATACCCCCGTAATGGCACCGGTAGGTTGACCACTTGCCGTAGATAAAGCTTGCAGATATGGCACATGGTAAGCCCGAAATAAATAAGATGAACCATCAACCAAGATAAGTGGCTGGTTTATTTTTGAAGAAATTTGCAAAGATGTTTCTGGCAAAGTTGTCATAAGAATTGAGTCTAAACAATAAGATGGGCTAAGCATGCCACAAAGCGCGCTTTAGCTCTACTAAGTAGTGACAATTGCCTCTGGCGCAATGTGGATAACTTTGTTGATAAGCAAAGTAAAATACCAAAATAGGGCGTATTCCTATTTTGCTAGTTTTATTCAGACATATGATTTTATTGAAAAAAGGTAAGTCGTAAATCCTTTTATAACACAATGTTTTTTATTTTTATTTTTGTGGATAAATAAATTTATCATCATTATTTTTTAATTGTACAAAAGACAACCAAGAAAATAATGAGCTAAGAGATTATCAGAATTTCACACCATTACTAGTGCATTATTAAACTATTTTTAAATGTTTTTTACCGCTAACAATAACAAAAAAATATAAGCTAACGCTGGCGTGACCTGGCAACTGTTCAACCAGTTTGGTTGACCTAAAAAATTACTAAAATAATTTTGCGATTAATTTATAGTAACGTTACTTGACTCTATAAAGTCCATTTTTTCAATCTATCTTGTGGATTACTCCTGAGATTCTCACTATAAAATTCAGGTAACTTATTTCGTATGCGTGTGGAAACAAGTCCATCTATTTACCCATTATTATAAAATTAACTTTCTAGTGTTGATAACTAACAATTCTCAACTTTCAAATGTTTTTGTGCTACCTTTATTTTAATTACTTATTACAAATGAAAACAATTAAGGTTTATCTTATGAAAAAAATCATCTCATTATCTTTCGCTACACTCATATTAAGTACAGCTACCATAAGTACGAGTTTCGCTCATAATGCTGGCCATAAGCAATCAATACCACTAACGGCGGCTCCTAGCCATGCTAACGTTTATATTATTGCACCACTCGATGGTGCAACGGTATCAGAAACCTTTACGGTTAAATTTGGCTTACAAGGCATGGGTGTATCACCCGCTGGTATTGAGAAAAAGAACACTGGCCATCATCATTTATTAGTAGATGGTAAAAAGTTACCCGCTTTTAATAAACCCATGGGCAAGGATGTTAAACATTTTGGTGGTGGACAAACACAAACAGATATTACCTTAGCCAAAGGCACGCATACATTACAATTAATTTTAGGCGACCACCGCCATATGCCTCATAGCCCCGCGGTGGTATCTAAAAAGGTTACGATCACTGTTGAGTAATTGATTGGCAAGTTTAAGAAGTCATTCGGTGAATACAAACGAAGTATTTATACATTGCTTCAATTTAAAAATTAAATTGAAGCAATGACCTACCGTTACTTGTGTAACGACCCAATTTCTAAAGGATAGTTAAAGAGTAACAAACTCTTCCGCTGAGGTTGGGTGTATAGCGATAGTATTATCAAAATCGGCTTTCGTCGCGCCCATTTTCATAGCCACAGAAAAACCTTGTAGTAGTTCATCACTTCCAAAACCGATACTATGCAAACCAACAACTTTTTCATCAACGCCAGCACAAATTAATTTCATCCGTGTAGGATCACGATAATCTTCAGTCATTGCTTGATAAAGCGCAGTAAACTGTGAATTATAAACACTAATATTATCTTCACCATATTTCGTAACAGCTTCAGCCTCTGTTAACCCTACTGTGCCAATAACTGGGTGACTAAAAACAACCGTGGCAATACCTGTGTAATCTAAATGTTCATCTGGTTTATTGTTAAATAAGCGTTCACATAAACGACGACCTGCAGCAACAGCGACCGGTGTTAATTGTGCCCGCCCAGTATTATCACCGACAGCATAAACACCCTCGACATTGGTATTTTGATATTTATCAGTAATAATAAAGCCTCGCTCATTAAGCTCAACACCCGCCAATTCTAAATTAATATTATCGGTAGCGGGCTCTCTACCTATTGCCCATACTAATTTTTCAACCGGACCAATCGACTGACCATTAGTTAAATGAACCACCAGCTTACCATCGGCTAATTTTTCAATACGTTCAGGCGTACTATGGTTATGCAATGTCGGGCCATGCTTTGCCATTTGTTCTACTAATGTGGTACTTAACATCTCATCAAAAGTACGTAACGGTTTTTCATTTCTAACCAATAAATGCGTTTGTGTACCTAATCCATGAAAAACACCCGCTAGCTCTACCGCAATATAACCTGCGCCAATAACAGCAACAGATTTAGGTTGCTCTGTTAACGCAAAAAAGCCATCCGAATCTATGCCAAATTCAGCACCTTCTATATCAGGAATAGAAGGACGTCCACCAGTAGCAATAGTAATATGTTCTGCGGTATATAAGGTACCGTTTACGTCAACAGTATTTTTATCGACAAATTTAGCAAACCCTTGAATAACGGTGACATTGTTTGCATCAAAACCACGTTGATACGCCCCATGAATTCTCTCTATATACGCTTCACGATTTTTAACTAAATGATTCCAATCAAAACCTTTTTGCTCTAGCTTAAAACCGTAGTCATGTGCATATTTAAGCGCGTCGCTAATTTGTCCAGCGTACCACATGGCTTTTTTAGGAACACAGCCAACATTCACGCAAGTACCACCGAGATGTTTGGCTTCAATTACTGCTGCTTTTTTACCAAGCTTTGCTGCTCTATTTGCCGAAGCAATACCGCCACTACCAGCACCAATGGCTAAATAATCAAAATGTTGTGTCATTAGATAATCCTTAGGTTTAACTATTTTATCTTTACTATGTGGGTACAAAAAGCCTGACAATCAAGCAAAGCGTTAATTAATTTACTTTTAGCTCAACAATATTCGCACTCAAAAAAGCACCGATTGTTTTAGCATCTATGGGTTTGCTATATAAATACCCTTGAATATAGTGGCAATGTCGCTTAGTTAAATAGGCTAACTGCTCCGTAGTTTCAACACCTTCTGCAATACAATGCATATTAAGACGTTTAGCTAACACTATCGTGGCATCAACAATAGCTTCATCGGCTTTTTCAACACCAATGCCCGATATAAATGCTCGATCTATTTTGATGATATCCAGTGGCAATCTTTTCAGGTAAGACAATGAAGAAAAACCAGTACCAAAATCATCCAATGCTAAAATAACGCCCAATTCAGACAATGCTTTCATCGTTTTGATGGCTTTTTCAGGATCACTAAATAATGCGCTTTCTGTTATTTCTATCTTGAGTAAGTGTGCAGGTAAATCATAAGTTTTTAATAAAGACTCGATGTAGCTGACTAAATTATCTTTCGCAAAATGTTGTGGAGATAAATTTACTGATAAATATAATGTTGGTCGCAGTTGATGCCACTTCTTAAGATCAATTAGACCTCGCTCAAGAGCAGCTTCGGTCATAGGGATAATCAAACCTAGCTCTTCGGCTATAGTAATAAAACCTGCGGGAGCAATTAACCCATCTTTACTTTGCCAACGCATAAGCAGTTCAAATCCAGCAGCTTTACCATTATTAGAATCAATAATAGGTTGATAATGGTTAAAAAATTCATCATTTGCATAAGCCATTTTCACATTAGATTCTTTTTCTAATCTCTCATTGGCTTCAAGATTCATTCTCGGTGTAAAAAATTGAAAAGTATTTCTCCCTAACTGTTTAGCATGGTACATCGCAATATCAGCATGTCGCAGCAATGCACTTGAGTCACTAGCATCTTCAGGATAGAGCGCAATACCAATGCTCGCACCAATACTGACTTGGTTTTCTTGCAGCAACACAGGCTTCTCGACAGCTGCAATGATTTTTTGTGCGATATTCCCTAAATATCCAGTCCCTTTATATGTCTCCAGTAGCACTACAAATTCATCACCGCCAATACGCGCTACCGTATCATCTACTCGTAATAATTCAGATAAGCGCCGTGATACTTCAACTAACAATAAATCACCGCAATCATGGCCTAGTGAATCATTCACTTGCTTGAATCTATCCAAGTCAATAAAAAACAAAGCAATTGCTCTTTTTTGTCGCTTAGAGGTTTCCATCGCATGTTTGATACGTTCAAGTAATAAGCTACGGTTGGGTAAATCAGTTAGATGATCATAATTAGCTAAATAGCGTAACTCTTTCTCTGCCGCCTTTTGCGCACTAATATCGGAAAAAACACAGACATAATGCAAGCCGTTGGTGATTTGATTTCGACCGACATTAATATTAACAATAACATGAAATTCTTCACCTGCATCTGTCACCACTAACTCTTCACCACGCCAGTGCTTACCTTCCTCTAGGGAGGGAATGAGGTCTTGAAAGAATTTCCAACGTCTTTTATTAAGCCCCATAAGGTTACTATTAAAAGCAAAGTTTTCATCAACCCAACCAAAAACACTGCGCAACGATTGATTAGCTGTTACCTGGGTATAATCACTATTAATAATTAACACCCAGTCATTGGTTTGTTTAAATGCTTCACCATAATATTGACTACGCACTTCTTCAGCACGCGTTTGAGTAATATTGGTATAAGAGCCAGTGATTCTGCTTGGTTTATTATCGCTATCTAGCGTCACTATTTTGCCTAAATCTTTATACCAGAGCCAATGCCCATCGGCGTGCTTTAAACGATAAGTACAGCAAAAGGTTTCATCATGACTATTATTGGCAACAAATTCCTCCCAATTTGATAAAAAGCTCTCTTTATCTTCAGGATGAATCAACTCAACATGTTGTTCAAAGCTGTGTGCTGTTGCTAAGTCTACATAGTCAAGTTCTTGCGATATACGCTTGCCAAACATCAAATTATCATGAGCTAACCAATCCCATACCTCACTATTACTACCGACTAAAGCAAGTTGTAAACGGTTTTCTCTAAATTTAACATCTTCATGCGCCTTAACTAATTTAGAGCGCTGTAAGTTTCGTTGATATAGCCAAAAAAAGATCAGTGATAATAAAATAAGAATATAAATAATGTAGGCTAAAGGAGACTGCCATGGTGCATAGCTCACTCGAATTTTGATTTTCGTCATGGCTGAATACTCACCAGTAACAGGTGATTTTGCTTTTACGGACAAGGTATGTTCACCTGAAGGCAAGCTAGGAAAGGTAATTTTATTGTCAGTGGTTGCCGGGTAATCAACTTTACTACCGCCCGTTAATTCATACTCGAAAATAACATTTTTATTCTCTCCGTAGGATAATGTTGAAAAATCAAAGCTGATGCCAACATCACTATATTCAAGCTTTATTTCCTGCTGTTGATTGATGATTAACGGTAAATCTAACTCTCGAGAAATCACATCGATATTAGTTATATGAATTTTAAAATCTTTATCTATATGCTTATTTTTAAGCTTCAGTGGGTCAAAAACACTCACTCCTTCCATTGAGCCATAAACCAGCTTTCCGTTTGTTAATTGTAACTGAGCACTTATATTAAATTCCATCGCGGGGAAACCATCAGCAATAGTAAAATTACGAATATGTTGATTATCGCTGTTTAGTGAAAACATGCCTTTATGAGTAGAAAACCAAATATCACCCTCAGTGTCGGTGATTAAACTGTAAACATTATTATCAATAATAGAGTTCTTGCTATGATAAAAATATTTGGCTTTAAAGGTCGGTAATTCTAATCCTACTAGTCCTTTCCCAGGATAGCTCAGCCAAAAAACATTATTTTTATCGATAGTCCAGTTAGCAAAAGCAAGCCATTCATTCGCTAAAATATTAGGATGTTGATAAAGCTTAATCACCTTATTGGTCGCTAAATCATAGCTCCATAAACTGTCATTCGTGCTAAATAGCACGGCATTACTGCCAGGTAGAGAACCTAAAAAATTATAAATTTCAGTTAGTGGTACTACTTTATTCAGGGCAGTTAAATCAATTTGTTGACCTAGTTGTAAATCAATAAGTGCTGCGCCAGTATCTTGCACTACCCAAAGATAGCGCTGCTTTTGTAAAAAATCCGAATGATTTTTATTGGCTAATATCTTATTAATTTCAAGATCAAATATTGGTTTCCTCACTTGATTTAGCTGAGTATTATATAAGACTATACCTTTAGAAGTTGAAAGCAGTAACCCTTTGTTATAATTATAAATTTGATAAATATGGTTATCACTAAATTGATTTTCAATTGTTGAGGACAGAAAATGTTGTTGTAAAGTATTTTGTTGGTGATCTATTAAGTTAAGACCATTACTAGTGCCAACCCAAAATAAATCATCATTATTATTATGTGCCTGTACTGCCCATACAGCATTATGACTTAAACTATTTTTATCTTCTCGCTGATAACGATAATTTTTAATTAATTCTCGGCTAGGATCCCATAAGTAAACGCCTTTAGATTCGGAGCCAAGCCAAAAAACACCACTGCTATCTTGCGCTAAAGAAATAATTTTATTATCGGAGACATTTTCAAAATAATCACTGACGCCAAAAAGAAATTTACCAAACTGTTTCGTGGTATCAATAACATGCAAACCTCGATTACTAACTACATACAGCTTGTTATCCGTAAAAAGGAATTGCCATACCGAAAGATTATTCAGTATTAACTTATACGGCGCTAAGGGGAAACGCCCTGATATATACTCTTTTATGTTTTCAATATTGACACTAAAAACACCATCATTGGTACCAAAGTACATATCATTTTGCTCACTGACATAAAGGGCATAGCTTTTTGTGGCTTCCTGTAAATTAAAGCGATTGCTGTTGGGTAATTCCCTTAAATCTGGCAGTTTTCTCCACTTTTTTTGCTTGGTATGATACGCATAGAGCCCTACTCTGCTAGCAATATATAGTATTTGGCGATGATATTTGATTTGAAGAATATTATTTTTCTTATGTAATTCTGTTGATAAATCTAATTTGATTTGAAATTGTGATGTTTCAGAGTCATAGAAACCGATAGTTTTACTGGTTGCAATCCAATAACCTGCTTTATTAGCGCTATTTATACCTTTTGTAACATCAACCACATAATCCCCATTACCATCAGGTGTATTAGCAATAACTAATTGATATTTATTGGTGCTAGGATGATAATGATATAAGGCATCATTTACATTGATCCAAACACCTCCTTCAGTATCTTGCTTAACAAAATAAATAGCTGTATCTAAAAAACTATTATTTGGCCCAGGTAATTGTTTAATTGAGTAACCATCATAAATATTTAAACCGCTATCCGTTGCCAGCCAAACAAAACCAGTTTGATCCGCTAAAATTGAATTAACGGTACCTTGTGATAAGCCATCTTCAACGGAAAGGTGCTTTAAAGACAAGTTCTGGACAGTAGTTTTCTCTTTCGCCTGTAAAATAAAGCTAAGCAAAGCTATAAAAATAGTCAATATTACTATTTTATGAAATTTCATAAGCCTCAATCCATTACAACTTTTGGTCATTGTTTTCATTAAATAAGTACGATTCAACTTATTTTGTTTAGTGCAAGTGTTTTAATTATAACAGCTCTAAAATCAGGCAAAATATTATTTGGCAAAAAAAAGGCCTGTGTTAAACAATTACCCTTGAATATTTCCCTTGTTGTCATCACATCTACACTATCATTAATTAAATATGTAACCATTATGACTAACCCTTTACTGCAAAATTCTCCTTTACCCGAATTTTCGAAAATAAAACCAGAACATGTAAAACCAGCAGTAGAACAAGCAATCACTGATTGTAAAAAAGTCATTAAAGAAGTATTGGCCGAACAAAATACTTTTACTTGGCAAAACTTAGTTATGCCAATTGATGAAGCAGATGACATACTCTCCAAACTTTGGTCGCCTATTTCCCACATGAACTCTGTAATTAGTAGTAATGAATTACGAGAAGCTTATGAGTCATGCTTACCAATATTGTCAGAATACAGCACCTTTGTTGGTCAACACCAAGGGTTATATCAAGCTTACTTACAGTTAAAAAATAGTAATAAATTT
>Ga0209826_1001264_pt1 | contig 17678 bp, 18 predicted proteins | sample GOMGulsemesocosm_5_FD_184637 | JGI IMG/M metagenome (GOLD analysis project Ga0209826, IMG submission 184637) | Methane-oxidizing microbial communities from mesocosms in the Gulf of Mexico - GOM15C Gulf of Mexico (SPAdes) (version 2) | ecosystem: Environmental > Aquatic > Marine > Cold seeps... | reverse complement strand
CAAACATAACTAGGAGTAACATTTGAAAGAAAAATTACTGGTCATTGGTAATGGAATGAGTGCCTTACGAACAATTGAAGAATTGTTAAGCCATACAGACAAGAAATATGAAATATCAATTTTTGGTGAAGAACCTCACGTAAATTACAACAGAATTATGCTTTCATATTTACTCTCACGTGAAAAAACTTTTGGTGATACCATTTTAAATACTCAAGAATGGTATGACAGTAATGAAGTTACTTTATATACAGATAACAAAATATCACAAATTAATAGAGATAAAAAAGTTATTTTAAATTCGGAAAATGAAGAATTTGCTTATGATAAACTTCTAATAGCTACGGGATCAGTTCCCTTTATCCCTACTACTTTTGGCTCTTCTTTAGACAATGTTTTGGGATTTAGAACCAAAGAAGACGTGGACAATATTTTAAATACAATTAGTAATGAGAAAAAAGCTGTTGTAGTTGGTGGTGGTCTGCTTGGACTTGAAGCAGCTTACGGTATTGCTAAACATGGCATAAAAACGCTACTTATTCACAGAAGTGCAAATATCATGAGTCAACAACTTGATGCTACGAGTCAACAACTTGATGCTACAGCTGGAAAACTACTTCAGAAAAAATTAGAAACCCTTGGAATTGAGTTTAGATTAAATACCACTGTGGATAAAATTGATGGGAAAGATAGCGTTGAATCAGTAACTTTAAGTGATGGAGAAGTGGTTGATGCGAATATTGTTGTTTTCTCAACGGGTATTTCTCCTAATAAAACTATTGCAAGTGATTGTGGGTTATCGACGAACAAAGCAATAATCGTAAATGATTATTTGCAAACCGAAGATGAAAACATATTTGCTATTGGTGAGTGTTGTGAACATGATGGGAAAACCTTTGGACTTGTTGCACCTTTGTTTGAACAAGCAAAAATATGTGCGAAAAAATTAGCAGATGTGGAAACTGAAGGATACGTGGGATCTATTAACTCGACTCGACTTAAAATTTCTGGTGTTGATTTGTTTTCTGCGGGACAGTATATCTGTGATAAAGACAGTGAAGAGTTAATTTTACTGGATGAAAAAGTAGGTATTTATAAAAAGCTGGTGATTAAAGGTGACTATTTAATTGGTATTATTTTATATGGAGATACTTTAGATGCTTCGTGGTATTTAAAACTTCTTAAAGACAAAACAGATATTTCAGACTTAAGAGTGAAACTTCTTTTTGGGAAAGCTAGTCTTGGTGACTCTGGTCATGGAGAAGATTCCATAGAAGCTATGAGTGATGATGAAGAGATTTGTGGATGTAATGGTATTACTAAGGGTGCGGTTATTGAGGGAATCAAATGTAATAACCTTAAAACCATAGGTGAAGTAAAAGCATGTACGAAAGCTGGAGCTTCATGTGGTTCTTGTGTAGCTTTAGTTGAGCAAGTTCTTGTTAGTACCTTAGAGATTTGTGGTTGTAATGGTATTACTAAGGGTGCGGTTATTGAGGGAATTAAATGTAATAATCTTAAAACCATAGGTGAAGTAAAAGCATGTACGAAAGCTGGAGCTTCATGTGGTTCTTGTGTAGCTTTAGTTGAGCAAGTACTTGTCAGTACCTTGGGTGATGAATATCAAGATGTAACTCCTGAAGGTATTTGTGATTGTTGTACTTCAACTCACAAAGAAATCAAAGATAATATTGCAGACAATGATTATGAAAATGTTTATGAGGTATTTAAAAACTTAAAATGGTCAAATGAAGAGGGCTGTCGTCTATGTAGACCTGCAGTGAACTATTATCTATTGGTGAAATATAATGACGATAAATACAAAAATGACTTAAGATCAAGATTGGTTAATGATAGAGTTTATGCCAATATTCAAAAAGATGGTACTTATTCAGTAGTACCCCGAATCTGGGGTGGGGTGACTAATGCAAAAGATTTAAGAGCAAAGATGGTACTTATTCAGTAGTACCCCGAATCTGGGGTGGGGTGACTAATGCAAAAGATTTAAGAGCTATTGCTGATGTTGCTGATAAGTATAATGTACCTACTTTAAAATTTACAGGTGGACAAAGACTTGATATGTTGGGTATTAAAAAAGAAGACTTAGCTCCCATATGGAAAGATTTAAATAATGCTGGTTTTGTATCTGGGCAAGCTTATGCAAAAGGTCTGCGAACTGTAAAAACTTGTGTTGGAAATACTTGGTGTAGATTTGGTACTCAAGATGCAATGCAGATAGGTATTGATATAGAAAAAATGACATGGGGATCTTGGACTCCTCATAAATTTAAAATAGCTGTGTCTGCATGTCCTAGAAACTGTGCAGAAGCGACTATTAAAGATATTGGTGTCATTGGAGTAGATTCTGGATGGGAAATTCATTTTGCTGGTAATGGTGGATTAAAAGTCCGAGTAACTGATTTCTTAACTAAGGTAAAAACTGATGAAGAGCTCTTTCATTATATAAAAGCACTAATGCAGTTTTACAGAGAGGATGCTTATTATTTAGAGAGAACAGCACACTGGGTTGAGCGAGTTGGAATTGATTATGTTAAAGACGTGATAGTTAAAGATGACGCAAAACGTGATTTCTATGCGAAAGGTTTTGATGAGTCTCAAAAACATGCTCAAATTGATCCATGGAAAGACAGTGTTGATTCTGGGTTTACTCAAGAGTTCGAACCTATTGTATTAGAAAGGATGGCATAATGAAAAGCTGGATTAAAGTTACAAGTTTAGATAATATTCCCACAATGGGTGCCAGAAAAGTATTGATAGATGATTTAGAAATAGGTATTTTTAAAAACTCTAAAAAAGAAATCTTCGCACTTGAAAATAGGTGTCCCCATAAAGATGGTGTTTTAACTGAAGGGATGATTCATGGCAACACAGTTACCTGCCCCTTGCACAATTGGGATATTGATATGGAAACTGGAATTGCAAAAGATGAAGAAGCTGATTGTGTCACTAGATATGAAATTAAAGTTGAAGATAACATCGTATATTTAAATATATGATGTTATCGCAAGAACGAAGTTTCTTACCTCTTATTGTGTTCTTCTCCCCAGAAGTAGAGTTGTTTTAAAATAGGTTTGAGTGTTTTTCCATAAGTACTTAATGAATATTCAACCTTGGGAGGAACAACAGGATACACTTCTCTGTGTACAATGCCATCTTCTTCCAATTCTCTTAATTTTTGAATGAGCATTTTTTGTGTGATGCCATAAATAGATTTTTGTAATTCATTAAATCTCTTTTTTTCATCTTTTAAATACCATAATATTAGTATTTTCCATTTTCCTGCAATGGCATCCATCGCAACTTCCACATGACATTTAATTCTATCATTGGAAATTTTTGTATCAATCTTTTTCATTATCTTACTCCCTGGCTATAAAAGCGTTAGGTATCTTTTTGGTTAGTACCTATCTTTTTTGTATGTTCTTGACATTATAGCAAGTTTATAATAAGATTTCAACATAAACATGCAGGAGAGAGAAATGACAAATAAAGCATTTGTAGTAGAAAAAGTAGAAGACAGAAAATTTAATTGTGAAGTAAAAGAGATTGAAATTCCAGAAATTTCAGATAATGAAGTATTAATAAAAACAACTTATTCAAGTTTAAATTATAAAGATGCATTAAGTTCAAAGGGTAACCCTGGAGTTACAAGAACTTTTCCACATGTGACAGGGATTGATGTAGCTGGGATTGTTGAAGTTAGTAATAGTGATGAATTTAAAACTGGTGATGAAGTTTTGGTTACTGGTTATGATATGGGAATGAACAGTGATGGTGGTCACCAGTCTTATGTAAAAGTTCCAGCTTCTTGGGTTGTTAAAAAACCTTCAAATATCACAGATAAAGAGATTATGACTTTTGGAACAGCAGGTTTAACGGCTGCTTTAAGTGTGAATGAATTACTTCAAAATGGGTTAACAAAAGACTCTGGTGCCGTTTTAGTAACGGGTGCAACTGGAGGAGTTGGTTCTATTGCTGTATCAATTTTAAGTAAACTAGGCTTTGATGTGGTTGCTATTTCTGGAAAAGAATCAAAAATTCCATTTCTAAATGAAATAGGAGCTTCAGATGTCATTTTACGAAAAGATTTTGATGTTGAAAATAAACGACCAATGGGAAAAGAAATTTATGCTGGACTTGTTGATACGGTTGGAGGAAACATATTAAATGAAGCACTAAAAGTATTAAAATATGATGGCGTTGCAACTTGTTGTGGATTAACGTCTTCTCATGAACTTCCAACAAATGTATTTCCTTTTATTTTAAGAGGGGCAAGACTAATTGGAATTGATTCAGTGGAATGTAAACGAGAGAAAAAAGAAGCTGCATGGGCAAAAATTGCCGATGAGTTTAAAATAGATACTTTAAATAAAATCACAACTGAAATCACTATTGATGAAATTGCAGATGTATATACAGCTATGTTAGACGGAAAAGTAACTGGTAGATATGTTGTAAAAATCTAAATTGAAGAAGAAGTTTTAACTTCTTCTTTATCGATGTCATTATTTTGTCATAAAATTATCATATAGTTGAATTATGTAAGGTATGTAAAAATATCTAATCTGGTTAATTGTGTCGAGGATTATGTGAGTAAAAAACTAAATTTAATTATGCGTATAATATTTTTTATTGCCATTGGAATCTTTGGAATAACAAGATATGAGGATTTTAAACATGAAAATCAAATATATATTGACTACATCAACAACTTAGAAAAAAGTATCAAACAAGAATATAAAAATAGGTTAAAAGAATCTGTTGAAACTACAATTTCTTTTATCAAAACTACACGAAATAAAATTATAAAATCACAAGAAAATCTCTTAACACAAGAAATACAAAAGATACTTATATTTATAGATGGGGTAGATGAAAATGACTTTAATCAATTTGTTAAAAGTTATACACATGATTTTATAAGATTATCCTTTCTAAAAAAAGACTCAAAAGTACAAAAAAAGCTCATTTTTAATGAACAAGAACTTTACTTTATTATTCCCGATGAATTAATCACAAATAAACTAACAATGGAGACAAGAGAGTATTTATATACTCGAATTAGTGACGATAACAGGTATGTTTGGGTAAACAAGATACTAAATTATCAAGGTGGAGATGAGTATGCGACTAGATTAATCCACCCTAATTTAAAAGAGACTGAAGGTGAGAAATTATCTACGAGTATGGAAGATATAAAAGGGAATAAACCTTTTTTGGATGAGTTACTTGGTATAAAAAAAGACAAAGAGATATATTTTGAGTATTTTTTTAAGACGGTAAATTCAAACGATATCTCAAAAAAACTCAGTTATGCCCAATTATATGAAGAAGAAGATTGGATAATTGCCACTGGACTTCCTCTTACAAACCTAAAATCTGCAATAGAAAATAGATCTGTTGTAATTAAAGAAGCCCACAAACAGCATTTTAAGCAGAAAATGATTTATGAATCAATGTCTACTATTTTATTTATAATATTATTTTTTATTTTAAGAAAAATTGTTAATGACTATTTTAATCAAAATCAAAAACTAAAAGATCAAATTGCACGAAGATTACAAGTGAGTGAAAATAGAGCCAATAAATTTTTTGATTTATCAATTAATCTACATCTTATTATTGACCTAAATGGTAAAGTTCTTCATGTGAATGATACTTGTAAAAGTATTCTTGGATATGAAAAAGAAGAGCTTATTAATACCTTCCTCTTAGACTTACTTCATCCTGCGGATATGGAAGAAACAAGAAAAGAAAGAAAAAGAGTTAGAGAAGGTCAAAGGGGTGGTTATTTTGAAAATAGATATATACATAAAAATGGAAATACTATTCATTTAGCTTGGTCTGCAATGGTTGATGTTGATAACAGTGAAATATATGCATCGGCACAAAATATAACTTCTGCAAAATTAAATGAAGTAGAAATTAAAAAACAAGAATTATTGTTACATCAGCAGTCAAAAATGGCTTCAATGGGTGAAATGATTGAAAATATTTCACATCAGTGGAAACAGCCATTAAGTGTCATTTCCGCAGTTTCTTCAGGAATAAAATTTAAGAATGATTTGAAGGAACTTCAAACGAAAGATATTGATACTTCAGTTACAATCATATCTGATTCAATTCAATACCTTTCAGATACCGTTGATGATTTTAGGGATTTTTTCAAGCCTGATAAGTTTAAAAGAGATTTTTCAATAAAAAATACTTTTCTAAAAATTGATAGATTATTAAAGTCTCAGTTTGAACCTTCTTCTATTAATGTGATTAAAAATATTGATGAGATTGAAGTTTATGGGTACGAAAATGAATTAATTCAAGTACTAATAAATATTTTAAATAATGCACGAGATGAATTGCTCAAAAGTTTAGAAAAGAAAAAACTGATTTTAATTGAGGTGAAGAAAAATAAAGAGTTTTTAGAAATAATAATTAAAGATAATGCAGGTGGTATTTCTGAAAAAATTATTGATAAAGTATTTGACTCTCACTTTACAACAAAAGCAGATATTGAAGGTACAGGAATAGGACTATACATGTCTAAAGCCATAATAACTGAACACATGAAAGGGACGATAGAAGTATTTAACTCTGAATATTCTTATGAAGATAAGAAATATATTGGAGCAGAGTTTAAAATATCAATTCCTCTAAATCTTAGAAAAAAACCTTAGTATCAATACATTTTAACCACAAGATAAATCTTTTGAATTTGATGTATCAAGAGATACGTCTTTTTCTTTTGAATATTCTTTTCCCCAGTCATGTAAATCTAGTAAAATAGGTATAAGTTTTTCACCCATAGGAGTTAATTTATATTCTACCTTTGGCGGAATTTGAGGATATACTATTCGAAGTACAATTCCTGAGTCTTCTAGCTCTCTTAATTGCTGTGTTAACATTTTCTGGCTGATATTAGGTATGAGACGTTTAAGTTCACCATTTCTCTTTATACTGTCTTTTAAACACCACAGAACTAAAGCTTTCCATTTTCCGCCTATAATATCTGTAGCTAGTTGAAAGAAGCAGTTATACTGTTTTATGCTCTCCATAACAAATTCCTTTGATTACAAAAACAGTCATACTGTTTTATACTTTCCATTGCAAATTTCTCCTAGGTAAAAAACAGTCATACTGTTTTTTACTTTTCATGATAATTTTTATTAAGGTAAAGTAGTAATATTGTTTTATACTTTCCATGATAAATTACTCCTAATTCCTAAACCATCATTTATCTTTTATATGATATATTTTGTCTGATTTTAGCATATAGGTACTTAAAGGTAACTATAGAACTAAAAAGTATATACTTGACAATAATATCTCAATAAGATATTATTCCACATAATTTAAAAATAAAAGGAAATAAAATGGGAAAATATATCGAATTAACAAATGAAAATTTTGATACAACTGTAAACGAAGGTGTATCTTTAGTAGACTTCTGGGCTCCATGGTGTGGACCTTGTAGAATGATCGCTCCAGTAATTGAAGAATTAGCAGGTGATTTTGAAGGTAAAGCAAATATTTGTAAAGTAAATACAGATGAGCAACAAGACTTAGCAACTAAATATGGTGTTAGATCTATTCCTACAATTTTATTCATGAAAAATGGAGAAGTTGTTGATCAAATGGTTGGTGCTAGTTCTAAACAAGCATTAACAGATAAACTTAACGCACACATCTAATAATTTATTAGGCAACTCCTCTTTGGAGTGCCTTTTTTTATCTTCCTCTTCTCCCTAGAATTCTTAAGTATCCATCAAGTAACACAAAAATAATAAGCAAATAATAAACACGTCAGCATCAAATATTACTAGGCTTATCTAAAAGCTATTTTTAGATAAAATCACTCATTATTACAATAGGATTCAAAGATGATACAGTTTTTAGAAGAATCAAAAAAAACAAGTGCAGTTATTGCAAATTTAAGTACTAAAGTTAAAAATTCAGTTTTAAATCAAATGGCAGACGCCTTAGAAAAACATTGTGACTATATTATTTCTCATAATGATATAGATATCAAAGCTGGAAAAAAGAACAACTTAAGTGATGCATTAATGGATCGATTACTTTTAACTGGGGAAAGAGTCCAAAGTATGGCTATAGCCATTAGAGAAATTGCTACATTAAAAGAACCTGTTGGAAAGATCATTGACGGATGGGTTACGGAAAATGGCTTAAATATTCAAAAAGTTTCAGTACCTATAGGGGTTATTGGAATCATCTACGAAAGTAGACCCAATGTAACCAGTGATACAGCAGCACTATGTTTTAAAAGTGGAAATGTATGTGTTTTAAAAGGTGGAAAAGAAGCTGAACATTCAAATAAGGCGATTGCTGCAGTTCTTCAAGATGTATTAACTAAAAATAAATTACCACAACATGCTATTGCTCTTTTGCCTGACTCATCAAGAGAAGGAGTTGATATTCTAATCAAACAAGATAAGTTTGTTGATTTGATTATTCCTAGAGGTGGAGAAGCACTTATATCACACGTAAGTAAAAACTCCTCTGTTCCTGTTGTAAAACATGATAAAGGACTGTGTCATACTTATGTAGATAAAAATGCTGATGGACAAATGGCTATCAATATAGCTATTAATGCAAAATGTCAAAGACCAGGTGTTTGTAATTCTATGGAGACATTATTAGTTCATAAAGACATTGCAGCGTTAATTTTACCACCACTTCATGAAGCGTTCATTCAAGAAAATACAGAACTTAGAGGTTGTGATTTTACAAGGAAACTTATTGATATTCAATGCGCAACCCATGAAGATTATGACACAGAGTACTTGGCAAATATTTTGTCAATTAAAATTGTAAAAGATGTGAAAGAGGCAGTTTTTCATATCAACAAATTTGGTTCTGGTCACTCTGAAGCCATAATCAGTGAAAACTATACAGCAGTTAATTATTTTTTAGATAATGTGGACGCTGCAGCTGTTTATGCCAATGCAAGTACACGATTCACAGATGGTGAAGCTTTTGGATTTGGAGCTGAAGTTGGGATATCCACTAGCAAACTTCACGCACGGGGTCCTATGGGAATCAATGATTTAACAACATACAAATTCAAAATACATGGAAACGGACAAACACGATAACTTAGATAAAATATTTTCAAAGGAATATACTTATGAGCGATACGTTAAACCAAGATACACAAGATGATATACTAGAAAGCGGGTCTGATAATACTATACTGAATGTTATATTTATAAGCATTATTATGGGAATGGCTATTGTGGGTTATATGTATGGAAACTTTGGAAGTGTTTCCCAAGAAGAGTTAGAAAATGAGTATGTTCAAAAGAGTACAATTACTTATAACACTCTCAATACAAATGAAAAAAACAACTATATTGAAAAAGACAAGTACTTAGATGAAATTGACAAACTAAAAAATCAAGAACCAAAAGTTGTTGAAAAAATAGTTGAAGTTGAAAAAGTTGTGGAAAAGATTGTTGAAGTTGAAAGAAAAGTAGAAGTAGTAAAAGAAGTTGACAAAATAGTGGAAGTGGAAAAGATAGTTTATGTAGATAAAATTATTGAAGCTGAACCTAAAATTGTGGAGAAGATTGTTTACAAAGAAAAAATTGTAATGTCTGAACCGAAGGTGATTTATAAAGATAAAGTTCTTCAAGGTGATACTAAAATTGTTGAAAAAACTGTTTTTAAAGATGTGGTGATTGATAAGTCTAAGTTTAACGTTTTTAGATGTTATGGGATGAGCCCTAGTGGATATCGACTTTCTCATAAATGTGAACAGGGCTTAAAAAAGTTTTTGGATAAAAACAAAGATGCAAAATCTTTTGAAGTAATTGGAATTATGAATCCAAAAGATTTTAGAACCATTGTTATTTTAAAGCAAAAATTGGAACTTCTTAAAAAACTTGATTTAAGTGGAGAGCAAGTTGATACTTTAAAACATTTGGTTGCAGTTGGCTTAGATAAGTTAAGAGTAAATGAAACCATTTGGGAAGTTAAAAAAATATTGGGACGAAAAGCAAATATTGCCCCTGTATCTTATGATGTTAATTCACATCATTATAGAGGTACAGTTGTTCGAGCTTATAGATAAGGGAATAGATGGAAAAATTAAAAATTTGGCATAATGAGAAATGTACAAAATCAAGAAATGCACTTGAGTTATTAAATGCCTCAGGTATAGAAATAGAAGTCATTAATTATCTTGAAAAAACACCAAGTAAAGATGAGATAAAAGATGTCCTTAGACTAATAAATACTAATGCTAGGGGCTTGATGAGAGTAACAGAACTTTTATATAAAGAGTTAGACTTAAATAACGATTCTTTAAGTGAAGAAAGTTTAATTCAAACTATGGTTGATAATCCCTCTTTAATTCAACGTCCCGTGGTGATTTACAAGGGGAAAGCTGCATTAGGTAGACCAATAGAAAATATCTTGGAGCTTATTTCTTTCTAATAGATGAAATATCACTTTTGTTAATCATACAAAAGTGAATTCTATATCACCCTAATTTCCTTCCTTTTTTATCTGAATATCTTCATTGTCAAGTAGCATGCAAGAATACTTATATTTATGTGCAAGAAAACTTATGGAGACAAGTTCCTTTATTCTATATACTGAGGAATTACTATAAGGTGATTTTACTAATATTAAAACATCGTTGTCTTGGATATATGTTCTGTAATGATTATGCTTGTTAAAAGGTATAAGCTTTAACAGTGGGTCAAAGTTTTTCATGAACTATTTCCTTATAAAGAGAATCAAATGTTAATTTTATTCTACATTATAAAGAATTAAAGTTCCATAAAATAAAGAATATATTTTATTATAATATTATTTTAAGGAGCAAAATGGAAGTTTATGAAAAAATAAATCAAATACTTTTAAGCAGAACCATGTCTAAAAGAGATTTTGCTACAAAACTACGTGCAATTGAACCCAAACTAAAAAGTACTGGTGAAGTGCCAACTGAAAAAGCTATTTATGGTTATTTAAATGGTACATCAAATCTTAAAATTGAACTTATTCCGTATATTGCAGAAACATTAAATATAAAAGAGCAGGTGCTATTTGATGATACTTTATCATCAAAATATAAATTGAGTAAAACTGATACTTCTTGTGTGAAAGAACCATTAATAGGTTATTCATCAAAAGAAGGTAAAGACAAAGAAAAACTCATTGCTTTATTATCTTACGCTCCAAATACTTTGATTCAAAATATGATTGAAAAGTTAGAGAAAATTAAAGAGATCTCTGACTTAGACTAATATTGGATTAGTCAGACCAACTGGTTTTTTAAAAAATCTTGATAATGTCCATCTTCAAATTCTAGTTCTTTATGGGTACCACTTTGTACCAATTTTCCATCATCTAAAACAAATATTTTATGAGCATTTTTTACTGTACTCAATCGATGTGCAATAGTAATAACAGTTTTGTTTTTTAAAATTGGTTTTAAAGAGTTAAATAAATTTAATTCTGTATGTACATCAAGAGCTGAAGTTGACTCATCGAAGATAACAATTTCAGGGTCAGATATAATCATTCTAGCTACTGAGAGTCTTTGTCTTTGACCTCCTGATAGTCTCATCCCATGTTTTCCTACAATGGTATCTAAGCCATCTGTTGTATTGGAAATCATATCGTCTAGTTGCGCGATATTTAATGCTTTAAAAATTTCTTCATCCCCAATCTCTTCATTTCCCATTGTAATATTAAACCTAAGACTATTGTTAAATAAAATGGGCATTTGAAGGACTAAAAAGATTGAGTTTCTCAAACTTTGTTTATCAATATCATCAATGCTAATGTTATTGTAATGAATGGCTCCAGAGTTTTTTGTGTAAAATCCAGAGACCAACTGTGCAAGGGTTGTCTTCCCACTCCCACTGGCTCCTATTAGGGCTACTTTTTCATTGGCTTTTATCTCTAAAGAAATATTTCTTAACAGAGGTTTGTCTTTTACATAGGAAAAATAAAGGTTGTCAATTTTAATATCAACACCTGTCACATGTGATATCAATGTTTGCTCTCCATTACTCTCAAGTTTAAGCTCAAGTATTTTATTGATTCTATTTAGAGCAGCTTTTGCTGTTGCATAGGAGTATTGCATGGACAAAATATCTTGAACCGGTGTCATCATAAACCATATATATCCAAACATTGCAAACATCATTCCAATACTGAGATCACTATATGCTACCATGATTAAACCACTGGCTCTTAATACCTCAAATGCCATTAGAAATATAGTAAAAGAAAATCGCTCGTAAACCACACTTTTATAACTGTACTCATTGGAAGTAGTTTGTATTTTTTTAGCTTTTAGTGTGGCATCATCAAAAAACTGTTGTTCTTTATTACTGGCTTTGATTTGTCCAAATAGCTCTAATGTTTCTCCAAAGTTATTTTGGAAATTTTCAATGGCCTGGTTTTCATCCGCTTTTAAATGACTCACACTTTTTGCAATTTTTTTAGATAATAACATCACCAATGGTTGAATAATTAAAATCATCAATCCCAAAATAGGATGAATGAGAATCATAACAATGGCAATGGCAATTAACATCATAACTGAAGCTACAAATCTACTCGCACCTGTGATAATAAAGTTATCTAGTGTATTTACATCAGTGACCAGATTAGCTCCAATTGCACCACTTCCTAGGGACTCATATTCATTCATACATACATGTTGTAAATGGGAGATGAGAATCTTTCTAACTTCAAATGTGACATGTTTGGAAATATAAGTGAAAATTTTACTTATCATTGCCGAGAATAAAAAATGAAAAAATCGTAAACAGATTACTGTAATTGCAACAATCGCAATATAATAAAAAGCAGATCCATTTCCAAATAAACCATCAATAGTCCCTACAAATAAAGCAGGTTGCTCTAAAAGTACTTCATCTACAAGAATGGGAAGCATTAAAGGAATAGGAATACTTATAAGTATGGTTATCAAAGTAATCACTTGTCCCCAAATGAGGGTGGATTTTTTTTGTAAAACAAGATTCCATAAAGTTCTAAAATTAATTAAATCTGGCATAGCTTTCAAACTTTAAACTTCAACGCTCAGACAGTGCAAGTTTTAAACCCAGTGAGAAAAATACACCCGCAGTAATTGTATTTAAATATTTTGAAATGGAAGGATTTGCAACAATTTTTTCACCAAACTTGTTTGCAATGACTCCCATTGATGTGAATACAACGATAGTTACAATCATAAATACAACACCTAAAATAATCATTTGCATAGGGACATTTCCATTTGATACATTTACAAACTGAGGTAAAAATGCAAGAAAAAATATGGAAACTTTAGGATTTAAAATATTCATAATAAAACCTTTTGTATATAAATCCTTCAAATCTTTAGCACTTTCTTTTTCTCCAAAGGTTAATTTGTCATTTCTATGTTTAAATGCTTTATATGCCATATAGATTAAATAAAAAGCACCTAAAAACTTCACCACGTTAAAAGCCATTTCTGAAGTATGAAAAATGGCAGAAATTCCAAATGCAGCAGCAGTTGTATGAATGATTACCCCTGAACTTAATCCAAGACTCGTTACAAATGCAGCTTTTTTACTTCGCGTTATTCCTTGAGTCATTACGTAGATATTATCAGGACCTGGCGAAAATGCCAATAAAATTGACGCGCCTAAAAAAAGATATAAATTTGTTAATTCAACCATAAGTTTTCCTTTATTGGAGTTATTATAGCAAAGGAAAAACAAACTACGTATTAAATTTTATAAGCAAAATTTCATTGGACATAATTTCTTATGATAATGGCGATTTACAAGGGAGATGCTCAAAATCAATATTAAAAAATATTTTGCTATAATTATTCATAAAAAAAGAAGCATAGGGAAAACATGATAAATAAGTCAATATTTAGAGAATACGATATCAGAGGAATAGTAGGAACTCAATTAAATGAAGAAAGTGTTAAGTTAATAGGTTACCACTTAGGGTTACAAACACTTAAAAGAGTAAGTACTAAAACTCCTTATATTGTTATAGGTTACGATGCAAGAACGCATTCTCCTGAAATGTTTGGATATTTAACCAGTGGATTTAATCAAGCTGGATGTAAAGTACTTGGTATGGGTATGGTGGCAACGGGAGTGAATTATTTTGCTTCTTATCAAACTTTTAACGGTATTAAACCTGATGCTTCAGTTATGATAACTGGAAGTCATAATCCAAGTGAATATAATGGCTTTAAAATTACTATAGATAATGCACCATTCTTCGGAGATGATATTTATTCAATGGGTGATGATATTCTAGCTTCTAATGTTGATGTGCCAAACAACGAATCTCATGAAGAAATAGATGTTATTTCTATATATGTTGATTACATGGTCAAAGAGTTTGATTTTCTAAAAGGAATGAAACCACGATTTATGATTGATTGTGGAAATGGTGTTGCGGATACTGTGCTAACTGAGATTTTAGATAAATTAGAATTAAACTATGATTCCTTATATACAACGCCAGATGGAACTTTTCCTAACCATCATCCAGATCCAAGTGAAGAAAAAAACTTAGTAGATGTTATGGAAGCTCTAAAAGGTGACTTTGATTACGGATTTGCATATGATGGAGATGCGGATAGAATTGCTTTTTTAACAAAAAAACATAATGTCAAAGGTGATATTATGGCACTTCTTTTTGCAAAAACAATGAAAAACCCAGTGATTATTGGGGAAGTTAAGTGTACACAAATCATGTACGACATGATTAATGAAACGGGAACTGCTGTGATGTATAAAACGGGACACAGTAATTTAAAAGTAAAACTTAAAGAGCTAAATGCAGATATGGCAGCAGAAGTATCTGGACATATCTTTTTTAACGATAGGTATTATGGATATGATGATGCTGTGTATGCTACATTTAGACTACTAGAGCTTATTTTTAACGGTATGGATATCGATAAAGAAATTGAAGCATTACCTCAAACTTTCTCAACAGAAGAAATAAAAGTACACACAACAGAAGAAGAAAAATTTATTTTAATGGATAAGGTAAAAGAACTTTTAAATGACGTACCTGCGGATTTTCCAAAAATAGTTGATATTATTGATGTTGATGGTGTAAGAATAATATTTGAGCAAGGATGGGGATTGGTTCGAGCAAGTAACACAACTCCAGTATTGGTTACTCGATTTGAATCAACCATTGAAGAAAATGCGAAGTTATATGAAACAAAAATAAATGATCTAATACAAAGAGCAAAAGATAAAAGATGAACTTAGTTAGACTACAGTTAAATTCAATAAAGAGTAAAAGATGAACTTAGTTAGACTACAGTTAAATTCAATAAAGAGTAAAAGATGAACTTAGTCACCCTGCAATTTAAAACAACCAATGATTTTAACTGGAATTTAGACTATGTGGAAACACTTATATCTAAAGCCCCGTTAAACTCCTTTATTCTTGCTCCTGAGCTTGCTTTAAATGGTTATGCCTATAATAGAATGGATGATGCTGTAGCAATTACAGCTGAAGCCATTAAGGTCTTTAAAAAGCTCTCAGTTAATAAAACAATCGCTATTACAATGACTACAAAAGAAGAGTCTCAGTATTTTAATACCTTGTATATTTTTCATAAAGGGGAAATAGTACATACGCAATCAAAAATTCAATTGTTTGTACTCAATGACGAAACAGCACATTTTACTGCTGGAAATTCTGAAGATATGAAAATTATTGACTTAGATGGATTTAAAATAGGAGCTTTAATTTGTTTTGAGTTGAGGTTTATCTCTTGTTGGCAGCAATTAAGAGGTGCTGATTTAATCATCGTTCCTGCTATGTGGGGAAAACAAAGAAAAGACAACTTTGAAACGCTAAACAAAGCCTTGGCAGTTGCCAATCAATGTTTTGTAGTATCAAGCTGTAGTGCCAATGATGATATGGCAAAAGGAAGTGCGATTATCACTCCTTTTGGAGAAGAATATAAAGATGATAAGAAAGAACTTATTTCAAGACTTGTGGATCTTCACGATATCTCGAAAATGAGAAAATATCTAGATGTAGGAATTAAATAAGTAGAACATAAAGCTACCTTAAGTTATAAATAAATCTTATTATTATTTAAATGTAAATAAAATTTAAAACAAATATGCTAAAATTTAGGGAAAGGATTCATTATGATTAATAAGGATTTCTTAAAAAATTTAACTCTTTTATATGTTGAAGATGATGAAATAGCAAGAATAAAACTTGCAAAAATACTAAAAAGAATCTTCAAAGATGTTCTGCTTGCTTCAAATGGATTAGAAGGATATATTCTTTTCCAAGAACAACAACTTGCCAATCAAACAATAGATTTAATTTTAAGTGATATTAATATGCCCAAAATGAATGGGGTTGAGATGCTTGAAAGTATTAGAGAACTTGACAGTGAAGTTCCAATTATTTATACAACAGCTCGAACTGAATCAGAATATCTCTTACGAGCAATTGAGCTTAATGTAAATCATTATGTGCTGAAACCCATCGACACAGAAGATATCATCATGCGGATACAAAAGGTATGCGAAAAAAAATACTACGAAAATTTGATTCAATCAAAAAATAGAGAATTGGCCCAGTATTTAAATATTATTGATAATGTTGCGGTGATTATTAAATTTGATGATCAAAGAAAAGTACAGTTTGTGAACAGTTTGTTCTTGGAAACTTCTTCCTATGAAAGTTCTGAAGTAGTAGGTAAAACGTTTAATAGTTTGGTACATGAAAAAATGCCCACATCTGTTCTTTCTGAAATGTGGGAAAAACTTGAAAATGGTGAGACTTGGCATTCAAATATAAAATATGAAGATAAAGAGAAAAATGTATTTTTTATTAACAGTACTATTTTTCAAGTAACCAGTGATGAAGGGAATGAGTATGTTAATATTGGTTTTTTATCAACAGAAGAAGTTAATGAAAAAAGAGAATTTCATAAAAAGATTATTAAAAATATTAAAGAAAGTAATATTAAAGCCTTTGAATCTAAAAATGAGATTTTACAATTAAAACATAAATAAAAATATTAAAGAAAGTAATATTAAAGCCTTTGAATCTAAAAATGAGATTTTACAATTAAAACATAAAAACGAACAGTTAGAATTAGCCATTAGTCAGCTGCAAAATGATTTGCTTAAAGCTCGAACCAAAAATTTAAAAACAAAAAGTCACTTAGCTCAATATGAAAATGATTTATTAAATATTGATAAGAGAATTGAAAAAAGTTTAAAAATTAAAAATAAAGAGATTCAAAACCATCAAGAGTCCATCGTACATTTAAGAAAAGAGAAAGAGATTAAAACAATAAACAATCAAAAACTCATGGAAGATTTAGATGCTTCAAGAAGTGAAATGGATAAAATGTATGATACTCTTAAATTAAAAGAAAAACGAATTGAAACTTTACTGGATTTATTAGAATACAGAGAAGCACAATTACGGGAGATTAACCCCGAATTGGTTGGTTAACCATGATTGGGTAAGGCAATGATAAACTTAAGCCCCTGGGTACTGTTTTCAAGTTTTAATTCTCCGTTAAAACTTGTTTTAACCACAAGGTTGACCATATAAAGTCCTGTTCCCGTACCTTCTTCTTTGGTGGTATAGTAAGGGTTAAAAATTTCATC
>Ga0209826_1001262_pt1 | contig 17687 bp, 15 predicted proteins | sample GOMGulsemesocosm_5_FD_184637 | JGI IMG/M metagenome (GOLD analysis project Ga0209826, IMG submission 184637) | Methane-oxidizing microbial communities from mesocosms in the Gulf of Mexico - GOM15C Gulf of Mexico (SPAdes) (version 2) | ecosystem: Environmental > Aquatic > Marine > Cold seeps... | reverse complement strand
GATGGCATTTCTCTAAACGATTTAATGCTTCTCGTAAGGTTGAGCGGCTAACTTGATAATATTTAGCTAGCTCTGGCTCACTTATTTTACTACCTGCGACAATATCACCTTCTACAATCGCATGTTGAAGTTGTTCAAAGACTTTATCTGCTGTAGTAATGGCTGTCGCTTTATTAGGATAATTCATAAGTAAATTGTCGACATTTAACTTGTTGAGTTTAAATATACACCTTGTTCAGCTATATTGTCAATTTGTTATACTTAGATTGTCGACAATTAAAGCTAAAAATAAAATAACGTAAGATTAAATTAATTTATTATGATCTTAACGTTAAGGTCGCCAGCACAACACCATGGTCGGTACTTTCGCCATCGCGTTCAAAAATAGGATTAATTAAGTGCCTATCATAAACATCATAGGCGCTAAGTTGATAAAGACTATCGTGATAACTCGCATCAAATTCACATGACAAAAGAATATAATCAAGAACTGAACTACCGCCACCAAAATAGTGTGTTGGTGTACGCGATATTTCTGCATCATTATTTACGTCAATAGTTTCATTCGTTAGTGCTATTTGAAATAAACGCCAAGCATCTTGTAAGCAATACTTAGCAAGGTAAGCATCGCGGTCAATAGCAGAAACAAACCGCAATGTATTAGTTAACAAGTGATTTAACACACCATCAGTTAAGGTGTTATTAAAATCCCCCATTAATATCATCGGGTTACCTGTTTCTTCTCGCCGCTCTATCATATGAATCATTAATAACGTTGCTTCACTGCCTCGCTGTATGGTTGAACCCCAACCTCCAGCGATTTGTGCTTTTAAGCTTTCACTTATTATTTTTTCTGCCGAAAACTGCTTACTTTTATCTTCAAATTCAATCATTGAACGTTTTGATTTAAAGTGAACAACATAACAATCACAGTTGCCTATATGAGGTAATAAAATTGTTGCTCTTAATACTTTTCGGCTAAAAGAAAAACCGTTGGCTAAACCTAGCGTTTGAGCTAATTCAGTATTTACTTTTATCGCTTCAATATCAACAATAGGATAACGAGAGGCAATGGCTACAACAGGACGCTGATAAATAAACTCATCAATTATATGCGGTTTATCAACCACATCGAAATAAGGATAACCTTGTGCAAGGGTTAATTCTTTTAATGAACTAACGCTAAAAACTTCCTGGAAACCAATAATATCAGGCTGAAATTCAATTAAATAATCGCTAATCCATTGTTGTTTTTTTTGCCATTGCTGAGCACTGTAAATACGTTCAAAATCATAAAAAGCATTAGGTGGTTCAAGATAGTTAAATAAATTAAAGGTCGCAATTTTAAGTTGCGTATCTGGCACGGAAAGGGGTAGTTGATTAGTTTCTTTTTTGTTTAGGTATTTGATAAAGGCTAACTCGGCTAAAGGTGAGGTGTAATGATAGACCATCTTCCTAATATTAAGTGGTCGTTATCTCAATCAGATTAAAATTTATTGGACGAATATATTGTTATAATGACGTACGAATTATAGCAATACATGCACAGTGCAGTTCATCACTGCTTTTTAACTTAAATGAAAGTAACAATAATGGCAATAAACTCAAGTCAATTAAATAACCGCTATAAAAAACAAGGTTACTTTGTCATAAAAAATTATTTTACTGATGCGGAAATTTCATCACTTAAAAAGGTCGTGTTGAAGTTTCATAAGCGATGGAAACAAGACAATGCAAAATTTTATCAAGAAGAAGCGTTCAACTCCTCTTTAATTACGGGCAGTAAATATTTAGAATCAAGCGATAGACTACGACTTTTTAACTTTATCAGTTCAGCAAAAATGATGGCGGTTATCGACTCGGTAATATTGGCTAACCCCGCTTTTATGAATACTCAACTATTTTTTAATCCTGTGAACCTTGAGCAAAAAGATTTTTGGCACCGTGACTGTCAATACGATTATGAAATTGAAGCACAAAAAAAAGTTATTCAAGAAATGCAAGTGTTGCACCTTCGAGTCCCTTTGTTTGAAGAGCTTGGTATGGAAGTAATAGCAGGAACGCATAAACGCTGGGATAATCAAGAAGAATTTAATGTACGACAAGAACAAAAGGGCAAAGTAAGTAGTGACAGTATATCTACGGGTAAGAAAATTCCGTTAAGCGCTGGTGACTTGCTAGTTTTTTCTGCTGATATGATCCACCGTGGTTTATATGGTTTGGATCGGTTAGCATTTGATATATTAGTGTTTGATTCGGCAGCTGATTATATTGACTATGTCGATGATGATTGCTTACCCAAAAGCTCAATGCTAGCTGACATTGACGATCCAACATTATTTGTTAATACACTCACTTTAAAATCAACGAGTTAAAAACCACCAACAATACAATAACAAGAGCAAATACCATGGCTTTAGCTTTACCTTTAGAAAAGCAGCTTAGCAAAGAAGCGCTTCGAGAAAACAAACCCACGCGAGAAGAGTATTTAAATAAACCAAAGCTTCCTTTAGTCTTAGTGTTAGATAATGTGACCAACAGCTACAATATTGGCGCCTTTATTCGCTTAGCTGATGCCTTTGCTATTGAGAAAATAATTATTTGTGGTGCACTAACTATTTCGGATAAAAAATTAAGAAAAGCGTCAAGAAATGAAGCAAAATGGGTGTGCATTGAATATAGCGATAACACCACATTAAGCCTACAAGCTTTATTAGAGAAAGGTTATGCTCTTTTTGGTGTGGAATTATGCCATGAGTCTGTTGACTATAAAGAGGTTACTTATCCATCGCTATGCGCATTAGTGTTAGGTAACGAGCGCAAAGGCGTAAGTGAAAGTGCACTGCAATTAACCCATCAACAAATACACATACCTATGTTTGGTATGGGTAACTCTCTTAATGTTTCAACCGCTGGCGCTATTGTGTTAGCTGAATGTGCGAGTCAAATTAGAAAAGCGACCTAAACGATTATATGACTAAAGATACTTTTTAGCACCGTGCTCTATAACGTTTCCGGTCACCGTAAGTTTTACCGTAACTGATGAGTCTGTGGTGTTTTCCCAATACCAACCATGTGCACCTGAAAATGGTGCAGTAAAGCTACCTTTCATTTCACTCAGAGTTGCAATGGCATAGCTTTCAAAATAACCCGTGGTATCACCTGCTGGCTCACCATGTAAATCAAAGTACAAGGGTGAGCCATTTGTTATCCATTGATAAGTAAGCTTCTGATATTGATTCATTACAAATTTGTACTCAACGCCCTGAGTCGCTGGGACCGTTATTTCAATGCTTTCTGTAAAATTTTCTGTCTTCCTTGATACCGTGGGTGATAAAAGAGAACTCGGTGTTTCTGTTTTTATCGTATTAAAAACAGTTAAACCCAGTTTATCCCCCATTCCTGTAGGATCAATATTATATTCAGCAGGTAATATAATAGTGATCAAGATAATTATTGAAAATATAAAGCTAATCAGTGTGTATTTAATTAATGCCGTTTTCGTTAAAAGTAACGTTTGTGGTATTTTTTGTGAGCTTGCTTTTAGGTTATTTGATTGCATTGTAAGTGTCTTAAAAAAAATAAACGGTTAACGGTTAACTATTAATAAAGTAACCCGTTAATTGAAAACCAACTAATATGAACCCCGCCCCCATCAAAAAGCTATTTGTACTTATTGCAAACCGAGTAAAACTACGGTGTTTTCGCCACAAATTAATCCCTAACAAAATAAAAGCTAAAGCAGTGATCTGACCTAATTCAACACCAAGATTAAAAGCGATTAAATTGGTAATTAAACCATCATCCGGTAATTGAAATTCTTGTAATTTTGTTGCTAAACCAAAACCATGGAAAAGACCAAAAATAAGTACTGCTAACTTGGCATTTGGTGTTTTTCCAAAAAATCGTTCAAAACCACCTAAATTATCGAAGCCTTTATAGACAACTGATAACCCGATAATAGCATCAATTAAGTAAGCATTAACCTGAACGTCACTGATTACACCATAAAGCAACGTTATACTATGCCCTATGGTAAACATACTGACATACAGCAAAACGTCTCGGCTTTTATATAAAAAAAATAGCACGCCAACAAGAAACAATAAATGATCGTATCCGGTTAGCATATGCTTAGCACCAATATACAAAAAGGGAATAATTTGAACGCCCGAGTTTTGTTGTAAAAATACACGCGTATTATCATCTATGCCATGTGCAAAAACATCAACAGGTAACCAAAAGGTAAGTATTGCAATAAGGCAAAATAAGCCGTATCGTAAAAAAGCAGTAAGCATCTACACCCCTCTGTTAATTTTTAACCATTAAAAAAAGCGACTACTCAACGAGTATCGCTTTTTATTTCGCATCTTGTTACATGTATTTTGATCAAATAAAAATTAAAAAAATCATTATGTTAACTATTCAACTGTAACCGATTTAGCTAAATTTCTAGGCTGGTCAACATCAGTGCCTTTAATAATAGCAACATAGTAAGACAGCAGCTGTAAAGGTATGGTGTAAACAATAGGTGCAATAAGCTCATCACAAACAGGCACATCAATTACCTTCATGGTGTCATCACTGGAAAAATTAGCTTTTGAATCAGCAAATACATACATTAAACCACCACGGGCGCGTACTTCTTCTACATTAGATTTTAATTTTTCAATTAAATCATTTTTTGGTGCCACGACAATAACAGGCATTTCAGCATCAATTAACGCTAATGGGCCATGTTTTAATTCACCTGCTGCATAAGCCTCTGCGTGAATGTAGGAAATTTCTTTAAGCTTTAACGCCCCTTCCATTGCGATTGGGTACTGATCACCTCGGCCTAAAAATAAAGCATGATGTTTATCTGCAAAGTCTTCAGCTAAGTCTTCAATTGATGGTGCTAATGCTAATACTTCTTCTAATTTACTTGGTAAGGTCATTAACGCTTGCGCTATTTCTGTTTGAGCTTTTTCACTCATGCCACGATATTTACCCAGTGCTAGGGTCATCATCATTAAACCAACCAATTGTGTGGTAAATGCTTTCGTTGAAGCAACACCAATTTCTACGCCTGCTTTGGTCATGAAAGATAAATCTGATTCGCGCACTAATGACGAGCCGTCAACATTGCAAATAGTTAAACTGGCTTTATAGCCAATTTCTTTGGCCAAGCGTAAGGCTGCTAAAGTATCCGCTGTTTCGCCAGATTGTGAAATAGTAACTAACAATGCATTTTTAGGCACGTGAGATTTACGGTATCTAAATTCACTCGCAATTTCGATATTACATGACACGCCTGCCAATGCTTCTAACCAGTAGCGTGCAACCATGCCAGAGTGGTAACTAGTACCGCAGGCAATAATTTGCACATGCTCAATATCTTTAAAAATAGTCTCTGCATTTTCACCAAACGCATTAACATTTAACGTATTATCCGTGAGCCGGCCTTCTAAAGTATTACGAATAGCGGTTGGCTGTTCATAGGTTTCTTTGAGCATATAGTGACGGTATTCACCTTTATCACCGCTATCATGGCTTACGTTGGCTTCTTTGATTTCACGTTGAACTGAGTCACCGTTACTGTCAAAAATATTGACCTCAAACCGAGTAACTTGAGCAACATCCCCCTCTTCTAAAAAGGCAAATTTTCGTGTTACGGGTAATAATGCCATCATGTCTGAAGCAATAAAGTTTTCGCCTAAGCCGTAACCAATCACTAACGGGCTACCTGAACGAGCAACAATAATTTGATCTTTATCTGTACTATCCATAACGACAGTGCCATAAGCACCTTCAAGCTGCTTAACCGCTGTTTGCACAGCTGATAATAAGCTGTCGCTAGTTTTTAATTCGTGATGAACTAAATGGCCAATAACTTCGGTATCTGTTTGAGAAATAAACTCATAACCTAAATTTTTTAACTGGTCACGAAGTTGTTGATGGTTTTCTATAATACCATTATGAACTACTGCAATAGTATTGTTTGAAAGGTGTGGGTGAGCATTCACTTCGCTTGGAATACCATGTGTGGCCCAACGTGTATGAGCAATACCTGTTCCTCCACTTAATGGTGAGCCTTGTAAAGCTTGTGCTAGTTCTTGAACTTTTCCTAAACGTTTAACGTTACCTAACTGTTTGTTTTGGTCTATGGTTGCAATACCAGCTGAATCATAACCACGATACTCTAACCGTCTAAGCCCTTCTACTAAAATTTCTGCTACGTCACGTTGTGCTACCGCACCCACTATACCACACATAATTATTCCTTATTATTCTACGTACTTTTTGTAATTTTTATCCCGTGGCTTTGGCACATATTAAGTTTACGCCTTGTGCTACGAGCTCTTTTTTTACTGATTCTGATAAGCCATCATCCGTAATCAGCGTATGTATTTGTTGCCATGTTAATTCTAAATTTGGAATTTTTTTAGCTATTTTATCTGATTCAACCATAACAATAACTTCACGAGCTACTTCTGCCATAACACGGCTTAAACCAGTGAGTTCATTGAATGTTGTAGTGCCACGTTCAATATCAATACTATCGGCACCAATAAATAATTGATCAAAATAATATGAACGTAAAACTTGCTCGGCTACTTGCCCTTGAAAGGCTTCTGAATTAGCATCCCAAGTACCGCCAGTCATCAATAAGGTAGGTTCATTTTCAAGCGCATGAATTTCATTAGCAATGCTTAAAGCATTAGTCATGACAACTAAGCCTTGCTTATTTTCTAATTCTGCAACTAAAGCTGATGTAGTTTGACCACTGTCAATGATAATACGATTATGATCGCGAATTAACGTAGCGGCGTGCTTAGCGATTATTTTTTTTTGTTTTGAAAGCTTTTCAGTTTTTGGTTCAGTGATTTCACTAGGCAAAGCAATTGCACCGCCATAGCGTCTTAAAAGTAACCCGCTGTTTTCTAATGCGGCTAGATCTTTCCGAATAGAAACTTCTGAAATATCAAATTGTTTCGCTAAGCTGTCAACACTCACTTCACCGCTGAGGTTTAATTCAGCAATGATGCTATGACGTCGTTGTTGGGTGTTTCTTTTTGACATGATTTAACGGATTATTTGCTATTAACTTTCATCATGAATGCTATTATCTTTCAAAACGAAAGTTAATGCAATAACCACATGTTCTAAATTGATAGCAACAGCTATATACTTAGCAATTTACGATAACTTAAATGTTGAAACGATATCTTCTAATTGCTTAGATAGAATAACTAATTCATCATTTGATTTTGCTGCACTCTGACCACCAATAGCTGTTTTGTCTGCTACTTTATTTATTGCCTGAGTATTATTGTGAATTTCAGCCGTCACCACACTTTGCTCTTCTGCTGCGCTGGCTATTTGTGTATTCATTCCCATAATATCTGAAACTGCTCTGGCTATCTGTTCAATCGCCTCCCCTGCTTGATTCGTTTTATCAACACTCGATTGAGCTTGCTCTTTACTGCGTTCCATTATAGCTACCGCCTCGCGTGTTCCAAGGAGTAAACTTTCTATCATGGTTTGAATTTCAGCTGTAGATGTTTTTGTTCTCTCTGCCAAAGTTCTCACTTCATCCGCAACAACAGCAAAACCTCTACCATGCTCACCAGCGCGTGCCGCTTCAATTGCAGCATTTAATGCCAACAGGTTAGTTTGCCCAGTAATACTCTCTATCATTTCAACAACACTGCCAATTTTTTCACTGTCTGCTTCAATTCGGCGAATTGCATCAGAAGAGTGCTCTACTTCACTCGCAAGAGAGTTAATTGATGCGACAGCTTCAGCAACAACCTCTTTTCCTTTTATCGCTGCCTGATTACCTTCATCCGCCGAATCTGCAGCATTCGCTGCTGAGCTAGCAACCTCATTAACAGCCTGCCCCATTTCGTTAATGGCGATGGTAAGGTTTTCAGTTTCAACTTTTTGAGCTTGAACCCCTTCAAGCGTTTGCTCTGTGATACCTGCTGCTGTACCTGCTGCTACTGATAATTCGTTGGCAGATTGAGTTATACCTTGAACCGTATCACGTAGACCTTCTATCATTTGAGTTGTTGAGCGTTGCATTTCGCCAATTTCACCACCCACCATTTTATCAATACTGACGGTCAGATCACCTTTAGCAATCTTTTCAAGTGTTAAGGCCATTTTTTCAAGCGGTGGAATAGTTGAACGCATCATGCTTACCATTAAGGCAATTAATCCTCCGATAGCCATAACGACCAGTAAAATCACAACCGTCTTAACAAAGGTTGCTGAATCTCGTAATCCGGTACCAAATATTTCAGTGTTTTCTCTAATACCCTCCATTAGCACGTTAACCTTGGCGATATTTTCAGCCGTTAAATACGTTCCTGGTATCTGGTTTACTATGTCCCGCAACACGATTAATTCCTTCTCATCTTTGCTAGAGACATCAAGGAGGTAGCCTTGTCCTAAGAGATCCAATAATAGCTTTTCTCCTGAAAAGACAGCATTAGCTATATCCAATGTTTGTTGGTGCGCAACATCTATATACTTCAAAAAACTATTTTTTACTGGTTGTTCTTTGAGTAATTCATTATCAATTTTTGTTACGGCAACAACATGATTACGTTCGTAATAAGCTAAATCTGTTACTTTGCCCATTAAGCGAACACCAAACATGACTATAAGTAACGTAAATATGCCAATGATTATCTGCAGTTTAAACTTTGATTTTAACGTCGTATTTTTCATGTGCGATCCTTTTTGCTTTGATCTGTTCCAATATGGAGAAGTTAACTATATTTTCTAACTATTAAAAAATCAAGCTTACTTTTTAAGTAAGCTTGATTAGTTTTTAATATTGTGCTTTTTACCACGAGCTACTGTTAGATCATTTTTTTCAACAGTTTTAGTTATAACTGAAATGCAATAACCCTGTTGCTAAAGAGCTTATTTTAAATAATGTAGTTATATTTTAATGGCCTTCTATTTTCATAATTAGTTTGAATTATTTTAAAATATACTTAGCAATTTACGATAACTTAAATGTTGAAACGATATCTTCTAATTGCTTAGATAGAACAACTAATTCATCATTTGATTTTGCTGCACTCTGACCACCAATAGCTGTTTTGTCTGCTACTTTATTTATTGCCTGAGTATTATTGTGAATTTCAGCCGTCACCACACTTTGCTCTTCTGCTGCGCTGGCTATTTGTGTATTCATTCCCATAATATCTGAAACTGCTCTGGCTATCTGTTCAATCGCCTCCCCTGCTTGATTCGTTTTATCAACACTCGATTGAGCTTGCTCTTTACTGCGTTCCATTATAGCTACCGCCTCGCGTGTTCCAAGGAGTAAACTTTCTATCATGGTTTGAATTTCAGCTGTAGATGTTTTTGTTCTCTCTGCCAAAGTTCTCACTTCATCCGCAACAACAGCAAAACCTCTACCATGCTCACCAGCGCGTGCCGCTTCAATTGCAGCATTTAATGCCAACAGGTTAGTTTGCCCAGTAATACTCTCTATCATTTCAACAACACTGCCAATTTTTTCACTGTCTGCTTCAATTCGGCGAATTGCATCAGAAGAGTGCTCTACTTCACTCGCAAGAGAGTTAATTGATGCGACAGCTTCAGCAACAACCTCTTTTCCTTTTATCGCTGCCTGATTACCTTCATCCGCCGAATCTGCAGCATTCGCTGCTGAGCTAGCAACCTCATTAACAGCCTGCCCCATTTCGTTAATGGCGATGGTAAGGTTTTCAGTTTCAACTTTTTGAGCTTGAACCCCTTCAAGCGTTTGCTCTGTGATACCTGCTGCTGTACCTGCTGCTACTGATAATTCGTTGGCAGATTGAGTTATACCTTGAACCGTATCACGTAGACCTTCTATCATTTGAGTTGTTGAGCGTTGCATTTCGCCAATTTCACCACCCACCATTTTATCAATACTGACGGTCAGATCACCTTTAGCAATCTTTTCAAGTGTTAAGGCCATTTTTTCAAGCGGTGGAATAGTTGAACGCATCATGCTTACCATTAAGGTGATTAATCCTCCGATAGCCATAACGACCAGTAAAATCACAACCGTCTTAACAAAAGCTGCAGCATCTCGTAATCCAGGACCAAAATCATTACTACTCTGCCGAACCCCTAACATCATCACATCAGCCCTAGCAAATTCTTCAGAAGTTAAGTATTTTCCGGGAACCTTATTTATAAAATCAATCAATGAGCTTAAATATTCTTTATCGTTAATAGCAACATCAAGTAGGTAGCCTTGCCCAAGTAATCTGAACAGTAACTTTTCAACTGAGAAAATAGCGTTAATTACATTCACAGGCTGCTGATACGCAACTTCTGCATGTTTCAATAAGCGGCTTTTTTCTGTCTGCCCTTTAAGTAGTTCATTATCAATCATGGTTACGGCAACAACATGTAAGCGTTCATAATAAGCAAAGTCTATTACCTTGCCCATTAGGCGAACACCAAACATAACTATAAGTAGCGTAAATATACCGATAGCGATCTGAAGTTTAAACTTTGATTTGAGTGCTGCATTTTTCATAGGTTTCCTTATGCTTTAGGTCATGTAATAAAAATAATTGAATATGTAAAATACACTGTAAATATCTTTACTAATTATTAAAAATTAAATTTTCTTTTTTACTGGTCTTGGCCAGTTTTTGATATTACGTTGTTTGCCACGCGCAACCGCTAAGTCATTTTTTTCAACATCTTTAGCTATAACCGAGCCAGCACCAATCGTTGCAGCTTCACCAATAAATACCGGGGCAACTAACGAGCTATTTGACCCAATGAAGGCATTGTCATCAATAATGGTTTGTGATTTATTTACACCATCGTAATTACAGGTAATAGTGCCTGCACCAATATTTACATTTTTGCCAATAATAGTATCGCCTAAATAGGTTAAATGTCCGGCTTTACTGCCCTCGCCAAGCGTTGTTTTTTTCATTTCAACAAAGTTGCCAACATGGGATCCTTTATTCATTATTGTACCTGGGCGAATTCTGGCAAAAGGGCCTACTGAGCAGTTTTCACCAATAAGGGCATCTTCAATAAGTGTATTTGACTTTATTTCAACATTTTCACTAATAGAGCAATTTTTCAAAATACAGTTAGCGCCCACTTGAACGCCATCGGCCAATTCAACTATACCTTCAAAGATACAGTTAATATCGATACTCACTTCACTGCCAACAATTAAAGTACCACGAATATCAATGCGAGCAGGATCACGTAAGCTAGCACCTACAATCATTAACTCTTCAGCCAAACGAGCTTGATAAGCGCGTTCTAGGTTGGCAAGTTGTACTCGGTTATTAGCGCCTTCAACTTCAACTTCAGTTTCTGGTTGGGCGGTAGCAATAATTTTACCTTCCTGATGAGCCGCGGCAATAATATCAGTAAGGTAATATTCTCCTTGCGCATTTTTATTTGAAAGGCCACTTAACCAACGTTTTAAATCACCACCATTAGCTAATAAAATACCTGTATTCGCTTCATTAATTTTTAATTGTTCTGGGCTAGCATCTTTTTGTTCAATAATACCGACAACCTGTGATTGCTGACGTACTATACGCCCATAGCCAGTTGGGTTAGCTAGGTGAACTGTTAATAAGCCCATGCCATTTTTTGGTTTAGCTGCAAGTAAACGCTCAAGTGTAGAGACTTTAGTAAGTGGTACATCGCCATAAAGCACTAAAACATCTTCATCGTCTTTTAAAAAAGGCGATGCTTGATCCACCGCATGACCTGTTCCTAGCTGCTCTGCTTGTTCTATAAACGTTAAATCATTACTCGTGTTATCACTCATTAAGGTGGTTTTTAAGACTTCCCCACCAAAACCATAAACGACATAAATATTCGTAGCACCGAGTTGACGGGCGCTGTCAATAACATGACTGACCATCGGTTTATCCGCAACCACATGAAGCACTTTAGGTAATGACGAACGCATGCGAGTACCTTTACCCGCAGCAAGAATAACAACAGAAAGAGACATAGATAATCCAGTTAATTAAATTTTTTTATTTTATTTATTGTAACCAAGTTATAACTTACTTTACTAGTAATGATAATTTATATTTAATTCACCTTAAAATTACAACACAAATGCACTCTCTTTGTGCAAAACTTTAATTTTCCGCCCTTACTTTATGCAAACAAAAGAAAAAAGATATTGCATATTAATATAAACCTTTAGTTTTCAATCTGTTAATTTATTTCCTTTATTTGGTACACAACTTGCGATAAAATACGATTAAGCAATAACCAATGTTATGCAAGAGATTATGCAAGGTATTGAGAGTAAAATATGAGCGAAAAAATAAAATTAGTAGTTATAGGTAATGGTCCTGTTGGTCATAACTTTTTAGAATATTTAGTCGAAAGTGGTAAAAGTAGCCAGTATCAGGTTACTGTTTTTGGTGAGGAGCCTTTACCTGCTTACGACCGGGTTCACTTAACTGCTTGGTTTAAAACCCAGTCTGTTGATGATATTAATATGGTTCATGATGATTTTTATCCTAAAAATAATTTCATCTTACATACGGGCGATAAAGCGACTCGTATAGATACAAATAGAAAAGTGGTCACTGCTGAATCAGGTTTAGAAGTAAATTACGATAAAATTATTCTGGCAACAGGTTCATTTCCTTTTGTTCCTCCTGTGCCTGGGCATCAACGCGATAATATTTTTGTTTATAGAACTATAGATGATTTAGAAAAAATTACCGCAGCGGCTAAAACAGCTAAAATAGGTGCGGTTATTGGCGGTGGTTTATTAGGTTTAGAAGCCGCTAAAGCGTTAATGGACTTAAATTTAAAAACCCATGTAGTTGAATTTGCACCGCGCTTAATGGCTGTGCAAGTTGATGATGGCGGCGGCGCTATGCTGCGCAAAAAGATTCAAGATTTAGGTGTTAGCGTACATACACAAAAGAACACTCAAAACATTGGTGATGGCGACAGTGCTGTTCATAAAATGAGTTTTGCCGATGGTGAAGAATTAGAAACCGATATTATTGTATTTTCTGCAGGGATTCGCCCTCGTGATGAACTAGCTCGCCAAGCTGAATTAACCTTGGGTGAACGAGGTGGCGTGGTTATTAATAATAACACATTAACCTCTGATGAAGATATTTATGCTATTGGTGAAGTTGCTTTATGGGATAATAAAATATTTGGTTTAATTGCCCCTGGTAATGCTATGGCACATGCGGCAGTTGATCACCTAACCGGCACAGGTACTAGTGAATTTGCTGGTGCAGATATGAGCACTAAATTAAAGTTAATGGGTGTTGATGTTGCTTCAATTGGTGATGCTCATGGTAATACGCCAAACTCTCGCAGTTATACCTATGTTAACGATCGCGAAGAAGTTTATAAGAAAATAGTCGTTAGCGAAGATGATAAATATTTACTCGGTGCTGTGCTTATTGGTGATGCCGCAGAATACGGTTCTTTATTGCAGTTTATGCTCAATAAAATGGAACTACCAAGCGAGCCTGAAGGTTTAATTTTACCAAGTATTGACGGTAGCTCTACTGGTATAGGTGTTGATGCACTTCCTGATTCTGCCCAACTTTGTTCATGTTTAAATGTGACTAAAGGCGATATTATCAATGCGGTAGATGCTGGCGCAACGGATATGGCTGCTATTAAGTCGAGTACTAAAGCCGGCACTGGTTGTGGTGGCTGTATTGCCCTAGTAACACAAGTACTTAATTGCGAATTAGAAAAATCTGGTGTTGAAGTAAACACTGATCTTTGTGAGCATTTTGCTTATACCCGCCAAGATTTATACAATATTATTCGTGTTGAAAAAATTAAATCTTTTGAAGAATTACTTGAAAAGCACGGTTCAGGCTTAGGTTGTGATATTTGTAAACCAACCGCCGCTAACATACTTGCTTCATGTTGGAATGAACATGTATTAAACAGTAACCTTCAAGGCTTACAAGACACTAATGATTACTATATGGGTAACATGCAAAAAGATGGTACTTACTCTGTAGTGCCACGTATTGCAGGCGGCGAAATAACGCCAGAAAAACTGATTGTTTTAGGTGAAGTTGCTAAGAAGTATAACCTTTATACTAAAATTACCGGTGGTCAACGTGTTGATTTATTTGGCGCTAGATCTGACCAATTACCCTATATTTGGCGCGAATTAGTTGATGCCGGTTTTGAAACGGGTCACGCTTACGGTAAATCATTACGTACCGTAAAATCATGTGTTGGCTCAACATGGTGCCGCTACGGTGTTCAAGATTCTATGGGTATGGCTATATTACTTGAAAATCGCTATAAGGGCTTGCGCTCTCCTCATAAAATAAAGTTCGCTGTCTCTGGTTGTACTCGTGAATGTGCTGAAGCGCAAAGTAAAGACTTTGGGATTATTGCTACTGAGAATGGTTGGAATTTATATGTATGTGGTAATGGCGGAATGAAACCTCGTCATGCTGATTTGTTTGCGTCTGATTTAGATGATGTGGCATTAGTTAAGTACATTGATCGTATCATTATGTTCTATGTTCGCACTGCAGATCGTTTACAGCGTACTTCGGTTTGGATGGATAATATGGAAGGTGGTTTAGAGTATTTAAAATCTGTAATTCTTGATGACAAGCTTGGTTTAGCTGCAGAGTTAGAGCAAGAGATGGTGAACGTAGTGGATACTTATCAATGTGAATGGAAAACCACCATTGATGATCCAGAAAAAATGAAACGTTTTGAACATTTTGTTAATAGTGATCAGATTGATGAAAATATCATTTTCACTACAGAAAGAGAACAAATACGCCCAGCATCTGCGCAAGAAAAAAATGCAGAAATAGCCTAAGTATTAATAGAGAGCTAACTATGACAACCACATCTTCAAATTTAACACAAGACACGCAATGGCTCGCTATTTGCGAGCTTAATGATATTTTACCAAGTATGGGCCGTGGCGCCCTTTTAAATGGTAAACAAATTGCAATTTTTAGAGTAACAAATACAGATGGCATTGAAGCGATTTATGCCATTGATAATTATTGCCCTTTTAGTCAAGTGAATACATTATCGCGTGGCATTACGGGTAGCCTTAATGGTAAAACCGTTGTTGCTTCACCACTATATAAACAGCACTTCGATCTTTTAACAGGTATTTGTCTTGAAGATGAAAGTGTTAAAGTGAATACATACCCTGTACGCCTCAATGGCACAACAGTTCAGCTTTCAGCTTAAGGAGCCATTATGACTTATAAATATTATACCGCTGACGCTTTTACCGACCAAGCTTTTCATGGTGTACCTTTACCTGTATTTCCTGATGCAAGTGGTTTATCTGATGAAAAAATGTTGCAAATTGCGAGTGAACTAAGTACTTCTAGTACTATATTTTTAACCGCAACTGATGAAAAAAATAGCTATAATATTCGTGTCTTTTCAAAAGAAAAAGAGTTGCCTGCCGTTGTTCACTCCATATTAGCAGCAAGCTATATATTAGCTGAAACAAAAACCGTAGAGTTAGTACAAAAACATACGCTAATTACTTTAACTTCATCATTTAAAGATCATGAACATACTGTAAACAGCTACGTTTCAAAAAATAAAGATGGCTCAACAGGCATAGTACAACAAACTTATGATACTCATGCTGCTATTGATTACTACACCCCAACTAAAGAAGAGTTGGCAGCTATGTTATCACTAAGCCCAGCAGACATTGGTTTTGATAAATATCGCTCATTAATTGTTTCCTGTGGTGTTCCTTATTTAGTTGTACCAATAAAGTCTTACACTGCTATTCGAGAAGCTAAGTTTAATGAAGCTGCATGGAGTAACTCTTCTGCACCTAGCTCATTATCACAAGAGATTTTATTATTTGCTAATAATACCGATGATAACCCTGCTGATTTTCATGCCCGTTTATTAGGCCCTGCTATTGCACATAATGAAGATCCACCAATTGGTGGTGCAATTTCAGCTTTTGCTAGTCATATATGTGATCATCCTTTCATACAAGCAGGTACCCATGTTTTTGGAATACAGCGTGGCGCTAATGATGCTCGTAAAAGTATGTTTTATGTAGAAATGGATAATAAGCAAAGTAAAGATTTAACTATACGTGTTGCTGGACATGCCGTTTTAATGAGTGAAGCAAGTATAAAAATTGACTAAGTTTTAGTTATACTAATTTTAGTAATTAGACGATCTATTTTATTAATTATTAAATAAATAACGCAGTAATCGATTGTTTTAACTAGTAGAATTGATCATCTATTTAATAAGATTGAAATCACCTAACATTCCATGTTTTTAGCACCTATTTTCATAGGTGCTTTTTTTGGTCTTTTTAACTATTAATAGTTTCATTAATTAGGTCATTAATTTTATATACTGTTAACATCACACTATATACCCAAACCACCTCAATATGCAGTATTCAGCTGGAATTAGGAACACCTTCAGTCAAGGTATTAATTAAAGAGAGTGACTGTTTCCCTTACCAAAATCAATAGTACTGCATAAAGCACTTCTAAATCAGCCTTGCGGGAACGCCTGAGTAAATCATGCGCTTCATTGCGTAGTTAATAATCATTAATAGAATACACACCTTAATCATAGGCCGCTCAGGCGCCCTGAATCTTGAAGTGGTACGGATATGATATAAGGCACATATTTTATTAACTACCTGCTCTAATTATTGGATAATATGGCAGCTGATAACTTTAATAAATAAAAATGATCATGTTTTTAGTAAAACTTTCATGATTTTTAATAACAAAAACGCCCTGTTACTTTTCAGTAACAGGGCGTTTTTATCTATACACTAAATCCTGATTTAAACCCAGTTTACATGATTTATACCAAAAATATAGACTACCTAGTTTTTCTTCTTAGTCACTTGAATAACGCGTAATTGCGCTACTGCACGAGCTAATTCAGCTGCAGCAACAGCATAGTCAACATCATCACTATGAGTGTTAATGTTTTCTTCTGCGCGCTGCTTAGCATCAAGAATGGCTTGTTCATCTAAATCATCACTACGAGTTGCTATATCAGCTAAAACGATAACTTGATTCGGTTGAACTTCTAACATACCACCTGAAAGGTAGATAACTTCTTCGCTATCATCTTCTTTAGTAATTAATGCCATACCAGGTTTTAGTGAGGTCAATAAAGGTGCATGACCAGGCATAATACCTAATTCACCTTCACTACCTGTGATCTGTAATGATTTAATGCTGCCAGAAAATAAACTTTCTTCTGCACTAACAACATTTAGATTTACAGTAAATAATGCCATTTGATTTACCTCTGTTGGTGTTAACAAGTATATTATTTTTGTATGAGGTAATTTATTTTCAATTTTTTACATTACTATAAGATAAAGCAAAAAGTCGCGATTAAATCACTCTTACAAAATAATTACATCTTGTTAGCTTTCTCTACGGCTTCTTCAATACCGCCAACCATGTAAAATGCTTGCTCAGGTAAGTCATCATATTCACCTGCTAAAATGCCTTTAAAGCCAGCAATGGTGTCTTTTAATGAAACATATTTACCTGGAGAACCAGTAAATACTTCAGCAACAAAGAACGGTTGAGATAAGAAACGTTGAATCTTACGTGCACGAGTAACTGTTTGCTTATCTTCTTCTGATAACTCATCCATACCAAGTATAGCGATGATATCTTTAAGTT
>Ga0209826_1001260_pt1 | contig 17718 bp, 14 predicted proteins | sample GOMGulsemesocosm_5_FD_184637 | JGI IMG/M metagenome (GOLD analysis project Ga0209826, IMG submission 184637) | Methane-oxidizing microbial communities from mesocosms in the Gulf of Mexico - GOM15C Gulf of Mexico (SPAdes) (version 2) | ecosystem: Environmental > Aquatic > Marine > Cold seeps... | reverse complement strand
GTAGCATGCCTATTCGATAGCCATTAACGTATAAAGAAGCACCAAGCCCTTGTTCTTCATCGCTTAGGCTTTCACGTCGATAGGCATCAATAACAATATCTTGGCTAGCAGAAAAAAAAGTAACCAGTAAGGCGGCTATTGCAACCCCAAAAGCTGATGCATTAGGGTTTTGCAGGCTAAGAAAGAACAGCGCACAAACAAGGCCAAGCTGTATTAAAAAAAGCCAGCCGCGCCGCCTACCTAAAAACTTAGGGGTGTAACGATCAAGTAACGGTGCCCAAGCAAACTTGAGAGTATAAGGTAGCCCTACTAAGGCAAATAAACCAATGGTGGCAAGATCAACTCCTTCTTCAGTCATCCATGCTTGAATAACTGATCCGGTAAGCAATAGTGGTAAGCCACTAGCAAAACCCATTAGCAAACACATCAGCATTCGTGTGCTAAAAATTTCTAGCAACACAGTTTGAAAAGTTTTAGGCTCAGAGATCATAATCTACGATAAGTGGCGCATGATCAGAAAAACGCTCATCTTTGTAGATTGAAGTAGATTGTACTGAATTTTTTAAATTATCAGAGATGATATGGTAATCAATACGCCAACCGGTGTTATTTGCCCAGGCTTGGCCGCGATTAGACCACCATGTGTATTGATCTGCCTCTTGATTGACGAGTCGAAATGCATCGTGCCATTGTTCTTCGCCAAATAAGGTATCTAACCACGCACGCTCTTCAGGTAAGAAACCTGAGTTTTTCTGGTTGCCGCGCCAGTTTTTGATGTCAATTTTTTTATGAGCAATATTCCAATCACCACAGAAAATATGTTTTTTACCATCACTATTTTTTTCACGCATTAACGGAATGATTCGATCCATTAAGTCGTATTTGAAAACCTGCCGTTCTTCTTTAGAAGAGCCAGATGGCATATAAATAGAAGAAACAAGCAGGTCGCCAAATTGTGCCTCGATAAAGCGTCCTTCAAAATCAAAATCTTCCCAGCCGATGCCTTTGGTTACCTTGTCAGGCTTTTGCTTGCTGAAGATTGCAACACCGCTATAGCCCTTTTTTTCAGCAGGGTTGTAGTGACAGTGGTAGTTTTCGGGCCAGAATGAATCGGCTTGTATTTGATCTTCTTGAGCTTTGATTTCTTGTAAACAAATAATGTCGGGACTAACTTCCTGTAACCAGTTAAAAAAACCTTTGCGCTCACCAGCGCGAATACCATTGATATTGAGAGAGATAATTTTCATATTAAAATAGCGTAAAAATGGGTGGTTAAAAAATGAATCTATCATACAGAACATAATCCTTAATGAAAGAGCTTGCTAAACGGCTGGTTTTTTCGTATCATTCGCGACCCGATATAAGGCTATCTATGGCCGAAAAGATTTTGAGAAGACTATGAAACCAGAAATTCACCCAGAATATAGTGCAGTTGCAGTAACGTGTAGTTGTGGTAACAGCTTTGAAACCAATTCAACATTAGGCAAAAGCGAGTTGCACATCGAATCTTGCTCTAAATGTCATCCTTTTTACACTGGCAAGCAAAGAATTGTTGATACAGCTGGCCGTGTTGATAAATTTAACCGTCGTTTTAAACGAGGCTAAATTTAGCAAGTATTCTTATTGTAAGAATATTAAATACCACCTTTATGGTGGTATTTTTTTGTCTGCTATATTAGCTAATTAGTTATTTGAATGTTAAGGCAAAGAAAATGAAATTCTATAAGATTGGAGTTTTTTTATGTTTAGTGCTTTTAATACAGGGTTGTTCCGTTAACCCAGCAACAGGCAAACAAGACTTTGTGCTAATGTCTGAAGGTGAAGAGCTAGCCTTAGGAAGGCAGCACAGCCAGCAAGTGATGAAGCAATATCGCCGTTATGATAACCCCGAATTGCAGCAATATATCCAGGCGATAGGTGCAAAGTTAGCTAAGGTAAGCCATCGTAAAGGCTTGTTTTATCGGTTTACTTTATTAGACAGTGCAGAAGTTAATGCCTTTGCCTTGCCAGGTGGTTATATTTACATTACACGAGGTCTATTAGCTTATTTAAATTCGGAAGCTGAGCTTGCAGCTGTGTTGGGCCATGAAATAGGCCATGTGACGGCGCGACATTCAGTTAGGCAGCATAGTGCTTCAGTAGCCACAAGTTTGCTGGGTGCATTGGTAGCGGCTACCTCAGGTGTCCAAGGTGCTGATCAACTAGCAAATATTGTTGGTACGGGTTTTATTAGGGGCTATGGCCGTGAGCATGAGTTAGAAGCTGACCGATTAGGTGTTGAGTATTTAGCGCGAGCGGGTTATTCACCAGAGGCGATGCGCGGTGTTATTGGTACCCTTAAAAACCAAGAAATTTTTGATAAAAAGCAGGCAAGAGAACAAGGTAGGGAGCCACGAGCTTATCATGGTGTTTTTTCTACCCACCCAGATAATGATAAGCGTTTGCTTGAGGTGATTAATAGTGCTTCGCATTTGATGGTTAATCATCAATCGAAACAAGGTCAGGACCGGGCTTTTTTAAATCGTCTAAATGGTCTTACCTATGGTGATAGCGCAATAGACGGTGTTGTGCGAGGACAGATTTTCTACCATGGGGGGATGAACTTTAAGGTTCGTTTTCCAAGTAACTGGATTATTCATAATGGTACGACTAGCTTGGTTGCAGAGGCACCTGCTGGTAAAGCGGTGCTGAAAATGACAGTACAAGATTTAAATAAAAAAATAACCCCAAAGCAATTTTTGCAACAGCGTTTAGGCATTAAAGATTTTATAACGGAAAAATCAATACGGGCAGGAGATTATCGCGGCTATAGCGCCGAGGTATTAGCGAAAAATCAAAATAAAGTTAGGTTAGCGGTTATTTTTGCTGGCCAGCGAGCATTTTTATTTATGGCGACAACAAAAATAAAAAATGACTTTGGGCGCTACGATAAAAAGGTTTTAAAAAGCATATTGAGCTTCTCAAAGTTAACGGCAAAAGATAAAAAAGTTGCCAAAGAGTTATCTTTGCTTATGAGGGCGAAGAAAAGTAGTGATAGCTTTGTTCAATTAGCTAAAAAATCACCCGTTAGTCATCACGCAGAAGAAAAGCTAAGGCTTTTAAATGCAGTTTTTCCTAAAGGAGAGCTAAAACAAGGTGACCTCATCAAGATAGTTCGTTAGAATCAAGGGTTCGTAAGAGTCGCCTATACATCGCAAATAAATGCGTGATTGTTTGAAGCGCGTTTATTTATTAGAGCTAAAAGGAGCAAAAATGTCATCCAAAACGTTAACACTTACCGATAATGAGAGCGGGAAAAGTACCGAGTTACCATTGTTAGAGGGCACTCTTGGTAATCCAACCATTGATATTAAAAGTATCCCTAGTGATTTGGGTTACTTCACGCACGATCCTGGTTTTGGAACAACAGCTAGTTGTGAGAGTGACATTACTTTTATCGATGGCGATAAGGGTATTTTATTGTATCGCGGTTACCCGATAGAGCAATTAGCTGAAAAAAGTAACTACTTAGAAGTTGCGTATCTTTTAGTGCATGGAGAGCTACCAACAGCAGAGCAAAGCAAAGAGTTTAATACGATTATTACTCGCCACACGATGATAAATGAGTCTTTGAAATCATTCTTTGATGGTTTTCAAGCAGATGCTCACCCAATGTCTATGATGATGGGCGTTGTTGGTTCGCTAGCGGCTTTTTATCACGAAGGTTTAAATATGAACGATGATGAGCATCTTATGATCTCAGCAAACCGTTTAATGTCTAAACTACCAACGATTGCAGCAGCTTGTTATAAGCACTCAATTGGTGAGCCGATCGTATACCCTAGAAATGACTTAGGCTATTGTGAGAACTTACTGCATATGATGTTTTCTGTGCCTTGTGAGGATTATGTAGTTAGCCCAGTGGCGGCAAAAGCGCTAGATTTGCTTTTTATTCTTCATGCAGATCATGAGCAAAATGCAAGTACATCGACAGTTAGATTGGTAGGAAGTACTGGTGCGAACCCATTTGCATGTATTTCAGCGGGTATTGCTGCTCTTTGGGGCCCGGCTCACGGTGGTGCTAATGAAGCAGTACTTAGCATGCTGGATGAAATTGGTAGTGTTGAAAATATTCCAGCCTATCTTGCAAAAGCAAAAGATAAAAATGACCCGTTTAAATTGATGGGCTTTGGTCATCGTGTTTATAAAAACTTTGACCCGCGTGCAACTATTATTCGTAAAGTTTGTTACGAAGTGCTTGAAGAAACAGGCATTGATGATCCAATGTTTGAATTAGCGATGAAGCTAGAAGAAGCTGCGCTGAAAGATGAGTACTTTGTTGAACGTAAGTTATACCCTAATGTTGATTTCTACTCAGGCGTTATCTACAAAGCACTAGGTATTCCTGTGAGCATGTTTACAGTGATGTTTGCCTTGGCTAGAACGTCTGGTTGGGTATCGCATTGGCTGGAGATGATGCATGACCCAAGTATGCGCATTGGCCGACCTCGTCAGTTATATAAGGGTGCGGCAACTAGAGACTATGTCTCTCTAACTGACCGTTAGATTTAATGAGGTGATTTATAAAAAAGCGCACACTGTGCGCTTTTTTATTGCTCGTAGATTTTTTAAAAGAGCTCGTCAATTTCTAGCTGCTGATCTGAGGTCAAAGTATTAAGAGAGCCTGCTGGGTTACTATTTTCAGGTGTGTTTTGTTCTCTAAAGTATTCAAATATTGCATTTGGATTAGATGCGTCAGATCTTAGGCCCGTCAATGGATCTATCAGAATAGAGACAATGCCATCGGGTTGGGAGAAGGGTTTTTGGGGGCTGTCTTTTAGAGCCTCTCGCATGAAGTCAATCCACATCGGTAGTGCTGCTTTTCCGCCTGTTTCCCTATTTCCTAAAGGCTGGCTATTATCAAAACCTAGCCATGCAATTGCGACCATTGAGGGGCTGTAGCCACTGAACCAGGCATCCCGTTGTTCATTTGTTGTACCTGTTTTGCCCGCTAAGTCGCTTCGACCTAGGCTAAGTGCGCGTCGCCCTGTCCCATGTTTAACGACATTTCTTAAAAGAGAGTTGATCAGGAAGTTAATGGGGGGGCTGATGATCTGTTCAGCTTCAATGATGGGTGTGAGGGCTTTCTCATTTTGCCGCTGAAAAGTGCTGTTAAGCGCATCTATAGTTGGTTCAGGTATTGATTCTTCGCTAGAGGTATTTACAGGGACAGGTTTTGAACCAACTAAGGGTTGGCATGGGCTGCAAGCAATAGCAGGATTGGCTTGAAATAGAATGTCACCTTCGTAGGATTCAATGCGATCAATAAAATAAGGCTCAATCTTGTACCCACCATTTGCAAAGGTGGAGTATGCGGCAGCCATTTGGTAGGTGTTGGTGCTGCCGCTACCTAGGGCCAAGGACAAGTTTCTTGGTAAAGTGGCAGGGTCGAAGCCAAAAGATGAAGCAAATTTTCTTGTGTAGTTAATACCGATGTCTCGTAAAATTCGTATGGAGACAAGGTTTCGGGAATGGGTGAGCGCTTCTCTTAGTCGAGTGGGGCCAAAGAATTTGCCACTATAATTTTCAGGCCGCCATTGCTGCTCAAGTCCGGCATCGTTGAATACCACGGGTGCATCATTAATAAGGGTTGCAGTGGTGTAATTCTTTGCTAAAGCAGCGGTGTAAAGAAAGGGCTTAAAACCAGAACCAGGTTGACGCTGTGCCTGCGTGGCACGATTGAATTTACTGTGATAATAGTCGTAACCACCAACAAGGGCGGCCAGCGCGCCATTTTCGGGGTGTATGGCCGTTAAAGAGCCGGAGACGGTAGGAATTTGTGCGAGTTCATGGTTTTCAGTGCCAGTAACCTTCCTAATGTAGATAATATCACCGACCGAGACAATATCAGCAGCTGTTGTTGGCTGCTTGCCTTGTCGGTTTTCATTAATAAAAGGCCAGGCCCACTTTAAGCCGGGCCAATTGATGCTAATGCTATTGTCATTATGGGTAGCAACGCTAATGCTTTGCTCGCTAACTGATGAAACAAGAGCGGGCTGGATTTCACCTAGGCTCTTGTAGTCTGATAAAAGCTGGTGTGCTGTCTGTTCAGTGCTCGGCAAATCTTTAATATGACCTAGGGTGCCGCGATAACCGTGACGCTTATCATAGTCATGAAGAGCCTTTCTTAGGGCTCGGTTCGCCGCTTTTTGGAGCTGAGAGTTGATGGTTGTATAGACGCGCATGCCTGAAGTGTAAGTGCTTTCAGCGTATTGCTGGTAAAGTGTCTCTCTTACCATTTCGGCAAGATAGGGTGCACTAACCTCAGTTGAGCTATTATTGATTTCAGCAGAGACAGGTTCAATAACGGCAATTTTATACTGCTCCTCAGTTATAAAGTTTAAGGACAGCATTTGGCGAAGGATGTGATCCCGCCTAAGTATGGCTCGGCTAGGATTGGTGATAGGGTTGTAAGCAGAAGGAGCCTTAGGTAAACCTGCAATCATTGCTTGCTGGGCAAGGCTTAGTTCGATAAGAGATTTACCATAATAAACGTTGGCTGCAGCGGCTATTCCATATGAGCGGTGGCCTAAATAAATTTTGTTCAGGTATAGGGTAAGAATTTGTTCTTTTGAAAGGTCGTGTTCAATTAGATATGAGAGGACTATTTCACGAAGTTTACGCGTATACGTTTTTTTTCTAGTCAAAAAGAAGTTTCGGGCTACTTGCATGGTAATTGTGCTTGCACCCTGCCGCTTTTCTCCGGTAATAATTAGTTGGATGATGGCTCTGCTCATACCTACATAATCAACGCCACCATGGCTAAAAAAACGACTATCTTCAGCGGCTAGAAAGGCTTGGATTTGAGTGCTAGGGATTTGCTCATATAAAATGGGCGTCCTTTTCTTTTCCCCAAACTGAGCAATAAGCTTATTATCTTGACTGTATATGCTTAAAGGGACTTGGTATTGAACGTCTCTAAGTGATGAAGGGCTGGGTAAAGAGGGGGCAATAATAAAATAGGCGTAAGCAAGCAATAAACAAAAGCATGTTAGACCAAAGAACGTGATCCATTTTAATAGCTGAAATATCCTGTCAATCATTTTTTCAAGGCTTTAGTTCTATCTTTAAGTTAAGTATTCTATTGTGAGAAACCTCACAGTAGGGGGTAAAAAAATATCATTATCTAAAATAAATGAGAAATTTCTATATCTAAGCCTATACTGTAACAAAGTTATGTTACTCTTTGAATATTAAGCTTGATTTATAAAGAAGTTAGGTTTAATTTTAAATGTAGAATTACATATTGTTATCAGTTAGGTATACAAGGAAAAGCGGATGTCTTTTTTTATGCGGGATAACCCGAGTGTATTGGGTATAGATATTAGTTCGTCAGCAGTTAAGCTGATAGAGCTAAGTCAACAGGGAGGGCGGTACCGAGTAGAGAGTTACGCGGTTGCTCCATTACCAGAGCATGCAGTAGTTGATAATAACTTTGCAGATATTGAGGTAATTGGTGAAGCCATTAAAGCGGTAGTGAAACGCTCTGGTACGCGCCTGAAGCAGGCAGCAGTAGCTGTAACAGGTTCGGCTGTCATCACAAAAATTATTACTATTCCAAAGCCTGACTCAGGCGATGAGCTTGAAGCTCAAATTGAATTAGTGGCTGATCAATATATTCCATATTCTTTGGATGAGGTTAACCTTGATTATGAAGTAATTGGTGAGAATGAAAAAAATAGTGGAATGGTTGATGTTTTACTTGCCGCGTCAAGGAGTGAAAATATTGATGACCGTATCGCCGCACTAGATATCGCAGGTATTAAAACAAAAGTCATTGATATTGAAGCTTACGCTCTTGAAAGAGCCTTTGGCTTGTTAGCTGACACACTACCAAATTATGGCCCTGATGCAATTATAGCGATTGCTGATACAGGCTCTAATGTTGCGACTCTAAATATAATCCATCGGAAAAAAGTTATATATTCACGTGATCAAGGGTTTGGTGGCAAGCAGCTAACAGAAGAAATTCAAAGACGTTATGGCTTGTCTTATGAAGAAGCAGGGATGGCTAAAAAACATGGGGGCTTGCCAGATAATTATATTACAGAGGTGCTTGACCCCTTTAAAGAAGTGATGTGTCAGCAAATTGGTCGATCATTACAGTTCTTTTTCTCATCCAGTGCGCAACATTCAGTTGATCATGTGATTTTATCCGGAGGCACGTCATCATTGATGGGAGTTGACTCCATGATTGAGGAAAAACTAGGTACCTCAGCTACTGTCGCAAACCCATTTATCAATATGACCTTGTCGGCAAAAGTAAAAGCGCAAGCGCTCAGCAACGATGCGCCAGCAATGATGATTGCAACAGGTCTAGCATTAAGGAGTTTTGATTAATGGCTACAATTAATTTATTACCTTGGCGTGAAGAGCTTCGTAAGCAGAATCAAAATATATTTTATGTCATGTTAGGAGGGGGGGTGATAGTTGCCATAGCCATAATGGCGGCACTACATTTTTCTTTTATCAATTTGATTGAAAACCAGCAAAATAGAAATCGTTTTATACAAAACGAAATAATGGTTGTAGATAAAAAAATCAAACAGATTAAGGCACTAACAAAAACTAAAAACCAATTGATTGCTCGTATGGATGTAATCCAAAGGCTTCAAAGCCGCCGTTCTGAAGTTGTTCATATGTTTGACCAGCTTGCTCGGACTGTTCCCGAGGGTGTTTATTTGAAAAAGTTTTCTCAACGAGGACCTAATCTTTCTATTTCAGGTAATGCTCAGTCAAATTCACGTATTTCAGCTTATATGAACAGATTAGAAGCTTCGCCGTGGCTGAAAGGTACCGACCTGAAAACAATTAGGTCACAGAGCTTGGGTGTAAATGACTTCTCACTAAAAGCAATGCAGACGGTCACTAAAATTAATAGTACTCAGGAGGGGGAGTAATTATGAACCTCAACGAAATTAACTGGGATTTTGATCAAGCAGGCAATTGGCCGCTATTTATAAAAGTAATAGCAACCGTGTTACTGACTGTTATTTTGGTGGGTGGCTGGATATATTACGACACCGTTGATCAAACGAATAGACTTGAAAAGGTAGAAAAAAAGGAAATTGCTTTAAAGAAAACTTTTGAAGCAAAGCAACAGAAGGCGGCAAACCTTGTCGCCTACACAAAGCAATTGAAAGATATGCAGGAGCAGTTTGGGACGATGCTTCAGCAGCTTCCTAATAAAACAGAAATTGCTGCGCTGTTGGTGGATGTCTCTCAAGCGGGCTTAGCCAGTGGATTAGAGTTTAAGCTGTTTCAGCCATCGGGGGAGTACAAAAAAGATTTCTATGCAGAAAAGCCTATTAAAATTCAGGTTAAGGGTAGTTATCATGAATTTGGGGTGTTCGCGAGTAATTTAGCGGCTTTACCACGTATTGTTACCTTACATAACGTGACATTGACACCTGGTTCAGGTGATCAAATGAGCATGAGTGCAGTTGCTAAGACTTATCGTTATTTAGATGAGGATGCAAAATAATGAAAATAATTTTAAAAAAGCAAAACTGGCTAGCTTCTTTGCTATGCACAAGCGTTTTTATAATCTCAGGCTGTGCTAATGATAATGTTGATGATTTGAAAAAATATGTGAGTAAGGTAAATGAGAGGAAGCCAAGAGCGATCGAGCCTTTACCAGAGATAAAAGAACATGAAACATTTATCTATAATATGGAAAGTTTAAGAAACCCCTTTCAAAAGCTAGAAGAGCCAGAAGTATTATCTGAAGCAGGTGATGCAGCTATTCAAGGGCCTGGACCTGATTTAGATAGAGAAAAGGAAGATTTAGAAGCGTACCCATTGGACACACTGAGGATGGTAGGAACATTGTCTTTAAATGGTAAGTTATGGGGTTTGATTCGCGCTGGTGATGGTGTTATTCACCGAGTTCTCCCAGGTAACTTTATGGGGCAAAATTATGGGAAGATTGTGTCGTTGGATGAGGAGCTTATCGAATTAGATGAGTTTATAACAACAGGTAAAGGTCGTTGGCGTGAGCGTAAGGCATCTTTAGCTATCGTTGAATAAGAAATTGAGAATAAATATGAAACATGTAAATAGAGGGAAATTCATGTACAGACCTACAACAAGTAAAAGTACAGTAATTAAGCCAAGTAAGGTTCGTATCGCTCAACTGATAGTTATGCTTTTTTGCTTCAGCTTCTTTAGTGTAACGATTGCTAGTGTTACCAATAAGCTTGAAAAAATTCAATTTGCAAGCATGCCTGGAAATAAAGTACAAATTGAGTTGAAAATGGATGGAGCACCACAGATTCCGAAGAGTTTCAGCACAGACAACCCGGCGCGTATAGCAATTGACTTATTAGGTGTTTCAAACAAAGCAGGGAAGAAGGCATTACCAATTAATATCGGAAATGCCTTGAGTGTTAGGGCTGTCGAGGCAGGTGGAAGAACAAGGGTTGTTGTTAATCTAAGCGCGTCAACAGCATATTCAACAAAAGTTGAGGGGAATAGTGTTTATATCACCTTGCTTAATATGTCACCTTCAAACGCCTCAGCAGAACAAGCTATCCCAACATCAGATGGGCTTACAGTGGAAAAAGTTGATTTTAGACGTGGTAGTAATGGAGAGGGGCGTGTTTTAGTCTCCTTAAGTGGCCCGAATGCAATAGTAGATGTTCAAGAAAATGGTGGTAAGGTAACTATTGATCTAAAAAATACATCATTGCCTCCACGTTTGGCAAATAGGCTTGATGTACTTGATTTTGCGACACCAGTAGAAGTGATTGATGTAATGCCGCATGGTGATAGTTCAAGACTTGTTATCACACCGACAGGCGCATATGATTTTTTATCTTATCAAATGGATGAGTTATTAACGATTGAATTTAAGCCCCTTACAAAAAAGGAACAAGAAGACATACTGGCTGATAAGTTCCCCTATACAGGTGAGAAGTTATCACTAAATTTTCAAAGTATAGAAGTGCGCTCGGTGTTGCAGCTTTTAGCAGACTTCACTGATATGAACCTTGTAGCGAGTGATTCAGTAGGCGGTAGTGTTACTTTACGTTTAAATAATGTGCCTTGGGATCAAGCTTTAGATATTATCCTTAAAAGCAAAGGTTTATCTAAGCGTATTAAGGGTAATGTGATGATCGTTGGGCCAACCAATGAAATTGCTCGTCAGGAGAGGGATGAACTAACAGCCAAAAAACAAGTGACCGAACTATCGCCTTTGGTTTCAGAATTTATAGAAATAAATTATGCAAAAGCAGCTGATATTTCAACGCTCTTGAAATCAGGTGATAATGGCTTGTTATCTTCACGTGGTGGTGTAACGGTAGATGACAGAACAAATACATTGCTCGTACAGGAAACAGTTGAAAAGTTAGCTGAGATTAGGAAAATAATTCAGCGTTTGGATAAGCCTGTTCGACAAGTAATGATTGAGTCTAGAATTGTAATAGCAAATGATGATTTTACTCGAGATTTAGGTGTTAGATTTGGCTTAGAGGGAACAGACCAGCAAGGAACCGTTCCGAATTCTGGTTCATTTGTAGGCGTGGGGGGGGCATTACCAAATACAGTGATGGCTCCAGGATTCGGTGTTGCGGCACCTTCTGCTTTAATGGTGGATCTAGCGGCGAGCAACCCTGCAGGTGCAGCGCAATTTGTTCTTGGTAAAATTGGCAATTCATTATTACAATTAGAGCTATCGGCCTTACAAACAGAAGCTAAGGGTGAAGTTATTTCTAGTCCACGTGTGGTTACTTCTGATCAGACACAAGCAACAATTAGTCAAGGGATAGAAATCCCGTATCAAGAAGCAAGTTCGTCAGGTGCTACATCAACGAGTTTCCAAGAAGCATTATTGGAGCTTGAAGTGACACCTCATATAACACCAGATGATAGAATTAATATGGAGTTAAGTATTTCTAAAGATGAGGCAGATCGTTCATTTACTCCACCGGCCATTAATAAACAAGAGGTTGAAACTACTGTTCTTGTAAATAATGGAGATACAGTTATTTTAGGTGGTATTTATGAAAGAACGACATCAAATGGTGTCAAAAAAGTTCCCTTCTTTGGTGATTTACCTGGTGTAGGTGTTTTATTCAAAAACACAACTAAATCAGATAATAACCGAGAGTTACTCTTTTTCATTACACCAAAAATTTTAAAAGATAACTTATCAGTCAACTAGAAAATTAAATTAAGACATTAAAAAAGCGGAGCAATTAGCTCCGCTTTTTTTATAGAATAGATTTAACAGAATATCTAACCTATAGTTGTATTCGTAATGCGATAATGACGAAGAATGTTTAGATAAAATGTATTGGCATGATATAGTTTTTAAAAAATACAACCGGGCATCATGAACAGTGGAAATATTTACCTGATTGGCCCGATGGCTGCGGGAAAATCAACGATAGGCAGAGTATTAGCAAAGCGTTTAGGTAAGACTTTTTATGATACCGATCATGAGATCATAAAATGTACCGGAGTAGAAATCTCTCTTATATTTGAATTAGAAGGTGAAGAAGGGTTCAGAAAAAGAGAAAGTGAAAAATTATTAGAGCTATCTAAGCAGCAGTCCTCAGTTGTTGCTACAGGTGGTGGAATCGTATTAAATAAAGATAATAGAAGCCTTCTAGAAGATACAGGCATAGTCATTTATTTAGCATGCTCTGTTGAGCAGCAACTTAAGCGGACAAGGCATGACACCAAGCGGCCGCTGTTGAAGGTATCGAACCCAAAGAAAAAACTCCAAGAACTAATGTACCAGCGTGCGCCATTATATGAGTCACTTGCAAATATAGTCATTAATACGGAACGTGGAAGTTTAAGAGGGGCTGTCAACCAAATCCTAAGATATCTAAAGAAAGTACATGATTAAAACAACATCACTAAATGTAGAGTTAGGCGACAGATCGTATCCTATTTATATTGGCGAAGGTTTATTACAGAAGAAAAACTGTCTAGATCAGCATATTAAAGGTAAGCAGGTTCTCATTGTAACCAATGAAACTATCGCGCCGTTGTATTTGGATAATCTTATAGCCATATTGGCTAATGATCAAACGGTTAAGATATTGGTTCTTCCTGATGGTGAGAAATATAAAAACCTAGAATCAATCGATAAGATTTATGATGCTTTATTAGAAAATAACTTCAACAGAACAGCGACCCTTATTGCACTAGGTGGGGGCGTTATTGGTGATATGGTGGGTTTTGCAGCAGCAACCTATCAACGCGGTGTCAACTTTATCCAAGTACCTACAACATTATTATCTCAAGTCGACTCATCGGTAGGTGGTAAAACGGGGGTTAATCACCGCTTAGGGAAAAATATGATCGGTGCCTTCTATCAGCCAGAATGTGTTTTGATAGATGTTAATGTACTGGAAACACTTGAAGACCGAGAATTAAGTGCAGGAATAGCTGAAGTTATAAAGTATGGAGCCATATGTGATAATGATTTTTTTGACTGGCTAGAAATTAATATGAGCAAGCTCCTTGGTCGAGAAAAGTCAGCCCTTAAATTCGCTATTAAAACCTCATGCGAAAAAAAAGCAGAGGTCGTTGAAAAAGATGAAAGAGAGTCAGGGATCAGAGCAACACTTAATTTCGGGCATACATTTGGGCATGCTATTGAAGCATCTATGGGCTATGGAATATGGTTGCATGGTGAAGGAGTAGCAGTAGGAATGTGTATGGCTGCAAGCTTATCAAATAAGCTTGGGACTTTAACGGAACAAGAAAGTAATCGAATTACAGGCTTGTGCGAAAAAGCTAAACTGCCTATTAAAAAGCCAGGGCAGATGAATGAGGTAGATTTTATGAAGTATATGCGAGTAGATAAAAAAAATACTTCAGATAAAATAAAATTTATCTTGTTAAATGGAATTGGCGTTGCTTATATTACAGATGACGTATCGACCAAAATGCTCAGTAACACAATCAACGGTGTTTAAATAATAATGGTTATCTGCTTATGAGACATGAGCAAATTCAAGATCGCTTGCTAGATTTCTTTCCAGCGGAAAGGCAGCAGCGAATCGATCTTATCTCACATTTAATACCTAATAGCCGTCAGCCAATATTATTGAGAGGGCCAGAACAATCAGGTAAATCCTTTTTCTTAAGGCGGCTTCATAGTGAAATACAGAGTGAATATAATGTTATTTTGCCTGTGTTTAGCCGTATCCAAAGTGGAGAATCGATATTTGATGAATTACAGCGTACGTTTGATGAAGGTGATAATGTTGGGAAGCAGGTCCAGTCACGACTAGAGGCATGGTCAAATCTTGCTAAGCTGGTTGTATTAATTATAGAAGATGCACATTTAATTGAGCCTTCTTTAATGGCTGATGTTATTGAGTTGCCTCATCAATATACATGTGTAAGGTTAGTTTTTTCTTCATCAGAAAACCTTGGTGATAAAGTAGAAACTGGCTGTCATTTGATTGATTTAGAGCCTTTTAGTCAAAAGCAGACGATAGAGTACGCAAGATTAAGAGTTAGTCGAAAAGGCTTTAATCAGGCCTGCTTAACAGGCATAGATGATGTTGTGCTATTTATAGAGACAGGTGGCTTACCAGGCAGAATTAATGATGTACTAGCCCAGTTTTTGAAAAAGCCTAATAAACTTGAAAAAGCAGATAATGTGAAATCAAAAAATAGGACATTAGTGACAGCTATAGCGGGTATATTACTGCTGTTTGTAAGTCTGTTTTTTTTACTTGATGACAAGACAGCTATAGAGGTAGAAGGTTCTAAGAAAGTAACTAACACAACTATGGTGGCCCAGCCTCAAAACCTGAAAGAGTCAAAGGTTATAGTGGAAAAGAAAGGCGTCATCAATAGGGCGGGAACTCAAGAAAAGGCAATTAAAGAAAGGACAGTCAGTTCGGATAATATTGTAGACCGACATCTGACAATTCAAGAAAAGACTGAGTTGGTAGTCGTCGATGTATTAAAACAAGAGCAGCAAGTTAAACAAGTCGTTGAACCAGTTATCCAAGTGGTTCAAAAAAAGTCTATAGTAAAAAAGGTATTGAAGGTTGCTGATACTGTAAAGCAAAGAAACCTGAATTTAGAAGTAACAAAAAAAATAAAAAAAGGTTCGGGTGTTAAAAACTCTAAGATTGACGGTGATTATGAGGTGATCGCTAATATGCAGCCAAAGCGTTACACACTTCAATTACTCGGCCTTTCTAAGGCTGAACAAGCAAGAGACTATGTTAACGCAAGAAACAATCTGGCAAAGTTGTACTATTTTAGAAGCAAGCAAAAACAAGGAAATTGGTACACGGTTATATATGGAAATTTTGAGAGTAAAGAAGAAGCGCTGAAGGCAGCGAAGAAGATGCCTGCGTCACTTACTAAAACGAAGCCTTGGGTTAGAACTATCAAGGATATTCAACTTAACTTATATAAGTAAGCCTACTTTAATTTGGGGTTATGGACGAAGGCGCATTCTCTTTTAGTTAAAAGTAATTTTAAATAAAGTGAATATGTCTTAATGTGATAAAAATAGAGGATAAAAGTGTTGTTAGAAAATGATTTAATGTTAAGGACGCTTCGTGGTGAAGCGACAGAGCGAACACCAGTTTGGATGATGCGTCAGGCTGGGCGTTACTTACCTGAATATCGAGCAACTCGTGCAGAAGCTGGAAGTTTTCTAGACCTTTGTAAGAATGCTGAATTGGCCTGTGAAGTTACTTTGCAGCCCTTAGAGCGATATCCTTTAGATGCAGCGATTTTATTTTCTGATATTTTAACTATCCCAGATGCAATGGGTTTGGGCCTCTATTTTGCAGAAGGCGAAGGGCCAAAGTTTGAACACCCTGTTACAACCAAGGCGGATATCGATAAGCTATTTGTGCCAGACCCTACGCAAGAACTCCAATATGTTGTGAATGCGGTTAGTACTATTAAAAAAGGGCTAGCTGGCCGTATGCCTCTGATTGGTTTTTCAGGAAGCCCGTGGACATTAGCTTGTTACATGGTTGAAGGTAGTGGTAGCAAGAACTTCTCTCGTGTTAAAAAAATGATGTATGACACGCCTCAATTAATGCATCAGCTATTGGAAGTGGTGACTGAGTCGGTTATTTGTTATTTACAGGCACAAATTGATGCAGGTGCAGATATTGTGCAAGTCTTTGATACTTGGGGTGGGAATCTAACCACGCAAGATTATGAAGACTTCTCACTTGCTTATACACGACGTATCGCTTCGGCCATTAAGCAGAGCCATCCACAAACTCCAAGTATACTGTTTACGAAAGGCGCAGGATCTTGGCTAAGTTCAATGGCAAATGCAGGTTACGATGGCTTAGGCGTGGATTGGACGACAGATTTATCATTGGCTCGCGAGCTAACGCAAGACAAAGTAGTTTTGCAGGGCAATCTTGATCCGACAGCCCTTTATGCAAACCCCGAAACAATTCGCCAGAAAGTGCGTGATGTACTAAAAAGTTATGGAAAAGGCCATAAGCATATCTTTAATTTAGGTCATGGAATATTGCCTGATATTAACCCCGAACATGTTGCCGCCTTTATTGATGAGGTACATGTGAGTAGCTCCGAATACCACCGATAATTGATTGTCTGTTAGTAAAGCCTTAGTTAAAAGGCTTCCTATCTTCTCAGGTATAAGCGATAAATTGGTTGATTTAGTAGTAAAAAATAGTGTCATAAAGACTATTCCGGCCAACCAGCAAATTGCTTACCAAGGTCTGGGGAGTGAGTGTGTAATCCCCCCAATAAATAATCGGAGTTTTAAGTAGAAAATTCTTATAATGAATTAAATGTAGGTGGTATTGATAGAAAAATGCGTATAGCTGTTGGTTTAGCCATTATTGCGTGGGGTGTAATTACCCAAAATTATTGGGGAGCAGTTGGCCTAGTGCCTTTAACGACGGGATCTTTGAGTTGGTGCCCTGCTTATTTACCTTTTGGTTTTAGCTCTAAAAAATAAAGTAGTTATATAGCATTAAAAAAGGCCTTGATGATTCAAGGCCTTTTTTATATTTAGTCGTTATTATTTTTAGTATACATCGCGAACATAGCGTTTAGACTTTCTCAAGTTATCAACATAATCTACCGCTGCACTTTCATCCATATTACCGTGTTCACTGATAATATTATGTAAGGTTGTATCAACATCTTTCGCCATATACGTCGCATCACCACAAATATAGAAGTAACCACCACGTTCTAGCCATTCAAATAGCTCAGCACCTTTTTCTTGCATCCGCGTTTGCACATAAACCTTTTGTTCTTGATCGCGGGAAAAGGCAAGATCCAGTTTGCTTAATAAGCCAGACTTTTGCCAAGCTTGGAGCTCTTCACGATAAATAAAATCATCTTTTTCGGAGCGGTCACCAAAGAACAACCAGTTATCACCTTTCGCTTGTGTCGCTTCACGCTCTTCTAGGAAGGCTCTGAAGGGCGCAATACCAGTACCTGGTCCAACCATGATAATAGGTGCGTTACTGTCCTCAGGCACACGGAAGGCCGTATTCGGGCTAAAGTAAACCAGCACATCGTCATCACTAGAGACACGATCAGCTAAGTAACATGAGGCTACACCTTGGTGCTGCCTGCCTTGACTCTCATAACGTACGCTAGAAATAGTTAAGTGAACTTCATCCACATGTTTTTTTGATGAGCTAGAAATAGAGTAAGCACGAGCTCGAAGCTTTTTCAATA
>Ga0209826_1001256_pt1 | contig 17737 bp, 9 predicted proteins | sample GOMGulsemesocosm_5_FD_184637 | JGI IMG/M metagenome (GOLD analysis project Ga0209826, IMG submission 184637) | Methane-oxidizing microbial communities from mesocosms in the Gulf of Mexico - GOM15C Gulf of Mexico (SPAdes) (version 2) | ecosystem: Environmental > Aquatic > Marine > Cold seeps... | reverse complement strand
AGATCCCATTGGCAGTAAAGGCGCGCGTTTAACCACAGAAATCTCCATCCCTTCGCGTTATCAGGTTTATATGCCCTACTCTTTAAAGGGCGGTGTATCTCAACGAATCGAATGCGATGAAGAACGGTTGCGCTTGCGTGCTTTTCAAGAGGCCTTTCAAGAAGAGCATAAATCCGGTGCATTTATTGCCCGTACAGCCGCCGAGTGCATTGATGAGGCTGTTTTAGAATCTGATATGTTGTTTCTCTTGCAGTTATGGGGCTCTATTCAAGAAAAAATAACATCTGCTAGTCCGCGCTCGCTTATTCATTATGACCTACCACTGAGTATCCGCACTTTACGTGACTTATACACCGATACTATTGAAAAAGTAAAAGTTGATTCACGCAAAACGCATCAACGCCTAATCGAGTTTGCTACAGAATTTGTGCCTGATATCGTGCCTATTATTGAGCATTACACGCGCGAGCGGCCTCTATTTGATATGTATAATATCGAAGAAGAAATCGAAAAAGCACTGGATCGTAAAGTCAATTTAAAATCAGGCGGTCACCTGGTTTTTGATCAAACCGAAGCCATGACTACAGTCGACGTCAATACCGGCGGTTATGTGGGTGGCAAAAATTTAGAAGAAACTATTTTTAAAACTAACTTAGAAGCAGCCCAAGCGATTTCTCGCCAATTAAGATTACGTAATTTAGGCGGCATTATCATTATCGATTTTATTGATATGCAAAGCGAAGAGCATAAAAGCTTAGTATTAAATGCCTTAGAAAAAACTTTAGAAAAGTGCCATGCGAAAACTAAAATCACCGAAGTCTCTGTTTTGGGTTTAGTTGAAATGACACGTAAACGAACGCGTGAAAGTTTGGCGCATATTTTATGTGAGCCTTGCCCCACTTGTCATGGTAAAGGCGAACTTAAAACAGCGGAAACTATTTGCTTGGAAATCTTTCGCGAAATTATCCGCGAAGTTAGGCAATATAATGTTAAACAAATTCTCGTTTTGGCATCGAACCCAGTCGTTGAAAAACTACTGGATGAAGAAGCTGATGTATTAGCCGAACTAGAAGCCTTTTTAAATATCCGCATCAAATTTAGATCTGAAATTGAATACACACAAGAACAATATGATGTTGTCTTAATATAGGAATATGACTTTCCCACAATGATTAAACGCATTACAGCGCATTCGATTCGCGTTCTTTTTTGGAGCTTACTGATCTTTGCTATCAGCATAACTGGCTTGCGCTTTGCTTTGTCTGAACTAAGTTACTTCAAAGTAGAGCTAGAGCAACAAATAAGTGAGCAACTTGGCGCACCAGTCACTATCGGAAAAATACGTGGTGTATTAAACGGCCTAAAACCAGAACTTGCTTTGCAACAGATCCAGGTGCATTCTCAGAAAACCAACGATACTGGCCTACACTTACAAGAAATTCATTTGGGCATTGATTTAGTGACTGCTCTGCATGAGCCTCTACTCGAAGCCATACAAGTCTCATTAATTGGTGCTAAATTATCTGTAAAACGATTAAAATCAGGCGGTATTGCTATACAAGGCCTACCTCATAAAGATAATAATGAGCAACCCGCCTGGATAATGCAAGGTAAGCGATACAAACTTGTCGACAGTGAAATCAACTGGCAAGATGAAAAACGCAATGCTTTGCCAATAGAACTTAAGCATGTCAACATCTCTATATATAATCATGCCGAGCAGCACAAAATTTTTATTACCATGGATTTACCTGAGGCATTAGGTAAATCACTCAAGCTATCGATGACTTTTAGCGGTGATATTTTTACTCCAGAAAGCATAGAAGCAAAACTTTTTGCCCAAGGAAAAAATATCAAACTGGATAAAATTATTACCGGTGATTTACCCTTCGACCTGTCTATTGTTCAAGGTCGTGGTGATTTTTCTCTTTGGAGTTCGTGGCATGCTGCACAAATGACAAAGATGAGTGGTTCGCTACATTTAACGAATACCTCGATTAAAAGTACCACCGCATCCCCCTTCCCAATCGATCAGTTTGATCTACAATTTAATTTACAAAAACAGCAAGAACAATGGCTGTTAGCGATAGAAAATAGCGCATTAAGCTCACAAAACATCAACTTTGATATTTCTCAATTTGCGATCGCCTTGCAACATAATACAGAAGGTGAATTAACTCAAATCGCACTCAATTGCCCAAGATTAAATTTAGGCCGCTTAAATAAAATTATTAGCCTCAATAAAGCACTTCCGCCAGATTTACAAAAGACCTTAAATACGCTCAATATTGGAGGCGAAGTAAAAAATTTATTATTGTTAGCTAATTTAGCTGAGCAAACTTTTTCGATTAATGGCCAACTAGATCAAATCAACCTCGACCCTATGGGTCAAGTTCCGGGGGTAAAGGGTTTATCTTTACATATCCTCGGTAACGAGCAGCAAGGTAAAATTCAATTAAGCTCACAAAACCTCACTCTCAACGCGCCTACTTTATTTAGAACTCCTATAGACTTCAACCATGCTTTAGGTGAATTGCATTGGCAACAACTTGCAGAGCAATGGCTTATTAATAGCCCAATGCTAGAACTAAAAACACCTCATTTATCCATTATCAATCAGTTACAACTTACGCTCCCCAAAGATGGGCAAGCTCCATTTATGAGCTTACAAAGCGCTTTTGATATCTATGACGCCACTAAAACAGCCGATTACTTACCTGCGGGCATACTAGAAAAAGACCTTGTTAACTGGTTGGATAATGCATTTTTAGCGGGGCACGTTGAGCAAGGCGGTATTTTATTCCGCGGATCATTACCTGATTATCCATTTATTCATCATCAAGGTGCTTTTGAGGTCTTATTTAATGCTCAAGATGTCGCTTTAAACTATGCTCCAAATTGGCCCAAGGTCACCAGCCTAGCTGGGCCAGTTCATTTCTTTGCTGAAAGCTTAGAGATTAATGTTATCAGCGGCCAAGCCAATGGAGCCAACATTAAACAAGCTAACGTCACTATAGATTCATTTACCTACAGCGACTACCTCAATATACAAGGCGCTGTAACCGGAAACTTTGCTCAAGGCGTAGACTTCTTAAAACAATCTCCCTTTAAAAAAGAAACCACAACCGTTAGCGAACTGCTAGAGGTGCAAGGCCTATTTGACCTTGATTTAGACTTAAAAATCCCCTTAAAAAAAGTACCTACTAAAATCAACTTAGCGCTAAAAACACAAAAAGCGCAGGGCAGTATCATTCCTGCGAAACTTAAATTTTCCGATATTAATGCTCAATTTCAAATTAATGAGAATAGTATTATTAGTAAAACATTAGTAGCAAAAATGCTAGGTTTTCCTATTAGTGCAAAAGTGAATAGTGATGCTAAAGGCACTCGTGCCATGATTTTAGGGATTACCGACATCCCGAATTTAAGCCAACAATTCCCCAACCAGTTATGGGAGAATTTTTCTGGTGCGAGCCATTACCAAGTTGGCTTAGATATTCCGAATAATACTAGTCGTAGTTGCAAAATACAGCTTAACTCCGAACTAAAGGGGATTAACATTGACCTTCCTCTATTTTCCAAGCCTGATAACCAGGCACACCCTTTTACGCTAAACCTAGGGGTGGATGAATCAGGTATCACTTCATTTAATGCCAATTATGAAAATCTTTTATCGCCCAATAATAGAGTTGCCATTAACCTAAAAAAAATTGTGCCCCATTGGCAAGGCTTAGTGCAATCCCCTATTGCCAGCGGCAGTGTATTTATCCCTATTGAGTTTACTAAGCAAGCTAAAATGAGTTTGCTATTAAACAAATTAGATTTGTCTGCGTTACAACAAATAAACGTAAAGGAAAGCAACACCCCTTTTTCGATACAAGACTTGCCTGCGCTTAATCTACAAAGCCAATCTCTGTACTGGCAAGGTACAAACTTAGGTAAATTAGAGTTAATTACACAATCAGCGCTTGATGGCTTATTGATTAAAAAACTAGATATTAACTCAGCTAAAAACCAATTAAGCCTAACAGGGAACTGGCAGCAACAAGACTCCAGCAATAAAACAGAGATAAAAGGCACTTTGCTCAGCGAGAATTTCGGGCACTTATTACGCCAAAATAATTTATCTGAAAACATCGCGAACACTACGGCAGACATTCAATTTTCCCTAAACTGGGCAGCCCCCCCTTATTCATTTTCTAGTACTAATTTATCCGGCGATCTTGACCTACATATGACCAATGGGCGGATTTTAGGAGTTAACCCGGGGCTCGGGCGCGTCCTAGGAGCCTTAGATATCTGGAAGCTCGGTAAACGATTACGTCTTGATTTTTCTGATGTCACGGAAGATGGCTTAAGCTTTTCTGAGGTTGATGCAGATATCACCTTGAATAAAGGCTTACTCAGTAGCAAAAATTTTTACATTAACGCTATGCCTGCCAAAATAGATCTTTCAGGTACGACTCACCTCGATACTAAGCAAATTAATTTAAGCGCAACAGTCCTGCCTAAATTCCCTATTGCTGGTACAATTATCGGTGATGTTGCCAACAGCGTAACAAAATCATTTACCGGTGATGAACACGCAGGCGGCTTATTATTAAGCCTTCTCTATAAGATTACAGGAACGTGGGAGAATTTTTCCATCGATCGTGAATTTGATCGAGCCACACCTGAACGCCTAAAAACACCGTAAACATAAAACACACCTTGTTTTTCGAGAAATAGTTATATGAGTATATGTGCTGCCATTCAAATGGCTTCCGGTCCCAATATCAATTCAAATTTATTAGAAGTAGAACGCTTAATTACAGAAGCCGTTGCAGCAGGCGCTAAATTAGTTGCCCTGCCAGAAAATTTCGCCCTAATGGGGCTAGATGAGTTCGATAAAATAAAACAAAAAGAGCAGTATGGCTCAGGCCCTATTCAGGATTTTTTAGCCCGTACTGCAAAAAAACATGCCGTTTGGATTGTTGCCGGTACCATGCCTATTGCAGATCCCGATAATGAAAATAAAGTTATGGCAGCCTGCTTGACCTATAACGATCTTGGCGAACGCATCGCGCGTTATGACAAAATTCATTTATTTGATGTCCAAGTACCAGAAAGCGATGAAGTTTACCGTGAATCCGATGGCATTAGTAAAGGTCATAAGCCATTAGTTATCGATACACCTTTTGGTAAGATCGGTATCGCAGTATGCTATGACCTACGCTTCCCTGAGCTATTTAGACTCATGCAGGAACAAGGCATGGAAGTGTTAATCATCCCATCCGCCTTCACCGAAAAAACTGGCGCAGCACACTGGGAGTTATTACTGCGTGCGCGTGCCGTAGAAAATCTCTGTTACGTGATTGCCCCTAACCAAGGTGGCTTTCATGTTAATGGCCGGCAAACCTATGGCCATAGTATGATCGTTGACCCCTGGGGAACCGTCTTAGACTGCTTTAAAACTAACGCTGGCTTTGCCTCAGCTGATTTAGATCTCGCTCGATTACATAAAACGCGCGCCTCTTTCCCTGTTCTTCAACATCGCCAAATTGCGTGTAAATAAAGAAATATAATGGACAACACAATTTTACAATTAGCAAAACAAGCGATCTTAGTCCCTACTGGACTCCAAGAAAATGACATTCACCGAGTGATGGATCAATTAATCTCGGGGGCAGTTGATGATGGAGATATTTATATTCAATCCAGCCACTATGAATCTTGGGTACTGGAAGATGGCATCGTTAAAGAAGCGAATCACAATATCGAACAAGGTGCTGGTGTACGCGCCTTATCTGGCGAAAAAACAGGCTTAGCTTATAGCGATAAAATTGAATTAGCCGAACTATTAACGGCTGCAAAAAATGTTCGAGCTATTGCTCGCCAAGGACAAAATACTAAAGTTGCTATGACACCAAAAACGGGTGTTTTTAAGCAACTGTACGCGCCACTCAACCCGCTACGCTCTTTAAGCGATCAAGAAAAGGTTGATTTTTTACGCAAGATTGATGTGGAAACACGCAAAATCGACCCGCGTATAGAGCAAGTTATTATTAGCCTAGTCGGCGTACAAGAACATGTTTTAATTGCTAATCAAGGCGGCTCTTTGCTCGGTGACGTACGCCCTCTAGTGCGTATGAATGTCAGCGTTATTGTTGAAGACAAAGGTCAGCGCGAGCAAGGTAGCATGGGTGGTGGTGCACGTTCTGATTATAATTACTTCTTTGAGCAAGATAGAGCACTTGGTTATGCTCAAGAAGCCGTCAGGCAAGCCCTAGTTAATTTGGAAGCGATTCCCGCCCCAGCAGGCAGTATGCCCGTTGTTTTAGGCTCGGGGTGGCCAGGTATTTTATTACATGAAGCGATTGGTCATGGTTTGGAAGGCGATTTTAACCGCAAAGGCACGTCTGCTTTCAGCGGACGTATTGGCGAACGCGTTGCATCACCTCTCTGTACCGTGGTGGATGACGGCACACTAGACAGTCGCCGGGGATCTTTATCCATTGATGATGAAGGGACACCGACTCAGTGCACAACATTAATCGAAAACGGCATACTTAAAGGCTATATGCAAGATAGGCTCAATGCTCGCCTTATGGGTACACAGTCTACTGGCAATGGCCGTCGCGAATCTTATGCACACACACCTATGCCGCGTATGACTAACACTTATATGTTACCAGGCGAAAGTGACCCCGAAGAAATCTTGCGCTCAGTCAAAAATGGTTTATATGCCAAAAACTTTGGTGGCGGCCAAGTGGATATTACCTCGGGGAAATTTGTTTTCTCTGCCAGTGAAGCCTACTTAATTGAAGATGGTAAAATTACCCAGCCTGTCAAAGGCGCAACTTTAATAGGTAACGGCCCTGATGTACTGACCCGCGTTAGTATGGTTGGTAATGATTTAGAGCTGGATAGCGGTGTTGGTACTTGCGGCAAAGAAGGACAGAGCGTCCCTGTCGGTGTCGGCCAACCCACCTTAAAGATCGACTCATTAACCGTCGGCGGAACTAACGTATAGCGCTTTTTAATATTTATAAATTATGCAAACTCAAGAAGAAATTAAGCGTTTAGAAGCGATCATTGCTGACTTATTGCTTGAAGCAAAAACCCAAGGCGCTAGCCAAGCAGATGCTGGCTTAAGCGTAGATAACGGTTTATCAGTTAATGTGCGCCTCGGCGAAGTAGAAACCATTGAACACCATTGCTCTCAAGGCTTAGGTGTCACGGTTTATTTTGGCCAACAAAAAGGCTCAGCAAGCAGTACTGACTTATCGCCTAAATCGATTAAAGAAACAGTCTCAGCGGCATGTAGTATTGCGCGTTATTCCAGTGCCGATAGCTTTGCCGGCTTGCCTGACCCTGAGCGCCTAGCAACAGAATTTAAAGACCTAGATCTACACCATCCGTGGGAATTAAATGCCGAAGATGCGATCACTCTCGCGGCTCGCTGTGAAGATAGTGCACGCAATTATCATGCAAACATTAGTAATTCAGAAGGTGCTTCGGTTGATACTTATGGGGGCATTCGCGTCTTTGGCAATAGTTTAGGCTTTTTACACGGCTACGCCTCAACCCGGCACTCAATTAGCTGCTCAGTTTTAGGCGAGCGTGATGGCGATATGGAACGCGATTATTGGTACAGCGTTGCGCGCAACAAAGACCAGCTTGATGATGTTGAGTTCATCGGTAAAAAAGCCGCCGAACGCACCATCCAGCGCTTAGGTGCGCAAAGTTTAAGCACACGAAAATGTCCTGTTTTATATTCTGCGGAAGTCGCCAGTGGTTTAATGGGCTCATTTCTTGGCGCGATCAGTGGCGGTAGTCTATACCGTAAATCGTCTTTTTTACTCGACAGCCTAGATACCAAAGTGTTCCCTGAGTTCATACACCTTTATGAGCAACCGCATTTATTAGGTGCACTAGGCAGTGCGCTTTATGATGCCGAAGGCATTGCAACACAAGCTAACGATATAGTCGCTGACGGCATTGTTAAGAGCTATTTATTAAGTAGCTATGCGGCACGAAAATTAGGCATGCAAAGCACAGGTCATGCGGGTGGCATTCATAACTTATGTGTAGCACCAGGCGATAAAGATTTTGCACAATTGCTCAAGCAAATGGATACGGGTTTATTAGTCACTGAATTAATGGGGCAAGGCGTAAACCCAGTAACCGGCGATTATTCTCGCGGTGCTTCAGGTTTTTGGGTAGAACAAGGCGTAATTCAATATCCTGTGCAAGAAATCACCATTGCCGGCAACCTCAAAGACATGTTCCAACAAATTCTAGCCGTGGGGAATGATATAGATTATCGCGGTAATATTCGCACTGGATCTATTTTAATTGAAGAAATGGCCATTGCCGGGGAATAAACTTAAGCTCTGCTCCAGCCAAGAGCAGCACAAGGTTATACGCATGTTACAAAAATTAAATAACAGTGGCTAGTGGAAGGCCGCTACCAATCTTCTGCAGTTTTCAGAGCGACTTCAGTAAACTGTAATTCAGCCTTAGGGAAGCGAGATACTCAACTAATGCCCTGTTCTTTCAGCAATTCATTAAACTCAGCAATGGGCAAGGGCTTACTAAATAGATACCCTTGATAATGAGTACAACCTTCAGTCAATAATCGTTGCTGTTGCTCTGTAGTCTCTACACCTTCGGCAATAACACTCAGCCCCAAACTATGCGCCATTGCAATAATGGTGCGCACAATCGCTTGGTCATTACTATCGTTAACAAGGTCATCGACGAAGGATTTATCAATCTTGAGTTGGTTTAACGGTAACTGCTTAAGGTACTGCAAAGACGAATAGCCAGTACCAAAGTCATCTAAGGAGAATTGAATGCCAATATCTGCCAAGGTTTTCATTTTAGCAATCGTATCTTCAATATCGTTTAGCAATAGGCTTTCTGTTAGCTCCAACTTAAGTCGTGCCGGATTGATATTATGCTGTTGGACTGTCATCGTAACTTGCGAAATGAAATCAGCTTGATGAAACTGCTTAGCACTCACGTTGACCGATAGTGTCAGATCACGAGTGAATGCATCTTGCTGCCAAGTTTTAAGTTGAGCGCAGGCCGTATCGAGTACCCATAGCCCTATTGCCAAAATAGTGCCGTTTTGTTCGGCAACGGGAATAAAATCTAAAGGAGAGATTAAGCCGCGCACAGGATGAATCCATCGGATCAAGACTTCGGCACCTAATGCGCGTGGCGAGCCATCCACCTGTATTTGATAATACAATTGAAATTGCTGCTGCTCTATTGCCTGGTTGAGTTCATTTTCTAGTTCTGCGCGTGCTGTGATGCTTGCTTGCATCTGTGGATCAAAAAATCGTAGCGCATTACCTCCGCCATCTTTCGCTTGATACATGGCGATGTCAGCTTGCTTTAATAACTCTTCCACTTCTGCTTGATGGTCATTAAAAAGTACAATACCAACACTCGTGCTACTTGTGTAATGATGACTAGCCAGTTGGTAAGGCATGTTGATGGAAGACAGAACCTTATTGACAATATCTTCTGTTTGCGCGGCAGCCTCAGCGGCCTGTGTACTCAAGCCCTCTAATAGTACAACAAATTCATCACCACCAAAGCGTGAGACGGTATCATCTTCACGGACACAGGTTGTCAAACGTTCCGCAACTTGCTGTAGTAAAACATCCCCCATATCATGGCCTAGCGTGTCATTAAGCATCTTAAAGTTATCAAGATCAAGAAAGAGCAATGCACCTTCATTACCGCTACGTGCACTCGCTGCCAAAGCGTGTCGAATATGATCAAGCATAAGCCGTCGATTAGGTAAATGCGTCAGTGGGTCGTAGTAAGCTAAATCTTGAATTTCTTGCTCGGCTTGTTTGCTCAAGGTAATATCAGTCAGCGTACCTACATAATTAGTGACGATACCTTCTGTGCTTTTTACGGCTGTAATGCTGAGTTTCTGTGGGTATACTTGGTTATTTTTGCGCTTATTCCAAACCTCACCTTCCCAGTAGTCAGTGCTGTTTATTTTTTGCCACATTGTGTCATAAAAGAGCTTGTCATGTTGCCCTGAAGACAGCATGGCCGGATTATTACCAAGCGCTTCTTCTGCGCTATAGCCGGTAATGCTAGTGAATGCTTTATTGACCCGAATAATGATATTATCCGTATCAGTTACCATCATACCTTCTTGTGATTCAAAGGCCGTGGCAGCAATACGCAGATTAGCCTCAACACGCTTTTGTTCACTAATGTCACGGACGGTGGCCTGCAGCAACAGTTTACCATTTAATTCAACAGCGCTAATTAACACATCTGCTTGAAAGGGTTCACTGGTATCGGCACGCTTATGCACCCATTCAAAACGTTGCTTACCCTTTTGAATGGCTAATGCGATCCATTGTTTAGCAAGTATGCTTGAGTTCGTTCCACACGGTTGTTTTAATGGTGATAAATCAACAGGAGACTTACTTCGAAACTCTTCTATTGTGGCGCAACCAAAAAGCTTTAATGCAGCAGCATTACCTTCAATAAAGTTTGTTTCTCCCATTAACATGACTGCATCATTGGTTGAATCAAAGAGTGCTTTAAATTTTGTCTCAGAAAATATTGATGAAAGCTCTGCTTCCTTGCGCTCGGTGACATCAACAAACACCCATAGAGATTCATCCGTTTCCTTATGTAGTACAGCGCCTCTCATATCAACCCAAATATGCTGACCATCCTTTCGTAAAAACTCCAATTCGTTGCGTATGACACCGTTATTTTGAATGTTAGCATAAGCTTCTCCAATAGATTGAAAATCCCCATCGTATGCGTAGCATTGTCGTGTTGGGCAGCCATTCAGTTCATTTCTATCATAGCCAAGCATCAATTCCATCGCTGTATTAACCCAAAGAATATGTCTGTCGCGCACAGTCGCTATAGCAACCAGCTTATTATCCAAAATTGTTGCTTGCTCAGTGAGCAACTGCTCAACTTTTTGAACAATCATATAATGGCGTCCCGTCATGCTTAGTAATAACAGCTGTAGTAAGCTGGTAAAAACTAACCCAGCAAGAAGCACTTGCCATGCGAGTAAAGGCTGCTGAGATGCAAGATAACTTGGTGACGCGTAGATTGATAAACGCCAGTGTCTGCCTCCAAAATAAATATCTTCAATCAATGAGTATTCAAAATCTTGAAAAGTAGTGGTTTTATCCGAGTGAAATAGCATGGTGTTACTAGCGCTAGAATCAATATCTTCAAGTATTAGCGATAAACCTTTAGTCAACTGTGTGTTAAATATCTGCTGCCATATTGTATCTAGATGAAAAACACCAACAGCGTATCCATCTGCTAAGTCAGAAGGACTATTTAGCATAACAGGAGTCACTAACAATATACTCGTTCTCGCCTCAGTTTCTTGAACAAGTTGAATAGGTGCAGTTATTGCCACCTTCCCCGTTGTATTCACTAAATTAAGAGCATTTAAGCGCACTGGGTTTGATGAAATATCATAACCTATAGCCTTGCGATTGGAACCAAGTGGACTGATATACGCTACAGGTACATAGCTGCTGCGCTCTTCTTTTGCCGGCACAAGTTGATTCAGTTGGTCACGTTGAGTAATGCGAATATTAGGCATCCCCATCCGTTGAGAAATATAAGCTTCAAATTGAGATCTACCAGAAGATGGAATGCGGGGATTCCAGCTAAGTGCAGATAGCTCAGGGTGGTTAGCTAAGATAGATTCTGTAAAGTGATCAAATAGAGAGTATTCCAGCGTGGGGTTTACTTTAATCAAGTTGCCAATAGAGCCTACTAGCTCTTGATAAGCATTAAGGTTAGATTTTATGCTTTCTGTAATGGGCCTAGCTGTTTTCTTTAATTGATTAGTAATATGTGTCTTTTCATTGTCAGCGACATAGAAAAAGATTAATAAAGTGATAATTAGAGCGCTGAGTACCGGGGGTACTATGCTTTTTATTCTTTGTGACCACCATGGCTTACGATAATTTAATGCCATTAATAGTAACGGTGTAAACAATATAACGCCCAGCATGTCTCCTAACCACCAGTGCAGCCAATGAGAGACAAATTCGGTAGAGGGTATGATGTCAGCGGTTAATAAAGTTGCACCCGCCCAAGAGGCCGCAGTCAAACAAGCAATAGGTCCAGTTAGTAAGAAAAACCATAAACTCTCCCTAGCATTAATCAATTTTTCTGAATCAGGCTTGCAAAAATTATTCACCAGAACAACCGCTACCCAAGCTTGTAAACTGGAAGCTATCCCGATGCTTGCGGCAACGACTATCTCTTGTACGCCAACATCGCCAAATTTAGACGACATCCATGCATTAATGCTTGCTGAACCTAGCCATACAGCCGGTAGCAACCTTGAACCGCCCGTAAATATAGCAACAAAGGCAACCCCCGCAGCAGGAAAGATAGCTGTCGAATAACCTGATAATACGCCTAGCTGAAGTCCCGTCGCTCCGAAGATGAAATAAATAATGGCAATAAAGAAATTTAAGGCAATGAGTTTTATTATGCTACTTAAATCCATAATATTTAGTCTTTAATGAAAAAAATAACAACGACTTGTTCGTGCATAGCTAGGTCTAAGCATGCTTTAGATTAATAACTGGAGAATGTCCTTATAAAATATTTATAAGCTGCATTTTTAATTACTTACAATACCCTCTTTCTTAAAAGGCACTGGCATATAAAACACTAACAGACCTGCAATAATACCGGGCATTCCCTCATATATAGCAGCATGCCAGCCCATATATCGCCATAAAAGTGCGAGGAATAAGCCAGTAAACATTGCGTATAAACTTCTATTTTGGCTTGGTTTTTTGCCCAGGCATAAGACAATTAACAAAGGAGCAAAAGCACTAGCTAAACCAGACCAAGCCATAATGACTAAACTGAAAACACTTTGACTATTGAGTAGTGCCCAGACTAAAGCAGCTAATGTGATCAAAACAGTTGCCCCTTTGAGCAAATGAGTACTTTCAATTTTATGAGGCAATAAATCATGGGTAAGTGATGCTGAGCAACTTAATATCAATGAATCTGCTGTAGACATAGTGGCTGCAAAAATACCGGCGAGAATTAAACCAACCAAGGTAGGCGATAACAGTTGCTCTGCCATCGAGGGAAGCGCTAATTCGGCATCGAATGTGCCAACATCGCCTAAGTAGAGACGAGAGAGCAACCCTATGCCTGTTGCCATGCTATAAAAAAGTAAATACCAACTGTAATACCAGAGTCTAGCTTGGCGCATTTTGTCAGCATCGTTTAATGCCATAAAACGCACCATCACATGAGGTTGCCCTATTACAGATAACCCTGCAAACATCCAGCTCACTGCAAATAAAATACCGCCTGCTACACCTGGCAAAGCTAAATCTTTCGGAAACCAATCAAGAAAGCCATCAATTGCACTCATTTGATCTATCGCACTAGAAATACCACCCAGCTCGCCGATAGCCACGACTAATAATAAGCCCATGGAAAAAATCATTACCACGGACTGTGCGGCATCGGTCCAAATCGACGCACGAATACCGCCAGCAAAACAGTAAAGCACCACCATCACGCTACCTAATACCGCACCAGCCCACAAAGGCCAATCGAATAAAACATGTAGCGCTTTACTACCCGCAACCAACTGAGCACTGGCATAGGCTAATAAAAACAGCAGTGAAATAAGTGCTATCGCGCGCTGTAATAGCTTATACCTCTCACCGTGCCAATGGCTTAATATCCCCGCATAACTGACCTGCCCTGTCCTTTCTGTTGCATCACGTAAACGTGAATGCACCAAGGTTGATGCTAGAAAATCGCCAGCAATCCAGCCTAACATTAACCATATTGAAGCAAGCCCCGTCGCATAAGTGTAGCCAATAACACCGATAAACATATAACCGCTATTATTGGTTGCTACCGCTGACAAACCAACTAACCCTGGCGAAATAGAACCACTGGCAAGATAATAATCTTCTTTGGTATTTTTACTTTTAAGTAAAGAGCTAACACCAATGGCCACAAACAAAGCCATAAAACATAAAAAACTGATAATCACTAAAGTATTCCTTGAAGAAAAGCCTATGCCTAGTTATCTAGGTTATAACAACGCTTAGAGAGCTAGCAATAAATAACCCCACGCATACCCCTTATAGTTCCTACGTCTAACGTGGGAATTCATCAAGCAACGCTGAGCGTCACAGGCGGTACTCCCACTCCAGAGAGATTATAAAAGCATTCAATATAGGCTTAATAAATACAGGTTCCGAGCTTGGGGTGAGCTTACGAACCCCAAGCAATCACTGCCTTTCCTTGCATCTGTTATTGGGGTTCATACTTCACGTCAACCTACACATAATACTTTCACAGTCTCCAGAGTGTGGGAACCATTAAACGCTTATTTGTTTTCAGCTTAACTCGTAAGCACCTTCGGCATTATGTACTTCTTTACCACTCAGCGGCGGGTTAAACACACAGGCCATTTTCATTTCTGTAACAGCACGCAAGGTATGCTTATCATGCTGATCCAAAATATAAAGCGTCCCTGCTGTAATAGGGTGTTTTTTATTGTCTACTCGCGTTTCGACCTCACCTTCTCCAGAAATGCAATACACCGATTCCAAATGATTCTGATAGTGCATTTGAAAATCTGCCCCAGCATAAATCGTTGTAATATGAAAAGAGAACCCCATCTTGTCATCTTTTAATAACATGCGGGTGCTTTCCCAATTCCCATCAGGTGATACCACGCGACGCTCTGTTTTTTCTACTTCTTGGAGTTGTCTAACAATCATTATCTATTCCTTACCTTCTGTACTCTAAAGACTGGTTCATTTTTCTTGGTAGCTACTTATTAGCTGTCTGAATTGAAGTAATCTTTTTCTTCTGGAATGGAGTCTTCCTTGGCGCAGACCTCTTTTATCGCTTGTTCAACAATATCGAGGCCTTTTTTCAAGTTTTCATCACTAATAATAAGCGGGCATAGAAACTTAACCACTTGATCATCAGCACCACTGGTTTCAATAATCATGTTTCTTAGAAAGGCTTTGTGGGTTATTTTTCCTGCTATGTCACTGTTAATGCAATTGATTCCCTGAAACATACCGCGCCCACGGGTGGTGAAATTGCCTTCTCCATATTGATCAATAATGGCTTCTAGGCGCTTTGAAACATACTCACCTTTACGCTTTATCTCTTTTGAAAAGGTATCATCTGACCAGTAGGTATCGATTGCCGCTTTTGCCGTTACAAAAGCAAAGCTATTACCTCTGAAGGTACCATTATGTTCACCCGGCTTCCATTGGTCTATTTCTGGACGAATAAGTACCATGGCAAAAGGTAAACCATAACCACCTAATGATTTTGACAGCGTCACAATATCAGGGTAGAGACCGGCATCTTCAAAGCTGAAATAGTTACCCGTACGACCACAACCTGCTTGAATATCATCAACAATTAATAAAATATCATGTTTTTTACAGGTTGCCTGTAAAGCTTGCAGCCACTCAATGCTCGCCGCATTAATCCCGCCTTCACCTTGAACTGTTTCCACAATAACCGCAGCTGGCAAGTCAATACCACTACTAGAGTCAGTAAGAACTTTATCCAAATAAGCGATGGTATCGATATCATCACCTAAGTAGCCATCAAAAGGCATACGGCTCACACCATTAAGACTGACACCCGCAGCACCACGATGATGAGAGTTTCCTGTTGCCGCTAATGCGCCAAGACTTACGCCATGAAAACCATTAGTAAAGGCAATAATATTTTCACGCCCTGTGACATTTCGAGCTAATTTTAACGCCGCTTCCACCGCGTTGGTTCCAGTAGGACCCGTAAATTGCAGCACGTAATTTAAATCACGAGGCTTTAGAATTTTATTGTTAAAGGTTTCAAGGAACTCCGCTTTAGCTTTAGTATGCAGATCTAAGCCATGGGTAATGCCATCATTATGAATATACTCAAGTAATTTTTCCTTAAAGATAGGGTTATTATGCCCATAATTCAAGGTGCCAGCCCCCGCAAGAAAATCTAAATACTCAACCCCCTCTTCATCATAAAGAAATTCACCAACGGCTTTGTTAAAAACACGTGGGAATGAGCGCGCATAAGACTGTACTTCAGATTCGATTTCTTCAAATATTTTCATTGTTAATTTCCTTTATTGCGGTAAAAGGGCCAATTTTCACAAGCATTTCAGTGTCATGGGCATCATCAAGGTGTTTAATACGATCAAACATGACTGCACTATGGAGTTCGGCGTTTAGCTTACTGGACAGCCCCTTAAATAAAGCCCAAGAAGCTTTGTTTGATTCAGTAATCGTTGTTTCCAGGTAGCTAACATTATTACAAAGGGGGCGAGAAAGTATGTGCTGTAACATGCGCGTTGCAAGTCCTTGACCGCGTGCCTGCGAACCGACAGCGACCTGCCAAACAAACAAAGTATTGGGTCGTTCAGGAATAAGATAGGCAGAGATAAACCCAACGACATCATTATCAGAAACAGCAATGACTGAAGTGCTAGAAAAGTGACTGCATTGCAATAAATTGCAATACATGGAATTTGCATCCAAAGGAGGGCATTGAGAAATTAATTTAAATGCCTGTGCACCGTCTTCTGGTAAAGGCTGACGTAGTTCTATAGCTAAACTTTTAATAAAAACACCAAATTTGCATACAGATCTAAGCATTTATTTTTATGGAAATTCACCTGAAAACTGAATATTTTCACAAAAATAAATGCTAGATTAGTAAGATTATAATTGTTTTATTAGGATATATTATTTAGACAGCAAAGTATAGAGCCAGCCTTCTCCAATACGAAATGAGCCTGAGAGTAGCCTTATATTCTAAGTATAGTATGAGTCTAAACTGACAAAACTAGATAACCTACTCATGATGGCGGATAAAAGCCATCATGAGTCTTAACGTACTAAAAGATTTTTATATTGCATCTTCTAAACGTTTAACGCTTCTTGAGCGTAGTTTTTTCTGTAAAGCTGAAAAGGCTAAAGGCAAAGAGTCGGCTATCGCAGTATGTCGGTTCATAGCAACAAGCACTTTCGCTAAACTGGGAAAACCTTGTGCCGACGTTCCCGCTAAATACAACGGCTGAATATACAATAAAGAATGCTCTACCGGAATAATAATCATGCGACCACGAATAACTTTAGAACCCTGTTGATCCCACAAGGTTAATTTCGCTGAGATGTCTGGATTTTGATTCATTAAAGCACTAATTTGCGCTGGCCCTTCAACTTGCATATCTTGAGGGAATTTATAGAGATAAATATCATCTTGATAGTGCTCATTACAATGCACTGCTTTTAAGCAGCCTGCAATAGCTATGGACGCTAAATTATCACGCCCCAAAGGCGATAAGGGACTAACTAAAATAAATTTTTGTCGCTCATATTGCTGAGCCTGCGCATCCTCATCTATATCAATGGTTAAATAATAAGGCTCAACCTGCTCTTCATTCATCCTAGCGAACTCTAAAGCTTCGCTTTGCTGATAAAAAACTTCAGGGTCAGCTTGATGAAAACGAGCATATAAACGCATTTGCAAAGCAAACCAAGCCTTAGGGTAACTAAAATGCTTAATTATTTCCGGCGGCGCATCAACCAATTTTTTAAATAAACTAGGATAAAGACGCTGATAGGTTTTGATTAACGGCTCGTGATCATCAGCCACATAAAAATCGACTGACCCATTATAAGCATCGACCACTATTTTTACTGAG
>Ga0209826_1001255_pt1 | contig 17738 bp, 13 predicted proteins | sample GOMGulsemesocosm_5_FD_184637 | JGI IMG/M metagenome (GOLD analysis project Ga0209826, IMG submission 184637) | Methane-oxidizing microbial communities from mesocosms in the Gulf of Mexico - GOM15C Gulf of Mexico (SPAdes) (version 2) | ecosystem: Environmental > Aquatic > Marine > Cold seeps... | reverse complement strand
TTCACTAAAAATTCATGAGAGAGTTGTTCAAAAACTTGATTTGTAAACTCTTCTTGTCTGTTTAAAAATTCTTTTTTAAACTCATCATACTTTCCATCTCTGATACCTTTAAAAATAGGAGAGATAAAAGCAAACCAAAATCTTAAAAATGGTGCTTCGAAGATGATTTTTTCAGATATTTCAAGTTGTTCAAAATCTGCGCATAAATGCTGCATAGTTGATTCACAATCAATAATACGCATATCATAAAGTTCATCTACACATTTAAGACCATGTACTTTTGATACTTTTGCACGTCTAAAAGCAGTACTGGTTCTTCGGTCACCTAGTGCGGCACCTGTTAAAATAGTATGATAAGAGACATCTCCCTGAGTAAGCTCAGTTACCATATTTCTGAAATATCTAAAATCATCTAAAATTCGCTTCTCAATAAATTCAATGAGAGGAATTGAAGTATTTACAGGAATATCAAGTCCACCAAATACACTAAAGAATTTTATGGCTTCTTCCATATCTTTTGGATTATTTTTTTTACAAAATTGACTGAATTGCTCAGTCAGTGATAGCTTATTTAAAATTATAACTTATCCTTTACAGTATTTCTTGGACTCGTCCAACATCACCTGATGTTAAACGCACTTTTATACCATGAGGATGAGAAGCTGAATTGGTTAATATATCTTTTACAATACCAGATGTAAGTTTACCACTTCGTTGATCTTGTTTTAAAACAATATTGACTTTTAATCCTTGTTTAATATCGAATCTTTTTTTACCGTCCATATTAAACTCCTAAGCTTCTGGTGCTTTATAGTTTAAAATTTCTTTAGCAAAATCAATATTATAAAAAACTATAGTTTTAAACATCAAAGTTACTTTAGTTTTTTTCTCTTCGCTTGCATCTAAGATATTTACAGAAAATCCATTTGCATCTTCTAAATTTTTAGGAATTACTTCTAGGGACACTGGACGTAAAGCTCTCATCATATTCATAGTAGCTTTATAATCTTTTGGCTTTAAACCATTAATCATATCCCCATCTTTTTCTTCTTTTCTCATAGCATCAAAAAGTGAAACGAGGGTCTCTTTAAAAATAGATTTTCCCCAAGTTACTTTTCCATTTTTATAATGCCAAGTAGCTGTTTTTCCCAATAAAGGATGTGGTTTTTCTGTTCTTATGTCTTCCAACATTTGTAAGAACAAATTCATTCCTCCCACACTGTTCATATGAGATGTCAATTCAAGATGTAGTTCTTGTTTTGTTGTTTGGTCTAAATCATTAAAATTCATTGTACTCCGATTGTATATTATATTTGGAATTATAGCTAAAATTTTAATGATTTTGGCAGAAAGAGTTAATAGTTTTTTAAGAACACTTTTTATTTGTATGAATGGTGTTTAACTCCTCTAATCTTAGGTTCGCTGATTCTATTGCTTCGTTATATTCTAATTTATTTCCAATACCCAAATCACCTAAAAATCCAAGAACATCTTCTTTTGTAAACTCACTGTCTTTTAAAGAAACATTATTCACAAAATGCTCCGCTTTATCGATTTCTACCTTCACCGCGTCACAAGATAAATAAGTAGCCTCTTTGTCTGTGATACTTTGTAGTCTGCCATATCGTTTAGTTGTACAAGCAGAAAATATTGAAGCAACCAAAGCTGCAAAAATAAGAGTCATTAATGTTTTTTCCATACTATTCCTTTTGTTTTTTAAATTGTAAACAATATATATGTGAAAATGATGTGATACTTTTTCGTATTTAGTAACAGTATTTCAATACTATTTATAAAGTCTTAGGGTTTTAAGAACTTAAACAGCATAATTTTATACAATAGATATACAAATAAAACAAAGTGAGTCCCATGAAACTACTAGAACAAGATATATCTCAAACTTTTAACGAGCACTATATTGTTGAAACATTTAATCTAAATAACAAAGTAATTCTAGAGCTAGGTTGTGGAGCTGCATCTATGACAAAAAAAATTGCTCAAACGGGATTTGATAGAAAAGTAATTGCTTATGAAGTTGATTCCATTCAACATGAAAAAAATCTAAAGTTAGAACTTGATAATGTGGAATTTGTATTGTGTGGAGCACAAGAGATTCAACTTGAAGATGCCAGTGTAGATGCTGTTTTTATGTTTAAGTCTTTTCATCATATTCCAAAAGAACTTATGATCAAAGCTTTAGAAGAAATTGAAAGAGTTCTTAAAGCTGGAGGATTGGCTTATATAAGTGAGCCTTTATTTCAAGGACAACAAAATGAACTAATAGCTATGTTTCATGATGAAGAACAAGTTAGAATTGATGCATTTGAAGCCATAAAAAGCTTTGTAGAACAAGACAAAATAAAATTGTTTAAAGAAATGTTCTTTTATCAAGAATCATCTTACAAAAACTACGAAGATTTTAAAAATAAACAAATGAACCTAAGTTACAATGATGATAATATTTCAAAAACTTTAGAAGAAAAAATTAAAGAAAAATACCTTAGTTTTGCAAACAAAGACGAAAGTGCCCATTTCTTAAAACCTTTCAGAGTAGATATTCTTCAAAAATAATACCCAGCTTGGATTTTTATAAACTCCAAGCCTTGAGTATTATGTGTTATAGTTATGTTAAAAGTGCTTTTGTAACAGCTGCAGTTGCATGAAGCTGAGTAGTATCATAAATTGAGATATCCACATCACTTGCTTCAATTAACATAGCAATCTCAGTACATCCCAATATTACGCCTTCAACACCCTCTTCAACTTCCAAACGTTTGATTATTTTTTTATATACTTCACGTGAATTATTTTTAACTTTTCCCAAACATAACTCTTGATAAATAATATCATGGATAAGTGTTTGTTCATCATCATTTGGAACAACAACTTCAATTCCAAAATTATCAATCACTCTTTGTTTATAGAAGTCTTCACTCATAGTAAATCTTGTTCCTAAAAGTGCAACTTTTTTGATGCCATCATCTTGAAGCTGATACGCTGTAGCATCTGCTATATGTAAAATAGGTATATTAATATTTTTTTCAATTAATGGTGCAACTTTATGCATGGTATTGGTACAAATAATTAAAAAATCTGCATGACCAGCTTCAATTGCTTTTGCCTCTTCAGACAATATTAGAGCCAATTTATCCCAATCTCCTGTATGCTGTAATTTTTCTATTTCATCAAAATCAACACTTGAAAGCATAATCTTAGCACTATGAAGACCACCCAGTTTTGATTTTACTTCTTCATTTATGAGTTTGTAATATGTATGAGTTGACTCCCATGACATACCACCTAACATTCCAATTTTTTTCATTATAATCCATTTATATTTTATTTATATTATTATAGTCAATTAAGATACTCAAAACTAGTGAAAAAGAATGAATATCTTTATTCAATCGTGCTATTATACTAGGGTTCAAGAGCAAGTTTAATACCAAAAGTAATAAACATAGTACCTACAATTTTTTTCAAAATTGAAGTAAATAAACCCGTATAAGAGAATCTATCCGATACTTTTAAAGATAAGTATGCAATAACAATATTTGAAATTGTTCCAAAAAAGATGAAAATCAATCCAAGTACCAATAAACCTATGCTTTGATTTTGTGAATTCACATCAATAAATTGAGGTAAAAAAGTTATAAAAAATATGGCTATTTTGGGATTCAAGATGTTAATCAATACTCCATTTAAAAATACTTTCTTTAAACTCTCATTTGTGAGTTGAGTTGTATCTTCTTTTACAGTTTTTGTTTTTAAAAACATCGTAATACCTAAGTAAAACAAATAAACAACACCTACGTATTTGACAATTGTAAATGCTAAAATAGAAGTTTGCAACAGTGCACTTAATCCAATAACAGCTAAAAACACATGAAATAAACACCCAGTGCTAATCCCAAGTGTAGCAGCAACTCCTGTTTTGAAACCTCTCTGAAAGGTATTACTTAAAATATAAAGCATATCTGCGCCAGGGGTTATATTAAGAAGTAAACCCGTAATAATAAATAAATAAAGATCAGTGATTCCAAACATGAGAATCCTTTTAGAGTAAAATAAGAAAGTATTATATCTATTTTTTAGTGAAGAAATTATATTTGAAGTGTTAATGAGAAAAAATATAAGAAGAAATTCTTCTTATATTTTGAGTTTTAATCTTTTGGAAGGAGTTTAATTGGAACGATTTGAATTTTTTCAAGATCCCATACTTTTCCAGTTACATACGGTTCATTTTCTAACCATTGGTCTAAAGCGTCATCAGATTCAAAATCAACATATAAAGTTGAACCAATCATTTTGTCTTCTTCAATTAATGCACCAGCATTAATGATGTTTCCAGTACTCATAAGTTTTTTTGCACCTTCTAAATGAGCCGCTCTACATTCCATTCTTTTTTCTAGTGCATCTTCGTAATCATAAGCTATTATTAAATATTGCATTAATTCTCCTAAATTGTTTTGAGAATTATAGCATGAATTAATTAATTTATATGAGTAAAAAATAAAAAAACTCAAATCAAGCCTGATTAGAATAACTAGACTCAATTTAAGTTCTTTCGGAATATTTTGAGAATTTGTTTATATTAAAAATTAACCACTATTAACAACACCTTTAAGTTCCACTTTATTACCATCAGGATCATGTATATATACAGAGGGTCCATAACCACTAGAGCCATAATTCATCTCTATTTCGCTACACGCTACTCCAAAGCTTTTTAAATGTACTTTTATATCAGTTTCATCAAAGTTATCTAACAAAATGCAAAAGTGATCAATATTATTATTCTTTGATTCACCAGAGAGTCTATTTAAATTACTTTCATGTTTAGAATCAAACAAATCAATCATAGACTCTCCTGCACTTAATTCAAGTAGCCCTGTTTCTTTTAATGAGTCTCTTTGTATTTTGTATCCCAGTATAAAACAATAAAAGGACATCATTTCTTTGATATTGGTAGTTTTAATCACCAAATGATCTAATCTCTTAATCTTAAACATTTATATACCTTTATTTAATTTCAAATTCTATTCCTTGAGATAAGGGAATTTCTCCAGAAAAGTTGATTGTATTTGTAGCTCTTCTCATATAACTTTTCCAAGAGTCACTTCCACTTTCACGTCCACCCCCAGTATCTTTTTCACCACCAAAAGCTCCACCTATTTCTGCACCACTTGTACCTATGTTGACATTTACAATTCCACAATCAGATCCAACGGCACTGGTGAAAAGTTCTGCTTCGTTGACATCTTGAGTGAATATAGCAGAAGATAGGCCCTGAGGAACACTATTATTCATAGAAATAGCATCTTCTAAGTTTTCATATTCAATTATATATAATATAGGGGCAAAAGTTTCATGTTGTAATATTAAGGCACCATGTTTAATAGTAACAAGAGTTGGTTCCACATAAAAACCACCTTCAGGTACATTTTTAACAACTCGCTCTCCACCATATATAATTTTTCCACCTTGTTTTGTAATTTGTTTCAAAGCAATAAGCATTTTCTTATGGGAATCTTCACTGATAATTGGTCCCATTAAAATATCTTTTTCAAAAGGATTACCAATTTTGACGCTTTTATATGCTTTAACTAAAGAATTTATTACTTTGTCTTTAACATCTTTATGCACAAATAATCTTCTCAAACTGGTACATCTTTGACCTGCAGTTCCAACGGCTGAAAATAATATGGCTCGTAGGCTTAAATCAAGATTTGCACTTGGAGTAACAATCATTGCATTATTACCACCCAATTCAAGTAATAATTTACCCAATCGAGCACTAACTATTGCGGCTATTTTCCTACCCATAGTAACAGATCCTGTTGCACTTATTAGTTGAGTACGTTTACTTTTAACAATCACTTCCCCAATTGCACGAGAGCCCACAATCACTGAAGAAATATTTTTTGGAAAATCTTTAAATTGCTCTAAAGCTTTTTGTAACAATAAATGACAAGCAACTGCACAAAGTGGAGTTTGAATTGAGGGCTTCCACACAATAGTATTTCCACAGACCAATGCAATCATTGCATTCCATGCCCATACTGCCATAGGAAAATTAAAAGCAGAGATAATACCAATGGTGCCTAAAGGATGCCATTGTTCAAGCATTTTATGTTTGTATCGTTCACTAGCAATAGTTAAACCATACAATTGTCGAGATAATCCAACAGCAAAATCACATACGTCAATAAACTCTTGTACTTCACCTTTAGCTTCTTCATAAATCTTACCCGATTCTAAAGTAATAATATGCGCCAATTCGTTTTTATTCTCTCGTGCCAAATTTGAAACAACTCGTATAAGTTCGCCTCTTTTAGGTGCAGGAATCATTCTCCACTTTTCATTGGCAATATTCAGTTTTTTTAAGACATCATTCACTTGTATTGTACTCACTTCTCTAAAAACTGAACTTTTTTCCATATCAATAGGAGAATGAGCCGTTAGCTTTCTACCTTCTCCAAGGCTTTTTTCATCTCCCATAAATAAACTGGGATAAACACCATCTTTTTCAAGTAAATTTAAACCCAAGACTTTAAATACATTTTGAGTCATATTGGCTCCTTATACTTCATATTCCTTACCAAAACTATTGTTAAGAAAATCATCAATATTAATATCTTCTTGTTTGACAAAACCATTCATTTTAAGATTTCCGCTTACAAAAAGATCAAGTACTGCACATAATCCACTGGCTGTTGTAATTTGAATTGAGCTTAAATTTTGCTCATTAATCGATTTATTATAAATTTTTCGTACGTCCGTTATTTGTTTTAATTTACCATTTTTCATACCATTTACTGAGCAAAAAATCAAAACTACATCTTGCTTGGTAGTAGGAATTGCATATTCTAAAATCTCTTTTAAAATACCTCTTCTTTTCTTTTTACCTAGAAATAAATCATTGATTAAAAAATCCATAAGATGTCTATGCCCTTTATATCTAATAGTTTTATAGTTTAATTCTTTTGTTTTATTTTTCAGTGTTTCGCATAAAGTTCCGAGACCTCCGGAGGTATTAAAAGCTTCATATTCTAAACCATCAAGGGAAAACTCTTCTAAACCTTCTAATGGTTGTATGGTGACAAGTTTTGAATCTTTTATGGCAAAGCACTCATTGCTATATTCATTAATCAAGCCATCTGTGGACCAAGTTAAATTATATAAGATTTTATTACTAGGGTTTTTAGGAAGTGCTCCCACACGCATTTTAATACTATATACTTCATCAAATTGTTTATATAAAGAGTAAGCCAATATGGAGATAAATCCAGGAGCCAACCCACATTGAGGAATAAACACTTGGTTTTTAGAAGATTTAAGGGCAATTTTTTTTATGGCATTGGTAGTTTTAACATCTTCTGTAAAATCAAAATAATTAAGTCCAAATTTTAAAGCTTTTTTGGCAACCAAAACATTAAGATAAAAAGGAAGTGCAGATATTACACTGTCAAAACCTTTTAATATATGCTTATAGGATTCTTTTTTTGATAGGTCAATTTGTATGGTTTTTACATGAGCAACTTTTTTAATAAAAAGAAGACTTTTTTTAGTTCGTGCAACAATAGTTACATCATATTTTTTTGAGTTTTGAAGTAATATTGCAGCTGTAAATCCGATATTTCCACAACCTAAAATAATAACTTTATGCATACTATCCCCTTTATAAAGTGACTCACTTAATAAAACTGATAACAAATATCAAATCAAACAATAAATTAATTTCTTGTTATTTGATATAATATAAAATGATTATATCACTAAAAAATCATTTGTACTATTTAATATTTCTTTTACATTAATATTTTAAGGAAGGTAAATTTAGAGGATTTATTTTTCTATTATTTGAGTTTTGAACAAGTAACCTTGTACATAATCGGAGTTTACATCTTTGGCAATTTGTAAGTCATCCAAGGTCTCTACCCCTTCTATAATTGTCTTTTTACCATTTAACCTCATAGTTTTTACAAAACCTTCTAAATAATAAAAGAAGTTTTTATTTTTTCTAATTTCTCGTAAGAACGACTTGTCTATTTTGACATATTTAGATTCATTCATTAATTTAAAAGAGAACATAGTACCATCTTGAGCATAATCATCAAGCGCAGTATTAATGTAGTTGTAGTTTAACCATTTAGAAAACTCGTGAATGGTTTGCGCGCTTGTTTCATCATCACTACCATTTTCAGTGATTTCCACAACTATTTTATTCTTTATTGGTTTTAAAAAGTTTTTCCAATATTCTTTTTGCTCATCGGTTACAAATATATCTGCATCAAAATTCAAAAATAGAGTTTTCTCTTCTGTGAAATTATCTACTTGTAATCTCTTATTTCTTTTTTCTAAATAATAAAAAAGCTGATTGTTTTTGTGTAGTTCTCTGAAAATGTCTTCAGTAGAAAGAGAATTTCTGGATAATTCAAATTTTGAAAGAGCCTCATAAGCATAGATATCAAGATTATTGGTATTTAAAATGGGTTCATATTTAGTAAGGTATTTTGCTGTACATATTAAGGCTTTTAAATTCTCTATTTTTTTCATAGCAACAGAGTAACAAAAGTAAACTTAATATCAAGTGATATTGATAACAACTATTGAAATTAGTTATATTAGTGCGAAAATAAGTGACAATGGATAAATAAGAACATTTAGATATCTGAAATAATTATTCATTTGGATGTCAAGAGGTAAAATCTCTTCCAGTTGCATACCGTTGCTCATTTTTGTAATGATATGTAAACGAAAAGAAATATCTACAAATTTAATAAGAATTATAGAATACATCCACATGTTAAACAGATTTAAATAAAAAGTTAAATAAATAGAGTAAATAAAAGTAGGATTGAGTAAAAAATACGTGAAGATGTTTTTTTGAAAAATAGCATAATTGTTATTCATCATGCCGTATAAATTTGGAGCTTTTTGCCAAGTTGATTCAAAAAACTCCAAGAAAATTAAAACCGATATAATTAAGTATATATTTGTCATAATTTACCAATAACGAAGCAGTGCTTCGTTATTTATTATTCAGATTCGATGTCGCCAAATTTGATTTTTTGGTCTTTGTATAAACCAGTTCCAACAGGAATAGTTCTACCAATAACAACATTTTCTTTAAGATCTTCTAACATATCCATTTTAGCACTGATTGCAGCTTCTGTTAAAACTTTTGTTGTTTCTTGGAAAGATGCAGCTGAAATGATTGAATCAGATGTAACAGCAGCTCTTGTAATTCCAAGTAATAATGGATCAGCAATTGCTGGCTCACCACCAAGTTTAACAATCTTTTCATTTTCAGCTCTAAATCTTTTTTTAGAAATCATATCACCAATAATGAATTTAGTGTCTCCACCATCTAAAATAGTAACTTGTCTTAACATTTGAGATAAAATAACCTCAATATGTTTATCCGCAATACTTACCCCTTGAGATCTATATACTTGTTGTACTTCAGATACAATATAGAAGTGTAATGCTTTTTCACCAAGAATCTTTAAGATATCATGAGATGCTTTTTGACCATCTGTTAATGCTTCACCAGCATGAACAAACTCACCTTCATGTACTAAGATATTCTTAGATTTTTCAACTAAGAAGTCTGCTTTTTTACCATGTTCATCAGTTACAACAACTCTTGTTTTATTTCTAAGTGATTTACCGAAACTAACAATTCCATCAAAAGTTGCAAGAACTGCAATAACTTTTGGTCGTCTAGCTTCAAATAATTCAGATACTCGAGGAAGACCCCCAGTAATATCTTTTGATTTTTGAGTTGCTTTTGGTGTTTTACCAATAATGTCAGCAATTTCAACTTTTTGACCTTCAGCAACAGATAAAGCTGTTTTTGGATCAAGAGAATATCTTACAAGATCAGAACCTTCAGTTGCAATTACAACTGCTGGTTTGTAACCTGCAGGGATGTATTCATTTACAACCAATTTAGAAGTTCCAGTTAATTCGTCATATTGCTCAGACACTGTAACACCAGGAAGTATATCTTCAAATGTCACTGTTCCAGAAACTTCAGCGATTGTTGGGTTTGCATATGGGTCCCATTCAGCAATAACAACTTGTTCGCTAGCTTCAGGCGTTGCAAGAACTGTTTCTTTTTCAACTTCTTCATTATCAGAAACTTCAACAATTGAGTTTCTAGAGATATAATGTCTTAAAGCTTCTCTTTCTTCAGTATCAACAATAACAGAGAATAAACCTTTATCAACAACTTTTTGACCAGCTTTGATATCATCTCTTCTCTCTAAATAATCACCAGTTAATTTGTAATATTTAACTGTTCCTTTAGCACCACTTGTTACAACTGTTGTAATAGGATCACCATCAGCAACTTTTAACTCAGAAGCAAAAGGAATTCTGTTTGGAACATTCCAACCATCTTTAATCATTTCAACAATTGATTCATTTGCTTCAACGTTATCACCTGTATTATAAGGTAAGTATAATTTACCTTCAATCTTACCAGCAACACCCGCAAGTTCATTTGCTTTTGCAACATCATTTTTTCGAAGATAGAATTTCTTCTCTTCTTTTTCACCTTTAACTGTTAAAACAATTTCTTCATGAATAGTTTCAACTGTTAGAGTTCCAGAGAAAGGAGTAACTACTTTTGGTTCAACAAGTAGGATACCAGCATTTCTTCTGTTTGCAACAACATTTTTACCCTCTTTATTAACATGAGTTTTAATGTTGTAATATCTAATGAACCCTTCTTTATCAGCTCTTAATTCTCTCTCAGTTTGAGTAGCACTTGCAGTTCCACCAACGTGGAATGTTCTAAGTGTCAACTGTGTTCCTGGCTCACCAATAGATTGTGCTGCTAGAACTCCAACAGCTTCACCTGGATTAGCTTTTCTTTGCTCACCAAGGTTTAGTCCATAACATTTAGAACATAAACCATGTTGAACTTTACAAGTAAGTGGTGTTCTAATAACAACTGATTTTACTTCAGCATCTGCAACAACTTTTGCATCTTCTTCAGTTATTAAAGTACCTTCAGTAAATAAAATCTCATTTGAAATAGGATCAATAATATCTTCAGCAATTACTCTACCAGTAATTCTTTCTTCTAAACTCTCAGTTAATTCATTACCAGAAGAGATATCCGTAATTTCAATACCTTCATGAGTTCCACAATCTTCAATTGTAATTCTAACGTTTTGAGATACATCAATTAATTTTCTTGTTAAGTACCCTGCATTTGCTGTTTTAAGAGCTGTATCCGCAAGACCTTTTCTAGCACCGTGAGTAGAAATAAAGTACTCAAGTACATTTAAACCTTCTCTAAAGTTAGAAATAATTGGTGTTTCAATAATAGAACCATCTGGTTTAGCCATAAGACCCCTCATACCAGCAAGTTGTCTAATTTGAGCTGCACTACCTCTAGCCCCAGAATCTGCCATCATATAAATTGAGTTGAACCCACCTTTATCTTCTTCAACAAGATTCATCATTTCAGATCCAAGTTTGTTGTTAACTTCAGTCCAAATATCAATGATTTTATTGTATCTTTCTTGTTCAGTTAATAAACCTTGACCAAATTGTTTTTGTACTTCAATTACATCTTTTTTAGATTTAGAAATATGTCCTGGTTTACTTGGTGGAACTCTAATATCATCAATAGATACAGAAATACCAGCTTCAGTTGCATATTTAAACCCAAGGTCTTTAAGATCATCTAAAAATTTAGGAGTTACTTCATAACCACCATGTTTATAAATGTAATCAACCAAGTTTCCAATATCTTTTTTCTTTAAAATTTTATTCCAGTATTCTACAGGAACAAAATCAGGTAGAATATTATGAATAATTAATCGTCCAACAGTTGTATGAAGGATTCTACCATCAATAGCAGTTCTGATTTTAGTATGTAAACTAACTTCATTCACTTCTAAAGCAACAATAGCTTCATTTACATCTGTAACTAATTTATGTTCACCTTTTCCACCATCTTTTTCAAGTGATAGATAATAAACACCAAGTACCATATCTTGAGAAGGTACAGCAATTGCACGTCCAGAAGCTGGTAAAAGAATATTCATAGAACTCATCATAAGAACTTTCGCTTCAGCAATTGCTTCTTGTGATAATGGAATATGAACTGCCATTTGATCCCCATCAAAATCGGCATTAAATGCAGCACACACTAATGGGTGTAACTGAATAGCTTTTCCATCAATAAGTGTTGGGTGAAACGCTTGAATAGAAAGTTTATGTAACGTTGGTGCTCTATTTAATAAAATTGGATAATTATCAACAATTTCTGCCAAACATTCCCATACTTCATTAGTTTCAGCTTCAACCAATCTTTTTGCAGATTTTAAAGTTGTAGCGTAACCCTTTTCTTCAAGTTTAGCCATTAAATGTGGTTTAAATAACTCTAAGGCCATTTTTTTAGGTAATCCACATTGATCCATTTTTAAAGAAGGTCCAACAACAATTACAGAACGTCCAGAGAAGTCAACTCTTTTCCCAAGTAAGTTTTGTCTAAATCGTCCTTGCTTACCTTTAATGATTTCAGATAATGATTTCAGAGGTCTTTTATTAGCACCTTTTACTGCATTTGCAGTTTTACCATTATCAAATAATGCATCTACTGCTTCTTGAAGCATTCTTTTTTCATTTCTAATAATGATTTCAGGAGCATCAAGTTCAGTTAATCTTTTAAGTCTATTATTTCTGTTAATAACTCTTCTATATAAGTCATTTACATCAGAAACTGCAAACTTACCACCATCAAGAGCAACAAGTGGTCTTAAATCTGGCGGAAGAACTGGAAGTTTAGTAAACATCATCCATTCTGGTCTGTTACCAGATTTTAAGAAGTTTTCACATACTTTAAGTCTTTTAATAAGAGTTTTTCTTTTTGCTTCAGATTTAGTTGCACCCATATCTTCTTTAAGTTTAGTTAACAACTCAAATAAATCAATTGACTCAAGTAAATCTCTTACGATATCTCCACCCATATTAGCTTCAAAGCCAGTATGTTCATGATGTTCATCAATAACTCTATATTGCTCTTCATTTAAAATATCATATTTTAGTACAGGTTTAGTTCTTTCATTATCATAGAAAGCTTCACCTGGCTCAGAAACAATATATGCTTCGTAGTATAATACTCTTTCTAAATCTTTAAGTTTAACACCTAAAAGAGTACCAATTCTACTTGGTAATGATGATACCATCCAAATGTGAGCAACAGGAGCAACTAAATCAATATGTCCCATTCTATGACGTCTAACTTTAGAAGAAGTTACTTCAACCCCACATTTTTCACAGACAACACCTTTATATCTCATCTTTTTGTATTTAGCACAAAGACACTCATAATCTTTGATAGGACCAAATATTTTTGCACAAAATAATCCATCTCGTTCTGGTTTAAGTGTTCTGTAGTTGATTGTTTCTGGTTTTTTAACTTCCCCAGATGACCAAGAAAGAATTTTTTCTGGGCTTGCAAGTCTTAATTGAAAGGCAGAAAAATCTGTTGGTCTATCTAGTTCTTTAATTTCTATTGGTTGTAGTACTTTTTCATTATTACTCATTATCTTCGTCCGCCTCTTCAAAAATTTCAACATCAAGTCCAAGAGCTTTAAGCTCTTTTGTTAATACAAAGAATGTTTCAGGAACTCCTGATCTAGGAACATTTTCACCATTTGCAATGGCTCTATAAGCTCTAGTTCGTCCTTCTACATCATCAGATTTAGTAGTTAACATCTCTTTAAGTACAGCTGTTGCACCGTATGCTTCAAGAGCCCATACTTCCATTTCCCCAAATCTTTGTCCACCGAATAATGCTTTTCCACCTACTGGTTGTTGAGTTACAAGTGAGTAAGGTCCAGTTGATCTTGCATGCACTTTTTCATCAACAAGGTGATGAAGTTTAAGCATATACATGTAACCCACGTTTACTCTTTCCTTCATTTTTTCACCAGTTTTACCATCGTACAATGGCATTTTACCATCGGCGTCAATTTTAGCAAGTTCAAAAAGTTTATCAAACTCTTCTTGTTTTACTCCATCAAACACAGGTGTAGCAAATCTAACACCTTTAGTCCAATCACGACCATATTTAATTAACTCATCATCATCTAAAGAATCTAAAAATTCTTTACCATTCATAAGTTTAGCAACAACTGCAATATCAGTCATTTTTGCTCTTAATTCAGATACAAATTCTTCTTTTTTAGCATCAAACATATCTTGAATTTGATGACCCAATCTTTTTCCAATAAGTCCTAAGTGAACTTCAAGGATTTGACCAATGTTCATTCTTGATGGAACTCCCAGTGGATTTAAGATTACATCAACTGTTGATCCATCTTCTAAATAAGGCATATCAACTTCAGGAACAATATTAGAAACAATACCTTTGTTTCCGTGTCGTCCTGCCATTTTATCCCCTACTTTGATCTTTCTTTTAGTTGCAATATAAACTTTAACTTGTTTAATAACGCCACTTGGTAAGATATCATCATGTTCTAAGATAGTTAATTTTTCTTCATGCTCAGTTCTAAGAGCTGATTTTTGCTTAATAAAATGTTCTTTAACAGAATTATATGAATTTTCAACACTAGCATCAAAAGAAGCAACTACTTTTTTCATTGCAAATCTATTTACATGAGAAAGTGTTTCTAAATCAATAGTATCACCTACTTTAAATGTTTTGTCATCTAATTCAATTTCTTTTTCTAATTTTGATGTAGATAACAAGTTATTAATTTTTAATATCTCTTCTCTATCTAACATTAAAAGTTTGTCATGATGTTTAATATCTAACTCAGACTTTTCAGCTTCGATTGCCTCTTTAGCTCTTTCGTCTTTTTCATAACCTTTTTTAGTAAAGATTTTAACGTCAACTACTGTACCTTCCATAGAAGCTGCACAATAAAGTGATTTATTGATAACATGACCAGCTTTTTCACCGAAGATTGCACGTAATAGTCTTTCTTCAGGAGTTGGTTTAATTTCACCTTTTGGTGTTACTTTTCCAACTAAAATCATACCTGGTCTGATATATGTACCAATTTTAACAATACCACTTGTATCTAAGTGAGAAATTGATTCCTCTTTTACACCTGGTAAATCTCTTGTTATTTCTTCATTACCATGTTTAAGCTCTCTAGATTCAACTTCTTTTTCATAAATATGAATTGAAGTAAATGAATCTTCCTTAATTAACTTTTGAGAAAGAACAATTGCATCTTCATAGTTATAACCATTCCAAGGCATAAATGCAACCATCGCATTAACACCAACAGCTAATTCACCGTTATCCATAGAAGGACCATCAGCAATTACTTGTCCAGCTTCTACAATATCACCTTCGTTTGTCGCAATTCTTTGACCAAAAGATGTATTGTTATTTGTTCTAACATTTTTACTTACATGATAATGATCAATAAATGCACCATCTTCATCTTCACCTCTAACGTAGATGTTTTTAGAATCAGCTTTTTCAATTACACCCGTTCTCTTAGCTTTAATAGCTTCCCAAGAATCACGTGCAACTGTTTTTTCTAAACCAGTTCCAACAACAGGAGCATTAGGTCTTAATAATGGAACGGCTTGTCTCATCATATTTGATCCCATAAGTGCTCTGTTGGCATCATCATGTTCTAAGAATGGAATTAAAGATGCAGCAACACCCATAACCATTTGAGAAGAGATATCAATTAAAACAACTTTAGATCTTTCAACCAATAGAATCTCACCATCTTGTCTAGCTTCAACTAGAGCCTCAACAATTTTTCCATTGTCATCAACTTTAGTTGACCCTGGAGCAATAATTAAACCTTCTTCTTGAGTAGCAGTAAAGTAAGTAATCTCATCAGTTACAATACCATCAGTTACTTTTTTATAAGGTGCTTCGATGAATCCCAATTTATTAACTTTTGAGAAAGTTGCCAAAGTATTTATAAGACCAATATTTTGTCCCTCAGGAGTTTCAACTGGACAAATTCTACCGTAGTGAGTTGGGTGAACATCTCTTACTTCAAATCCAGCTCTCTCTTTAACTAGACCACCTTCACCAAGTGCAGATAGTCTTCTTTTATGTGTAACTTCAGATAATGGGTTAGTTTGATCCATAAATTGTGACAATTGTCCAGATGTAAAGAACTCAGTAATTGTTGAAGTAATCATCTTAGAGTTAACCATATCATGAGGCATTAGATCTTCTAATGTTCCAGATAAAGTAGTCATTTTATCTCTAATTGCTTTTTGCATTTTGATAAGACCAGAATGTAGTTCATTTGAAAGTAATTCTCCAATTGCTCTAATTCTTCTGTTTCCTAAGTGATCTCTATCATCAATATGCCCATGTCCAGATTTAACTTTAATAAGATATTGAACAGTTTTAATTACATCTTCATAAGTAAGAACTGTTACATATTCAGGAACTTTAACGCCAAGTTTATGGTTCATTTTCATTCTACCAACTTTTGTTAAGTCATATCTTTCTGGATCGAAAAATAATTTTTTAACAAATTCTTTTGCCGCTTCTTTAGTAACTGGTTCACCTGGTCTCATAACTTTATAAATTCTGATAGCTGATAAATCATTTTCATCATCAATTTGTTCAGTTTGTTTTAAAAGTTTTAAAGATTCAGAATCTGCTTTAAATGCATTAATAATAGAATCATCAACGCCATCAGCTAAGTCATTTGCAATATCAAAATTTTCAAAACCCAAATCAATAAGTTTTTTTAGTTTTAATTCATCTAAATGAGTTAAGGCATCAAATAATACTTCTCCAGATTCAGGATCAAAAATAGTATCAGATGTATGTCGGTCCATTAGTAATTCTGTTGGATACTCAACAAGCTTTAATCCACCATCAGCTAATGCATTGGCTTTTCTAGTTGTAAGTCTTTTTCCAGCAGCAAGAACTAAGTTCCCTTTTTCATCTTTAATATCAAATTCGATTCTTCCTGTAAAATCTTCAGGTTTAAAATCCATTAAAAATTTATTATTTTTAATTTTAACATTTAATACTGGGTAAAATAATTTGATGATATCTTCTTTAGAGTAACCCAATGCTCTAAATAAAATTGTTACAGGAACTTTTCTTCTTTTGTTAATTCGAACGTATAATATATCTTTTGCATCATACTCGAAATATAACCAAGAACCACGATCTGGAATAATTTGACCTGTATAGATCAGTTTATTACCAGCAGTATTTGATTCTTCTTCTTTGAAAATAACACCTGGTGATCTGTGTAATTGGTTAACAACAACTCTTTCAACTCCGTTTACAACAAAAGAAGTTTTTTCAGTCATTAAAGGAATTTCTCGGATAAATAAAGATTGCTCTTTAATATCTTTTACTCCAATTTTCTCACCTGTTTTTTCGTCTAAGTCCCAAAGAGTTAATCGAATGTTTATTTTAAGAGGAATAGAGTAAGTCATACCTCGAACCATTGATTCTCTTACATCGTATCTAGGTTTACCAACTTCACTACCAATGTAATCAAGTGTTACTCTATTTTGTGCATCATGAATTGGGAAAACAGACTTAAATACACGCTCAATACCAGCTTGTGTTCTGTCTTCTTTTCCAACCATTAGGAAGTTATCGTAACTATTTTGTTGTAATTGTAGTAAGTTTGGAATTTCAATTTTTTGTGGATTTTTAGAAAAATCAACTCTAAGTCTATTACCAGATTTTAATGAATTTAGCATTGCGGACCCTATAAATAATATTT
>Ga0209826_1001254_pt1 | contig 17739 bp, 10 predicted proteins | sample GOMGulsemesocosm_5_FD_184637 | JGI IMG/M metagenome (GOLD analysis project Ga0209826, IMG submission 184637) | Methane-oxidizing microbial communities from mesocosms in the Gulf of Mexico - GOM15C Gulf of Mexico (SPAdes) (version 2) | ecosystem: Environmental > Aquatic > Marine > Cold seeps... | reverse complement strand
CCTTACTTGATAGCTACAATTTACATTATGGTATGTTCGGCCATGTTGATGCGGGTGTATTACATGTACGTCCTGCACTTGATATGTGTGACCCAGAGCAAGAGATATTACTGCGTACATTATCTGACAAAGTTGTTAAGTTAACCGCCAAATATGGTGGTTTAATGTGGGGTGAACACGGTAAAGGTTATCGCTCAGAATATGGCCCAGAATTTTTTGGTGATGTGCTATTTACTGAGCTTAGAAAAATTAAAGCAGCCTTTGATCCGCTAAATAAAATGAATCCAGGTAAAATTTGTACGCCCATTAATTCAACTGAACAGCTAGTGAGTGTTGATGGTACAAAGCGTGGTTTTTATGACAGACAAATTCCCGTTTCCGTGAAAGACTCATTTACTACGGCTATGGACTGCAATGGTAATGGCTTGTGTTTTAACTATGACGTTAACAGCCCTATGTGTCCATCAAGTAAAATTACTAAAGACAGACGTCACTCACCAAAAGGGCGTGCTGGCTTAATGCGTGAATGGTTACGCTTATTAGAAAAGCAGGGTGTAGATATTTTAACGCTTGAACAAGACATTAACTTATCTCAGGGCATATGGTCGGTTAAGAAATTATTAGATCGTTCTATTCATAAAATCAAAGCCACTTTTTTAGATAAGAAAGAGAATGAGAGCGATTTTTCTCATGAAGTCATGGAAGCAATGCAAGGCTGTTTAGCCTGTAAAGCTTGTGCTAGCCAATGCCCGATAAAAGTAGATGTACCAGACTTTAGAAGCCGTTTTATAAATTTATATCATTCACGTTATCCACGTCCGCTAAAAGATCATTTAGTGGCAAATGTGGAAATATTAGCCCCGTTAATGGCAAAAGCACCTAAACTTGTTAATCGTATTTTACGTTTAAATGCTTATGATCAATTATCAATAAAAACTATTGGTTATGTTAATACACCACTGCTTAGTGTGCCGACATTAAAAGAGCAAGTAAAAAAAGCGAGTTTTTCAGGTTTTGATTTAACAAAATTGCAAGGTTTAACTGATGAGCAACGAAAAGGTTATGTGTTAATAGTACAAGACCCGTTTACTTCCTTTTATGATGCTAATACCGTGAAAAGCATGATGTCTTTGATTAAAACACTTGGTTTAGAGCCCGTATTACTGCCGTTTAAACCTAATGGTAAGGCACAACATGTGAAAGGTTTTTTAGCCCGTTTTGCTGCTACGGCTAAATCATCAAGCGAATTTTTAAATCAAATTGCTCAACTTAATATTCCGATGGTAGGCATGGATGCTTCCATGGTACTTTGTTATCGTGATGAATATGCGAAAACGCTTGGTGACAAACGTGGTAACTTTAATGTACTACTGGCTCACGAATGGTTGTTATCTTTTATTAAGCAAGGTAATGAATTTAAAGGCGAAGTAAACAAGCAAGACAAACCCTTTAAACTTTTTACTCATTGCACTGAAAAAACAGCGTTGGTAAATAGTGAAAATGAATGGTTAACTGTTTTTAATTATTTTGGCTTAAAAATAGAAAAAGTTAGTGTTGGCTGTTGTGGTATGGCAGGTACTTATGGCCATGAAAAATCTAATTTAGACAACTCTAAAGGGCTATTTAGTTTAAGTTGGCAGTCTAAACTTGATGAGTTAGCGGAAGAACAAATATTAGCAACTGGCTTTTCGTGTCGTTCACAAGTTAAACGGTTAACTGAGTTAAAAGCAAGACACCCCATAGAAGCAATTCTTACTGTATTGAAGCAATGATAAAGTCGTTATAAGGTAACGATGATATAGATCATGACAGCATAATGATAATAGTTTTATGGTTCCCTAACGTTGTTTTTTGGGGAACTTTTTATGTCAGAACAACATTTAATTACTTTACTGAAAATATCGATAACTGTGGGTGTTAGCTTATTATTACTTGGTATTTATTTACACAATTTTAATGAATATATGGAATCATTAGGTGTTACTGGTATTATTATCAGCGCTGTTTGTATTGCCTTTGGTTTAATCTTTTCTTTGCCAACCAAAATGTATTTAACCTTTATTTTAGTTAAACGTGAATCGGATCAACAAGCCTCGGAGCGTTTAACAGCTAATCATACAAATAAAGATTAAAAAAACGCGCTAAAACCTTTATTTACCCGACATAAACCTTAAATTTCGTGTAAAATCATCAGCATTTTTTAAGTCTATTTATTAAAGTACACGGTTGTATTTAAACAAAAGTGTATTTTTTAGCCCCGTTTTAGAGGAAATCATGAGTTTAGACACCACCACCATTGATAGCATTGTTGCTCAGGCAGAAGTTGCTATAGCAGAGGCATCTGAGCCAACCGCACTTGATCAAGTCCGCGTTAACTTTTTAGGAAAAAAAGGTTTATTTACTGAGCAAATGAAAGGCTTAGGTAAATTACCAAAAGAAGAAAAGCCTAAAATGGGGCAAGTCATTAATATTGCCAAGCAAGCGGTACAAAAATTATTGAATGATCGTGGTGAACTACTGCGTAAAGAAGAAATTGCAAAACAGTTATCGGCAGAATCTATTGATGTTACATTATCTGGACGAGGTACTAAAATTGGCGGTTTACATCCAGTAACTCGTACTATTGAGCGTATTGAAAGCTTTTTCGGTAATTTAGGGTTTGAAGTTAAAGCGGGCCCTGAAGTAGAAGATGATTACCATAACTTTGATGCATTGAATATTCCTGAACATCATCCTGCTCGTCAAGATCATGATACGTTTTACTTTAACCCTAAATTAGTATTACGTACCCAAACGTCAGGCGTACAAATTCGTACCATGGAAGTTGAAAAACCACCGCTAAGAATTATTTCTCCAGGCAAGGTTTATCGTAATGATTACGATCAAACGCATACGCCAATGTTTCACCAAGTTGAAGGCTTAATGGTTGATAAAGACGTTAGCTTTACGCATCTTAAAGGCATTTTGCATGACTTCTTACATCACTTTTTTGAAGAAGAAGTCGAAATTCGTTTCCGTCCATCATATTTCCCCTTTACTGAACCCTCAGCAGAAGTTGATATTATGGGTAAAAACGGCAAATGGTTAGAAGTACTTGGTTGCGGTATGGTGCATCCTAATGTACTTAAAAGTGTAGGTATAGACCCAGAAGTTTATACCGGCTTTGCTTTTGGCATGGGCGTTGAGCGCTTAACTATGCTGCGTTATGGCGTAAATGACTTACGTGCATTCTTTGAAAACGATCTTCGCTTCTTAAAACAGTTCAAGTAGGAAAACTCATAATGAAATTTAGTGAATCTTGGTTACGTGAGTGGGTAAATCCTGCACTTTCATCTGATGAATTAGCTCATCAAATTACTATGGCTGGTCTTGAAGTCGATGGTGTTGACCCTGTTGCCGGCGAATTTACTGGCGTTATTATTGGCGAAGTAATGGAGTGTGGCCCACACCCAGATGCTGATAAATTACAAATTACCAAAATTAGTCTCGGTGATTACAGCTCAGATAAAGTAGAAAAGGGCGAATTAGTTGATATCGTTTGTGGTGCAAAAAACTGCCGCAAAGGTTTAAAAGTTGCCGTTGCTACCGTTGGTGCGGTATTACCGGGTAATTTTAAAATTAAAAAAGCTAAATTACGTGGTGTACCATCATTTGGTATGTTGTGTAGTGAGTCTGAAATTGGTTTAAGTGACAGCTCTGACGGTATTATGGAATTAGCACAAGACGCACCCATTGGTACTTGTGTTCGTGAATATTTAGACTTAAACGATGTTACCATTGATGTTGATTTAACCGCTAACCGTGGCGATTGTTTAGGCATTAAAGGGTTAGCACGCGAAGTGGGCGTTTTAAACTCACAAACTGTTACCGAAGTTAACATTGTTGCCGTTACACCGACAATTGATGATGTACGTGAAATTACGATTGACGCAGGTGAAGCCTGTCCTCGTTATTTAGGTCGCGTTATTAAAGACATTAACCCTAATGCACAAACACCCTTGTGGATGGTGGAAAAATTACGCCGTTGTGGTACGCGTTCAATAGATCCAGTTGTTGATGTGACTAACTATGTGCTGTTAGAACTTGGCCACCCAATGCATGCGTTTGATTTAGCTAAAATTGAAGGTGGCATTAATGTGCGCTTTGCAACCTTAGCAGAAAAATTAACCTTACTTGATGAAAACGAAGTTACCTTAAAAGAAAGTACTTTAGTTATTGCTGATGCAAGCAAAGCGCTTGCCATTGCAGGCATTTTTGGGGGACTTGATTCTGGTGTAACCAGTAACAGCACTGATATTTTCCTAGAAAGTGCATTCTTTGCTCCTTTAGCTATTTTAGGTAAAGCGCGTCAATATGGTTTGCACACCGATGCTTCACACCGTTATGAACGTGGTATTGATCCAACCTTGCAACATGACGCAATGGAACGCGCAACACAATTATTATTAGACATCGTTGGCGGTCAAGCAGGCCCTATCGTTGAAGCTAAATCAATAGATCATATCCCACAAACTAAAGATGTTAGTTTACGCCGTGAAAAATTAGATAGCCGTATTGGGCATCATATTGAAGATAAAAAAGTAACTGAAATTTTAACCCGTTTAGGCTTTACCGTAAGTGAAAGTGGTGAGAATAACGCCAAAATATGGCAGGTTGTTGTGCCTGCTTACCGTTTCGATATTAAAATTGAAGTTGACTTAATTGAAGAAGTTGCCCGTATTTTTGGTTATAACAATATCCCGAATATCGCGCCTAAAGCCACGTTAAAAATGGTTGAACAAAAAGAAGCTAAACTGTCTTTAGCCAAATTAAAACAAACACTGGTTAATCGTGACTATCAAGAGGCGATTACTTACAGTTTTGTTGATCCAAAAGTGCAAAGCTTAATTCATCCTGATGAAGCCGTAATGACTTTACCACACCCAATTTCAAGCGAAATGTCGGTAATGCGTTTAAGTTTATGGACGGGCTTATTGCAATCAGTCTCTTATAACCAAAACCGACAACAAGCGCGAGTACGTTTATTTGAAACGGGTTTACGGTTTGTGCCAGATGAAACAGCGGAGAACGGTGTACGTCAGCAAAATATGATTGCCGGTGTTATTAGCGGTAACCGTGTTGATGAACATTGGGATATGGAAAAAGCAGCCACTGATTTTTATGATATAAAAGCAGACGTTGAAGCCTTGCTTTCCTTAACAGGCGTATTGACTGGTGAGGCAAGCCAATACGAATTTTCAACCGCTGAAATTGCCGCTTTACATCCTGGGCAAACGGCTGAAATTACTAAAAATAATCAATTAGTTGGCTATGTTGGAGCTTTACATCCTGAATTAGAAAGAAAACTAGGGCTAAACGGTCGAACTTTAGTTTTTGAACTGTTATTATCATCAGTATTAGAACAAAAAATACCCGAAGCCTGCGCTTTATCACGCTTTCCTGCAAATAGAAGAGACCTTGCCGTTGTTGTAAAAGAAAGTGTTGATGCAAAAAAAGTATTACAACTCATTGAAAAGGTTGGCGGAAATTATTTAATTGATCTAAACTTGTTTGATGTATACCAAGGTCAAGGTATTGAAGACGGATATAAAAGTCTTGCTATTGCCTTAGTATTACAAGATATTAATAAAACGCTCGAAGAAAAAGACATTACCGATGTTATTGACCGAGTAGTTGAATCCTTACAAACTGAATTAAATGCATCACTGAGGGGCTAAACAATGGCGCTTACTAAAGCAGAATTAGCAGAACAATTGTTTGAAGAAATCGGGTTGAGCAAGCGCGACGCGAAAGATATGGTTGAACTATTTTTTGAAGAAATACGCGAAACCTTAGAAAGCGATGAGCAAGTTAAGTTGTCAGGTTTTGGTAATTTCGATTTACGTCACAAAAGTGAACGCCCTGGTCGTAACCCTAAAACCGGTGAAGATATTCCAATTTTAGCCCGAAAGGTAGTCACTTTTAGACCAGGACAAAAATTGAAAAACCGTGTTGAAGAGGGAAATAAAGCCTAATTAATTTTCTTCATTAGCTTGTTAATTTTGAAAAGCTGCATTAATGCAGCTTTTTTTTTTGCTAAAAAGCTAAAATAAATAGCACTGATTGTACTCATACGACTTTACTCATACCATGAATCAAATTAACTAAGTGATCTTTTAAAAAGGTTTAGATTGAAAATAACATTATGGCTTTCAATTCTAATAACCCGCTACTATTCCTTAATTCCTCTTACATTATTTTGCTTAAATATCTTACCTTCATTAATGAAGCGGCTTGTTCTGAACAACGGGTTAATAAAACTGGCAATTTTCCAGCGTATAAAATAGATCAGCTATGGGTGAAACTACTATTACTCATTCAAATTTAACCTCAATTGAACGAATGATTATTTATCATAAAAATAACTATTCACTAGTTTTAAACTCAGCCTTATGGTTAAATTTACTTATCAAGTTCTTGTAGATAGGCTCAACATTGATCAACCTATATCCTGCTAATAAAATGGAAAATTTATTAGTGTTACTTAATAAAATTTCCCAAATCTCTCCTTTAGGCGTATTTAACCAAGAAGTTATTATTGTGCAAAATGCAGGTATGCAGCATTGGCTCAATCTTGCTATAGCCGATGAGCGTGGTATTAGTATGAATATGCGTTACGCGTTACCCGCTCAATATCTTTGGCAGCTTATACGTGGCCTAGCAAGTGCAGAAAAAGTACCAGAACAATCACCTTATTCTAGAAATGTACTAACATGGCGAATTTATCAACTTTTAGCCGATGAAAAGGTCATTAAAGACGATGATTTTAAGGCGGCTACCCACTACTGGTTTACTGGTTGTAATGAGACCAATAACGACTTAATTAACACGAAGGAAATTACCCGTAAAGCGAGTTTAAAACGCTACCAATTAGCTGAACAAATGGCCGATTTATATGAGCAATATTTAATCTTTCGTCCTGATTGGTTAGATGCATGGGAAAAAGAAAATAATATTGATTTAATGCCTACAGAACAGCTGTCTAGTGAAAATAAATGGCAAGCAAAGTTATGGTTACTGCTTATTGAACAATTACCTTATAACCCTGTTGAGTTATTAAATGATGCTATTGCTAATATTACGGATAAACTTGCTTTAGATCCCAAGCTATTGCCTAAGCGTCTGAGTTTCTTTGGCATTAATACGATGGCGCCAATGTGGCTTAATTTTATTAATGCCTTAAGCGAGCACATTGACGTTAACTTTTTTCACTTAAATCCATGCTTTTCTTATTGGGGCGATATCATTAGTGAAAAACAAGCCCTTAAGCAATTATCCCATTGGTCAACAGAAGTAGATAATGAACACTTGCTTGTTGGTAATCCTCTATTAGCCAATTTTGGTCAACAAGGCCGTGAATTTCTCGCATTGCTGCAAGATTACAGCACAGTGAATGTTGAGCTTTTTGTGAAAGCCAGTAACGAACAATCAAATAATAATCAAAAGCACGCACATAAGCATGAATATAGTATTTTACACTCTCTTCAAAATGATATTTTAGCCCTTGAAGATGCGAGAGATAACACAACACATCAACTAGAACCACTAATTGATGATTCTATTACCATCGTTAGCTGTCACAGTGCTTTAAGAGAAGTGCAGGCGCTGCATGATTTTTTATTACATCAATTTAATGACAATAAAACGCCTTTAACACCCAAAGATGTTTTAGTGATGTGTCCACAAATAGAACAATATGCACCTTATGTGAATGCAGTGTTTGCTAAAGGCTGGCAAGATCTTAATGATGAAGTGCCACCGTTGCCATGCTCAATTGCTGATCGCAGTGCTAAAGATAGCGACCCACTTATTGCTGCCTTTAGTGAATTACTTACGCTGCCGGACTCACGTTTTCAAGTGTCGCAATTATTAGGCTTTATTCGATTACCGGCCATCGCTAATAAATTTTCAATGAATACAGAAGATTGTGAAAAAATAAGCTTATGGTTAGAACAAGCTTGTGTTCATTGGGGGTTAGATCAAACGCATAAAGAAAAAATTCTAGGTGAAAAAGCCAGTAATAGTTTTACTTGGCAACAGGGTTTATCTCGCTTGTTACGTGGTTTTTCTTTTTCAGACAGCAATGAGATACATCAAAGCCAGCTACTACTTGCTACCATAGAAGGTGATGATGCCATTATTCTAGGGCAGCTCTTATTATTGGTTGAGCAGCTACAAACATTCGCGTTTGAACTAAATAAACCCAGAAGCCCCAAAGCATGGCAAAACTATTTATTAACGCAAGTTGAGCAGTTTTTTGCTAAAGGTACTGTATTTACTACGAATAACGTGTTTTCAAGTACTCATACTGAGAAAAACGCTTCACACAATCAACAAATAATTAATAGCCAAATTGAAAGTAGCCTTTCAACGATAGAGCAGGCAATTGCTTCGTTAGTTGAACATTGCCAACATGCCCACTTTGATGAAGAAATTGAATTGCCTATTGTGGTTGATTACTTGAATAGTCAGTTTAGCCAAGCGGATGCCAGTCGACAGTTTATGATTGGTCAAGTTACTTTTTGCTCTATGTTACCGATGCGCAGTATTCCTTTTAAAATTATTGCCGTGTTGGGGTTAAATGACGGCGAATTTCCTCGCCAACGTCAACCTTTAGGGTTTGACTTGATGTCATTAAGTCAACCAAGGTTAGGGGATAGATCTCGCCGCGGTGATGACCGTTATTTATTTTTGGAAGCGCTAATTTCAGCCAGAGATCATTTGTATTTAAGTTACCAAGGCCGAAATATTAAAAACAATACAGAGAAGCAGCCGTCACTTGTGTTGAAAGAGTTGATGGATTACCTTGCTCAAGGTTATGGTTGGCAATTTTCTGGCCAAGCCAACCAAGTAAAACAAATGCCGATGCAACCTTATAGCAACAAAAACTATTTATCCATTTTGCAAGGCACGTCGTCAACTATAAAAGCAAGTTTTGATGCTAATTGGCTTAAACTGGGACAGAATGATGAAACTAAAACGTCTGATACCGTATTCATTATTGATGATGCTTTAACGGTTAATGCTTCCAAAAAAGTATGCCTAAGTGCTACCGAATTAATTCGTTTTTTTCAGCACCCAAGTAAAGTATTCGCTCAGCAACAATTAAATTTATACTTAATCGACAACCGTGTTTCTCTTAACGATATTGAGCCGTTTAGTGCTGATCACCTTGAAGCATACCTACTTAAACAAGACTTACTTGCCGCTAATTTACAAAGTGACTGTGCCTTAACAGTTGAACAAGTGCTAAATGTTGCAAATTTATCAGGTAAATTTCCTGATTTACCTAGCACGCAGGCACATTTTGATGATGCACTTTCCGCCAGTGAGCAACTGAGTCAAGAAATTACGGATCAAGGGTGTGCTAATCCAAAAATAATTGATTGTAGTATCTTACTCGTACTTAACGCTCAATCAGGCGAACAGGTAAAAATAACCGCACAGTTACCCGTAAAAACAAGCCATACACAAACTCAACTCGTGTTTTACCGAAGTTCAACAGCAAAACCAAAAGATTTATTTACACTGTACTTACATCAGTTAATCGTTCAACTATGGCAACAACAAAATATAACCACGGCTCATTATGAAGAAAATATTTTAAGCCAAGTACAAAGCACCACGGGCTTTTATTTTAATACCAAATCACAAAAAGTTGATCAGTATGTGCTTAGTCACATTGAAAATAGCCAACAAGCGCTGTTAAATTTATTATCCACACACCAACAAGGGCATAAACAAGCGCTATTGCTTAATGGTGATTTAGCTGCACTTGTTTTTGAACAAGATAGAAAGAAGCAGCCTATCAAAATGACTCAAGCCCGCTTAGAAACATTTTGGCAAGATCGCTTTAGTGATGAGTATATCCAATATTTTTGGCAACAGTGCCCAGAAGTTAACATGGTAGTGCCCGCGATTGAGCACTTATATACAGTTTTGTATCAGGTAATTGAAAAGGTTAAAGCCGCTAAAAAAACGGATAAAAAAATAAAAGAGGCGAGTAACTAATGGCACAACCAACAAAAACAATAGCGTTAATAAACTTAAATGCCGCGACTATTCCTTTAACTGGTCGGCATCTTATTGAAGCAAGTGCAGGAACAGGTAAAACCTATAATATCACCCGTATTTATTTACGGTTACTACTTGAACGTGAATTGAAAGTAGAAGAAATTTTAGTGATGACCTTTACCAAAGATGCCACACAAGAACTTCGCGGCAGAATAGATACTTTCATTCGTGAAGCAATTAATCATTGGCCAACATTGTGTCAGCAAGATCCGTACTTTTTAGCCATCAGTAAAAGAGTGGCAGATGATAAAATTCAATTTTTATTAAAACGTGCTTTATTATTTTTAGATGAAGCGGCTATTTTTACCTTGCACGGATTTTGTCAACGGGCATTAAATCAACATGCTTTCGCCAGTGGTTTGCCGTTTAACGCGACCATGTCTACTAACAGTAGTGAATTAATACTCCAAGCCAGTCAAGATTGGTATCGACAACTTGCCAAACAAAACCCCGTAGGCTTTGATTTAGTAGCACAGTTTTGGTCTACCCCTAATGTGTTCGTTAGTAGCTTTGCTAAAGCGATAGGTCATCAACAAAGCCTAACACTTATTAATGTTCAACAAATCATTGATGACTTCATCACATTAGCCAAACAGGCACACACCGATTTAGTTGAAAACAATGATTTCCTAAACAACAGTGTTGTTGCGCATAAGAAGCAAGATGAGCAAGAGAAAAGGGCAGGTGAATTAGTTAAAATGCAACAATGGTTTGAAACCATCACGCACTGCCAAATTGAAGCTGAATTAATGAATGCGATACACAATGCAATGCCAGATTACCTACTGAACGGTAATAGACACCCTAAAGCATTTAAAGTACAGCTTAGCCAAATTTTTGAAAATGCTAAGGAAGTTAAAGAACAGTTAAAAAATTTAACTAAACACATCAATAAAGCTAAAGCCTACCAGCTAGTACGTACTGCTATCGTTCAAATTCGTCAGCAAGTTAAACACACTAAAGAACAACAAAGTATACTCGATTTTGATGACCTTATTAATACGCTTGCGAATGCGCTGCAAAAAGAAAAAGACAATGATATTGAGGTTAAGGAGGGTTCCTTATCTGATACGCTATTTGCACAATATCCCGTTGCGTTAGTTGATGAATTTCAGGATACCGATCCACAGCAATTTTCTATACTACAGGCTATTTATTATAATAAACAGGCTAAACAAGCCAATGGTGCACTGTATTTAATTGGTGATCCTAAACAAGCGATTTATGGCTTTCGAGGTGGTGACATCTTTGCTTATTTAGTGGCTAGAGTTAATTGTGATTATCACTGGTTAATGGATACCAACTGGCGATCTACACCAGATATGATTACTGCTTACAATCAACTTTTTCTGAGTAATGACCCAGCAGATGACACCCGTGTTTTTGGTTATAATATTGCTTACAACGCTGTTTTAGCTGGTAAACCCGCGCAGCCAACGTTAAGTGAACAATCAAGTAAATCGCTTCAGTTTATTCATTTTAGTGGTGAAGATGAAGTCACGCTGCAAACCGCACGATCGTCCATGGCAACATGGTGTGCTAATGAAATAGTTAAGCTGTTATCAAATACTGAAGTAAAACCGCAAGATATTGCTATTCTAGTGCGCGACGGTAGTGAAGCGAGTAATATCAAACAAGCGTTATTAAATGCCAAACTAAACAGTGTTTATTTATCCGATCGCGCCAATTTATTCCATAGTGAGCAAGCCAGTCAATTATTGCGATTATTACAAGGTATTTTATCGGTAGAAGATGAGCGGTTGTACATAAAAGCCTTAGCCTGTGGTTTACTTGGCTTCAACGCCCGTGCTTTATATACACTACAACATGATGAAATTGCATATCAAGCATTAAAATTTAACTTTTTTGATTACCGAACACAGTGGCAACGACAGGGCTTTATTGCCATGGCGATAAAGTTAATGCATACGCATTTTAATTTACCCATAGCCGATAAAGATCGCGCCTTAACTAATTTACTGCATTTATTTGAAATTTTACAATCGGCAAGTCAACAATTTTTGCAACCACAAGAATTGCTATATTGGTTTGAACAACAATGCAGCCTTGATAATAATGCCGCGGCAAGTGAATTAGAAGCTGAACAACGCCTTGAAAGTGATGGTGACTTAATACGCATAGTAACCCAACATGGCGCTAAAGGTCTTGAATATCCATACGTTTTTATTCCTTTTGCGACTCGACATAAAGATCCACTAAGTTTTGGTAATAAATCAATCAGCTATATTGAATACCATGATGACCAAGGGAAACTGTGTTTAAGTTTAGAGGGTGACTTAGCCGCAAAAACTGCAATGGCCAATGAAGCTTATGCAGAAAGTATTCGCTTGCTTTATGTCGCAATAACTCGGGCAGAAAAACGTTGTTATATTTTTACCTCACCATTTAAAAATTATGCACTTTCGCCATTAGGTAAAACCTTACAATGGAGCCCAGAGCAAAACATAATAGAGGGGCTGCAACAACTTATTGATAAATCGCCCCAAACGATTAGTTTAGAACACGTAAACCTTGATACCATAAACGTTGAAACGGTCACAGCAGATCCGATACTTGGCGATCAACATGAGCCTCAAGTGAGTAAATTTCACGGTAAAATTGAACGCGACTGGTGGTTGAGTTCATTTTCAGCATTAAGTCGAAACTTACGTCATGGCGGTGTCTCTACACCTGACAGAGACACGGACAATATTGTTACAGCAGAGCCTAATACAACAGATAAACAACCTTTACTACGTTTTAAACTAGCAAAAGGTGCTCATAGTGGCAATTTGCTACATGATATTTTAGAGCATAGTGATTTTGTTTTATGTGCGAGCAACCAGAGCCTTTGGCAGGAATGTATCAACTGGCCGTTAATTAACTATGGCGAATTAACCGATGGCTTTTCTGAAAATGATTTAATAGCGTGGTTAGCGCAAATCATTCAGACACCACTGATTAGCACCAATGAATTACATAAAATACAGCCAACACCTTTTTGTTTAGCTGATATTGCCATCACAGCAACATTGCGCGAAAGTGAATTTTATTTTCCCATGAAACAAGCCAGTGTGAATTCATTAACCATTTTGTTAACCGATCATCGAAAACAGTACTATCGTGATAAAACAAAGGCTTGCAATAACAAAACACCATTCAATAAAATTTCTCCTGTACGTTTACCAAGCTATCAATCGTTAAAAGGAATGATGCATGGTTTTATTGACCTTGTTTTTGAGCAAGATGGGAAATATTACGTTTGTGATTATAAATCTAGTCACTTAGGTAATCATTTTAGTGACTATCACAGTGATGCATTACATCAGGATATTGAAAAAAACTATTATGATCTACAATACCTTATTTATAGTTTAGCTTTGCATCGTTATCTTCAGCAAAATTTACCTAATTACCAAGTAGAGCAGCATTTTGGCGGCATTTACTATTTATATTTACGTGGTATGACCAATGCTAAAGATCATATTGGTTCAGGTATTTATTACCGCTCAATAAGCAAAGATGAACTATTGGCATTAGACAATATATTTTTAGGTGAACCATGTTTAGTAACGGAAAGCTTAGCCGTGGAGAATAATAATGCCTGAGCTTTATCATGATTTTTATCAAGCACAACGCCAACTGGCTGACATAGAAGCTATTGACTACTTCTTTGCTAAAGAAATGAGCTTAGCTTTAGCCTTATCTTTAAACCAAGAAACAAAGTTATCATCTGAACAAGAACAGATACTCTTTCATCTGTTAATGTGTTTGAGTATTAGTTTGCGGGCAGGGCATACCTGTCTACCCATCACTGAAATTGCCAACATTAACTGGGGCGTTGCCGTTGATGAACAAGGGCAAGTTAGCCATCAAGGTTATGCTTTTCCAACAGAACATGATTTAGTTAAGTTATTACTAACCCTAAAGATTAATGCTAATGATCAACAGGTTGTAGTGTTCTCTCATGGCTTGTTATATATGCGCCGTTATTACCAATTTGAAGTAGAGCTGGCAAAATATATAAAACAACGCTTAGTACCACAAGCGGTAGCCACTGAAGAAGTTAAACGTTGCTTAAACAGCTTATTTCCATATGATGAAACAGAACAAAATGAGCAATATATTGACTGGCAAAAAGTCGCCGTTGCTAACGCTATTAATAAAAACTTTACTGTTATTGCTGGCGGCCCAGGCACAGGAAAAACCTACACGGTAACTAAGTTACTTGCTGCTTTATTGATTTTATCTAAAACTGACATAAGTTTTAATAATAAAGACGATAAGCAAGTACTGGATATTGCATTAGTTGCGCCTACAGGTAAAGCGGCACAGCGTTTATCTGAATCGATTATGAATGCTATTGCAGGTTTTAACGGTTTAATTAGTACCGATGTACTTAATAACATACCCACGCAAGCAAAAACTATTCACCGATTACTTGGGGTTATACCTAATTCCCCCAATTTTAGGCACAATGAAAATAACTTACTCAGTTGTGACATACTACTGATAGATGAAGTGTCTATGGTTGATTTACCTATGATGACGCGACTATTTCGGGCGTTAAAACCACAAGCAAAAGTAATTTTACTTGGCGATGCAGACCAGCTTCCCTCTGTTGCCGTAGGGCGTGTATTAGCTGATATAGCACCTAAACCTCATTTAGGTTATAGCACCCGTAATACCCGTTATTTAGCGCAAGTTTGTACACTTACTATTGATCAATTCAATCATTCATTCGAGCCAACAAGCGACAATTGTGATTATTTAAGTTTTTTGTATAAAAGTCGTCGTTTTGATGGTAAAGGGGGGATTGGAAAAATAGCATCCCATGTCATTAAAGGAGAGTATAAGCAAAGCTGGCAGTTGCTAAATGCAACAAATACCGATACTAATACCAATCAGTTAACACTCGTTGATGGTACTTTGTCGACATGGTTAACACCTTTAATTAAACAGTATTATCAAGCGTTAGCACAATGTTCAACGGTTACTCAAGCATTCGCACTGTTATCTAAATTTCGTATTTTATGCGTAACACGCCAAGGAGAGTTTGGGGTAAATGCGATTAACGCGTGGGTAAAGGAACAGCTTGCTAAGCATCAATCATTACAATGTGTTGAAAGTTATCATGGCATGCCGATTATGATCAACGAAAATGATTATCGTTTGGGCTTGTTTAATGGCGATATTGGCATTTTATGGCGGGTAAATGGTCATTTAATGGCGCATTTTGAAAGCGTAGAACAAACAGAAAATGGCGATAGTAATAGTGAATACAAAACACTGTTACCAAGTCGGCTACCTAAATACGACAGTGTTTACGCCATGACTATTCATAAAACGCAAGGCAGTGAGTTTGAGCATGTAGCAATGCTATTACCCAAACAAAGCAACAACAACTTATTATCACGCGAATTACTGTATACCGGTATAACTCGTGCAAAAAAACAGCTTACAATTGCTAGCAATGAACACAGCTGGCAACAAGGCGTGAAGAGTGAAGTTAAACGTTATTCAGGTTTGAAACTTAAGACCTAAATACAACTTTATACAGAATAAACTGTTAAACTATGATCACTTATAACAAATTAATAACCACTTCATAACCACTTCATAACTTAATAACTTAATAACATTAGGAAAACAATTTCAATGCAGTTAAAAGATATTGATAAAACCCAGTATAGAAAAAACTTAAATAAAATAATTGTTGGCTTTGTTTCCACATTACTTATATTAGCATTAGTGTTTGGTCAGTTACTTATTTTGGGTTTTTCAGAGCCTGAAGAGAATCATTTCAAATATAACTTATTAGGTGTGATTTTATCATTACTTGCTTGTGCTGCTACTTTACATACAATGAAAACAAAGGATTTTTTCATTGAAGTTTATTATGTTTGGCAAATAAAACAGATTCAAAATTCAATTTATCGAAAATTAAAAAAGATCAAAGCAGCGGCAAAGCAATCAGATGAAAATGCTTTAGCAATCTTAGCGTTTTATTACCAAAGCTTAATACAAGTTTATACCTTAGACGACAACACCCTAACAATTGACAAGGTCAATAAAGATCTTGCCGATGTACAAGAAACAATTGCAAGTAAAAACTTAACCTTATCTACTGAGCAGTTTGATAAAAGCTTGTTAACGTCTTATTAAACATCATCAAAATAGAGAATAAAAGAATAAAAAAGCACCAGACGAATGGTGTTTTTTTTTGTAATCAAACTAAGTTATACAATTGTATACCAATTAAACTAATTGATAATTCAAATTAAAATGATCATAACGATTCAAGAACGCAGGTTTTCTGAGCAAAGAGTTTATTTGTCATTAAGCGTTGTAAAATAAGCTAATCAGGAAGTAATAAATGAAACTAAGCACTAAGCAACCCACTAAACAATTAATAATAACGGCATTATCAAGCAAGCGAGCTTTAATCATTATCGCTTTCATCGGATTATTATTGGCGATATTAATTGTTAAATTACAAGATAAAACCGCCCATATTCTTATCGAACGGCCTAGTGTCGCGGTAAATTACATTAACTTAGCAACAGCAAAAGTGAACCCTGAAATTATTGGCTATGGCACCGTTGAACCCAATGTGAGTTTGCAAAGTAAAGCCGAAGTGAGTGGTCGAGTGGTTTATATGCACCCTAATCTTAAAAAAGGTGAAATATTTGCCAAGGGTACCTTGTTGCTAAAAATTGATGATAAAGACTACCTGTTAAAACTTAAACAAGCGCAAGCTGACTTACTTTCTCGTCAAGCTAACTTAACTGAAATGCAGTTAAGTATAAAAAACAATCAGCTAGAGTTAGATTTAGCGAAAAAGAAATTAGCGGTACGACAACAAGAATTTCATCGAAAAAGTGAATTACAACGTAAAGGGTTAATCTCGCAGTCTAGTCTTGATGCGGAACAACAGAATTTACTCTTACAGCAACAAGAGGTATTAAAACTTAATAATTTGCAAATTACGTTACCGTCACAGTTAGCAGTAATAAATGCACAGGTTGATATTGCCAACATCAACATAGCAAGTAGTCAAAGGGATCTTGAACGCACGCAAGTTTTTTTGCCTTTTGACGGTAGGATCAGCGAAGTGTATACCGAACTTGAGCAATTTATGGAAAAGAGTGCACCTATATTTAATGCCATTGGTTTAGATAAGGTGCTTATTAATGCCCAATTTCCTATGGATCAATTCAGCCTATTTGCCAAAAACTTTAACAAAGAACAAGTCAATATTGAGCACATTATTAACAAGCCCAGTATGGCTACGGTATTGGCGTCTTTAGCTTTAACCGCTAAAGTAGAAAACGCCAGTGGTAAGTTTAAACCTTGGCTAGCCAAAGTAGAAAGACTAAGCGACAACCTTGACCCACAAAGCAAAACCGTTGGTGTGGTGGTCAGTATTACTGGCAGTTACCAAGGTTTAGAACCTGGTACTAAACCACCGTTATTGCAAGGTATGTACATGAAAGTAACACTGCAAAGTGCCGCAACAGACTTTATTGCGATACCACGTTTTGCCTTACACCAAAGTCAGCTTTATAAAATCGACCAAAATAATGAGCTTAAACGTATTGCCGTAGACAACCTACAATACCAAGG
>Ga0209826_1001253_pt1 | contig 17739 bp, 11 predicted proteins | sample GOMGulsemesocosm_5_FD_184637 | JGI IMG/M metagenome (GOLD analysis project Ga0209826, IMG submission 184637) | Methane-oxidizing microbial communities from mesocosms in the Gulf of Mexico - GOM15C Gulf of Mexico (SPAdes) (version 2) | ecosystem: Environmental > Aquatic > Marine > Cold seeps... | reverse complement strand
AACTTTATGCTCAGCCATAGGCTTGTTAGTCCGACCATCAATAGCTTTAATACGGATATTAGCCACTTTAAAAGCAAAACTCCCCGTTGCTGATATTTTGCCTGAATAGACCTCACGTGAACCATGGGTAGGCAAGGTCTTGAGTTCATAATCAGTATCGAAACCCAGCCCAGGAAGATCAAGGACTAACAACCCCTTGCTATCAGTCGATACTGTTCGTAGTGATTGACGCGAACCATCCGTTTTTAGTTGATAAAGTGTCACCACCTGGTTAGTTAGCGGCGCATTGTCAACCCCACTGCTTACGGTAACATTGAGTAGTTTATTGCCGATAACAAAGTTAGAAACGCCTGAAGAGGTAATTAACTCGCTTTCCCAGATACGCCCATCACTTAGGCTTGCCGCTTTAAAAAGATAAGCTTGAGAATTAATATTATCTAATTGAAAATCAGCCAGACCAGATGCATCAGTATTGCTTGAAGAAACATAAGAAAAGGAGCCATCGGTCTTTTGTTTATAAGCAATGACTTTATGTCCCGCTATTTTATTATTAGTCAGACCATTAATGGCTTTAACCTGAACATTAGCGACTTTAAAAGCAAAGTTCCCCGTTGCCGATATTTTGCCTGAAAAAACAGCGAGTGAACCCTGTTTAGACTGGGTTCTGAGTTCATAATCTATATCACTGCCCAAGCCAGGTAGGTTAAGCGTTAACTGTCCGTTGCTATCGGTTGTAACAGAGCGATACCATTGACGAGCCCCCGAGTTGGACAATTGATAAAGAATCACTTCTTGAGCAGCCAAGGGGCTATGATCAATACCACTGGAGACAGTCACATTTAATAGTTTATTACCAATCACAAAACTAGATGTTCCAGCAGAAGAGATTGCTTCACTCTCCCAAGTACGGCCATCACTTAAACTGACCGCCTTAAACAGATAAGACTGAGAAGCCATGTCATCCAATTGAAAATCAACAAAACCTAAAGAATCAGTTATAGCACTAGAAAAGTAAGTAGATGAACCATCAGTATTTTGCTTATAAGCCAGTATTTTATGGTTAGCAAGAATAGCGTTGTTCAAACCATTGACAGCTTTAACCCTGACATTAGCGACCTTAAAGGCAAAGCTGCCTGTTGCCGATATTTTTCCAGAATGGACAGGGCGAGAGCCATGTTTGGGTAAAGTCTTGAGTTCATAGTCTGTATCAATTCCAAGTCCGGGTAAGTCCAGAGATAACTCCCCTTTGGTATCTGTTTTAATTATTTTTACGCCTTTACGTGTACCGTCGTCGAGGAATTTATAGACGGTAACATCTTGATTGACTAATGCTGTAGTGTCTATGCCGCTACTAACAGAGATATTCTCTGTAATAGCATAAGCGTAGTTGGCAAATAGAAATAAAATAGAGGTGATTAAGAAATAAAAAAACTTGTTAATTAATACCTTATGGGTCATAACACTGTCCTGATCAAAATAATAAAGCATAGTAAAGAAGAATAGTTGTACTGATGTTTTATGGTTGGGTATTTGCTCACAATTCTGTTGGTTTTATAATTTTATGGATGCTTTTGAAAAAAATGTGAAGAAGATCTATGTTGGAAAACACGATTAAGGCAAGTTTTATTCCAAATTTTTTAGAATGGTGTGTTTTGTTTTTAATTTGTTGATATAAAACAATAAAAATAAGCGTTCTTATTTTTAATAAATGATTGTTTTTATAGATGGTAAGAGTGTTGGGATATATTGAGTGAAACCGTCTTCTTAACACGACAAAGTAAATAGAGTGTGTTGATTGATATTTAGCGATTAGGAGCTTGATATAGATGAGGGGGGAGATTGGCGAATTATTTATAATTAAATTGGTACTTGATTGTCTATGAGTCGATGTTTCAGTTTTTAATTATTGCTTTTGTGAAGTGTAGAAAAGTAGGGTGATAGAGAGAATTGTTTTTTACAGTTATTAGGTTTATAGGATAAGATTCAATGTTATTAAACTGAGAAAATTGTAGGTATAGTGCTTGCTCTTAAGCTCATCTCCTTACACACAAGTATTGGACTGACAATAAATCAACAAGTTGCGGGACTGTGTTATTTCTATACAATTCTCTGTAGAGCTTGATTTTACTGGATTCTTTAATTTTACTGTCTTTTTATAAATCATTGATTATTTTAGTTAAAAAGATGTGTGTAAGGAGATGGCTTGCAGGGCAAGATTAATAAGTAGGTGTCCATAAATATTCTAACATTTTAGTAATTAGCTACACAGCGTAATTTAAAATGTAAGTTTTAGTTCTTAAGCCCTCGCCCCAAGGGGGGGAGGGTTGGGTGAGGGGAGTCAAATAAAGCTCTTTTTTAACATTCTTTGTTTTTTGTTCAAGAATAAGAGAATAAGGAATAGAGAACTTTCTTATTCCCCTCACCCCAACCCTCTCCCCGCCTGAGGCGAGGGCTTAAGAGCAAGGCCCGTTACAACTTGTACGCTGAGTTACATCTTTTAAAGCATGATGAATTCAGGTTTCAACAAATGTTAAGATAATTTATGTCACCTATTTAGTTGTGTGTAAGGAGATGCCTTAAATCCTCTCTCCAGACGGGGAGAGGGTTTAAGAGCAGTAATCTAACGGTATTAGGGTAAGGATAATTGTCCCCTATTTTTTAGTATTTCCTGAATTCAAGTTAAAAAAACTGAAACATCGAGTATGAGTCTTCGCTAAATTAGGATGAGGTGAAATAGAATGCCAGAACTTTTGGAATGATTAATATAACGCGTCATCCTGAAGCTTTATCAGGAATCTATTTCTTGCCGCTTAGATTTTCCTGATTACCACAAGTTTCCGCCAGTTATAATAAAAAAACTTTATTTATAAGTGTTTGAAAAAAATATTCTACAAGAAATTAGTTTATTTTTAACACACTTATATGGCGGAAGCTGATGGGTAATCAAGTGGATTCCTGCTAAAAGAATGTAGGGTGACGTACTGTGTTGTTGATTATTTTTAAAATGACTGAATGTGTTGATTGGAGGCTGGTCGGTGGGGTATCTGTCACAAGTAGGACTTTATTCATTTATAGCTACCGATGCATTGGCTAATGCAGTCTGTGTTTTAACAAGCTTAGTTATGAAAGGTAGAAGGGGGGAAACCTGTCATTATTTTATGACAAAAAACAACGGATTTATTTTTGTTTTTTTAATAGACAATTTAGACTGAGACTATTATTAAAAGGATTTAATTAGCAGTGTTGAGTCATTTAGTTTGACACATTCAAAGAGTATGTCATCAATTGAACCATCAATATGGTCGGTATAGTGCACACCATATTCTGTATCTGAATGAAGGTGTTTCAAAGTGCCGTGTACGGTAAAGGGTGTGCCAGATTCGGGGGAAACCATCGTGATTTTAAGGTTATCATTGACCTTTTTTCCTAAAGGTTTATTTAACTTAAGTCTAATACCTGTCCTACTTATATCCAGAATTTCACCACTTAATGCTGTTTCTGGTTTTGAAGATAGTGATGAATGAACATCTGCCTGTACATTTTTGGGCTTGACTCTATGGTGATTTCGCCTTTCAGGTTTCATGATTCCGAATACCCTTTTATCGCTCTTAAAAAAATTTGATTATAACAGAGAAAAATGGCTTTGAATAAAAAATCTAGCTAATTCAAGTTTCTTCGTGAGTAGCCTCCTCGCTACTGCTAGTTATAATAAATACCTCTATGTGTAGGTGAGTCCGCCAATGTCATTAGGTTAAGTCTTGTAGCCTTGATGAAACGAAGTGGAATCAAGGTTTATCTGTGAAACTCCTTGATTTCGCTAAGCTGCATCAAGGCTACATATGCTCTAGATTACTTAATTTAACGACATTGGAGCGTCCGCCCTCGGCGCGATTATTTTAAAGAGCCTGTTTTATTCGCGCCGAGGACGGACGCTCCTACAAAACACTTAATTTTTTATTAAATTGAACTAAATGTTTTTTAAAATGAAAATTAGTGAGAAACGTATGCAAAGGGTTTGGCTAGTGGTTCTCCAATAAAAATCCCCTGCCCAGGCCAGGCAACACTTTTCCAATAAGCTTCAATGAGGCTATTCCCTCTTAGGTAGTAGTGCATCATAATGCCAGGGCGAGGAAATTTTTGAATATAATTACAAGGCTCGACTACTGCGCCATAACTGCCTGTTGCTCCAGCTTTTATCCATTCAATAATACTCATTTGTTTGCTTCCCGGTAAAACGCCACCTGTAGAAGTTAAATGATCGGCCACGGCGCCTGGAAGAAAATTGTTTGATTTGATTTTTTTTATGTGTTTTTTGCCAGTGAAGTAAAACATAACATCTTTCTTATTTTCAATGTAGTCATTATTTACAATATTTATTGGCCATATGTTGTTGAATTGTCTGGTGATTTGTGGGAACAAGGATGACCTTGTACTGCGCGCTTTGTCCGAGGTATGTAGTAAATAAGCTGAGCCTTGGGGGTGGCTGTAATCAGATGATACTCCTTTGTCTATGAGAGACTTAACATCACTAAAGTTATGTCCTGCTAATGCCATAGTTGGGCGCCATTTGTAGGTGGTATAAGGTAAGTTTTTTTCAGAATTGAAATAGGGAGACAATTTTGTTTTTTTACAGCCTTTGGCACAAAATGATTCGTCATAACCTGCCGCAAATGCTGTTGTAATGGACATACAGCCAACTCGGTATGTATTCATCCATGTTAAGGCGTATGCTTGTATGTGCTTAGGTGTATTTGAGTCAACTATTTTTTTTAGTTTTTTGAATACCTTAACAGGGAGTTTTTTGTGTTTTGGATTGAAGTGTATGTGAATAATATTGTGTTCAGGGATATTTCTTTGAAGCTGATAATATTTTGCAATTTTAATGCTAAGTGGATCAGAGTCGTTGACAATAACCCCTAGTTGATTGGCAGATAGGGCCGGTAAGGGGTTGTATAGTTTTGATCTGGCATTTGCTGTTGAGCTTATAAGTATAAAAAACAGCAAAATTATTAGTTTGTGAATTTTGTTTAAATAAGGAAGTGTGAAAATTTCAGTATATTTAGAATATAACGTCGCAGTCATTTAAAAGGCGTTGGTAATTTATAGTGCTTTTAAGAGTGTAGTACATAAATATAGCTTATTTGCTTGGATATATTAATTGTTTTAAGAGTTTTGACAGCTTAATTCCTTCTCCTTTGAGGCATAGGTAATTACACGCGTTTTATACAAATAACAATGTTCTAGATCTTATGATCTTAAGCCCTCGTCCCAAGTGGGGAGAGGGTTTGGGTGAGGGGAATAAAAATAAAGCTTTCTATTCCGTATTCTTTTATTTTTAAAAGAAAAAAGAAAAAAGAAAAAAGAAAATTGAAAATTGAAAATTGAAAAAGAGAATTAGTTGACTCCCCTCACCCAACCCTCTCCCTGTCTTGGGATAGGGCTTAAGAGCTAAAGCTCTTGGAGGCTGTTTTTACATGAAACTTGTGTAGATATCATTGCTTTGAGGGCTAGGGTAAGGGGAGATGTCAAGACTTATAGAGTGGTTAATAATTAGATAAGAAAAAGCGTAGTACAGGAACCTTTGTTTCAGAGGGGGTGAAGCAAAGTTAATGTTCCTGACTAGCAAATGCGGGAATTACAAAGCGTCCTGCCTTGAATTCCTTTTCCCGCGCACCTTGGATCCTAAAGTGGCAACCGGCTATCTATTTAAGACCCTTGGCTTTCCGAACTTGCCTCACGACAAGAGTGGCTTGGTAATCTACAAAAATCCTTCTTAGTGAATTCCTTCTCTTTGTAGTTAATATTTACTAAGCAGTTACTATGCCATAATTATAACTAGTTGTTTTATTGGTATTTTTGTTTAAAAAAGGATGGGGGATAGGTGAAAATTATGGGAAATAACATGCTGGTGTGTGAAATAGCTTATTTTATCGTAAGCTTGGTGTGCAGGTGCTGATTCGTGGGAGGTTTACGTTTTGGTATTGTTGTTTTTACTAGGTGAAATAACGTATTTAATTTAGGCTGAGGGGAGTTAATGATGCGTCTGTTGGAATGTAATTTAGATTTGTAATGGGTAAGAAAATAGAAAAAGAGGGGAGTGAAAATATATAAAACGGTATTTAAGTACCGTTTTATATATTGGAATTTCAGGTTATGGGGCTAGATAATTTTCAAAAGGTTGTAATGGAGCTGTATTTCCATTTGCACCAACAGCATCAATAACAAGGAATTCATCTTCTGCTAACTCAGGGGATAGAGGGTTATTAGCTGTGATTGCAAAGTTGTCACCTGTGTGTCCATGCGGAATTTTAATTTCAGGGTGATCAAAAGGGGCTTGTTCAAAGCGGACTCTATCATCTGTTAATGTTTTTAGAAAAGCGATAAGGTCAGCTCTATTTTGTGGAGAAAATTTTAAATTAAATAGAGAAAAAACTTTATCTATCTGTTTGGCGTGGTGGTGAAAGTTACCTCCACGAGTATAAAACTCTATAACTTGTTCTAAAGTTGCCATTCCTCCGTTATGCATATAAGGTCCAGTTAAATCAATATTCCTTAGTGATGGGATTTTAAATGCACCTTTTACTGCTGTCACCATTTTAACTGTATCAGGATTGTTCAGCTCTGCAAGAGCAGCTTCGGGTGTTGGGATGACAGCTTGAGTTAGAGGTAAAAAACAGTTTTCTGTTGACTGGGGTTGGGGAAGGATGCCATCAGAAGGGGTAAATAGACTGGTTACAAAGCCAGGGTCATAATTAATGGCAATAGGTAGTTGAAAGTCACAGGCCCGGACTTTATAAACATCTTTATCGGCGACTGCAGAATCATTGCCAGCTAGATGCTGAAGGTATTGTGGGCTGAAGGATAGTGGGTTTCCAAAGGGGTCAATTCCACCTAGCCCTATATCAGAGGATAACTCTGATACACCTGTTGAAGCAAAACCATTATCAAAATAAGCACCGCTTGTGGTAATAAGAACACGGTTGACTACATTAGTTGAGGTGCTCATATCAGTGAAATGGTCACCAAAAACTTCGGGATGAGTTTCAGCTAGTTTTGCATTGGCATTTATAGATGCTGTCGTAAAGTTTGGGCCAATATGGCAAATAACACATTCGTTATCCCTAAACAGGTCAAAACCATTTTGTTCTGAGGTTGTAAGGCTTGTGGGTGTGTTGTCACTGTCACGAGCACTTAAGTCAAAAGGTGATTGGTCAGAAATAAGGGTTGCCTCGTATGTTTGAATGGCTAATCCAAAAAACATAGCGAAATTTACTTCCATTTGGTTGAAAGGGCTTCCGTCAAAAGACGTGCCAAAGGACGTTTTTTTACGTCGGTAAGCCCAATATTTTTTGTTAAACGCTTTTCTTATTAATGCAGAGTATGAGGTTCCAAGGCCCGTTCTTAATATTCCTGGTTCGCTAAGGCTTCTTGATCCTAAAACACTGTCATTCCAGTGTACTTTTTGCTGATCTAATGGGCGGCGTGTTAATAGCTTTCTAGCGATATCAGAAAATTTTCTGTTGTGACAGCCCATTTCTGTGGTGCTTAACGGTGGGGCAACGGCAAGAGAGGCTAAAGATGAATTGATGAGATGTAATTGTTGTTTTTTAACTTTACGACTATTAATCATAACCCATACACCTGCGGTAGGGTCTCTATCTCCCCATGAGCTGCTGCCATTAAATACATTGTTAGCTCGGCCATCTAAAAAACTACGGTGGTTAAATATGGCATTAATAACGGTTGGTGTGTTTCTGGCTTGCACAAGACGAACTCCAGAGCCGCCAACATGAAATATAGTGTCAGCATTTCTGTCGCAGTTATCAACTCCAGTACCTAATCTGGAGCTTGATGAAGACACGTATTGGCCACTGAAAGTACCTGATGATGAAGCAACGTCGTCGTTATTATAAATAGCTGGAGATGTATGGATTAAAGGTTTCTCTTTTTGGTGAAAGGGAAAGAGGGAGTGAGTTAAGGTGTGGTTTGCTCCCGTTTCATTATCTGTAGCTGATAAATTAAATAACTTGTTTTCGATGGATGTTGATGCGCCGCCTGGGTGTAATTGGTTTTTTGTTCTGCGGTCAGCGCCCGCATGAAAATGGCAGGATCCACAGGCCATGCCATCACTTCCCACATTAGTATCCCAGAAAAGTGCTTTTCCAAGTGCGATTGCGGCTTCCTTGTTAACAATAATAGGGCTACTACCATCAAAAAGGCCGGGTACTTCAGGGACTGTTAAATTATTTAGGGGGATTGGCATAGGGCCAAAAGCTTTGGCATGCGTTTGTTGAGCGGATAAAATCAGAAATAAACTGAGTAGGTGGGGTGTTAATCGAATGAAATGTAGAGGTTTCATATTGAAAGGTCTCAAATAAGTTGGGTAATATTAAGGAGCTTGTGATCAAGTTAATTAGTTTTAGCTTGCTAAATTCTAACAAACTTAAGCAGAGATTCCTTAAATGTTGTAATTATCCAGACTATCAATTCCTTTGTTTTAGCGGGGACAAATAATAAAAAACCGGTAAATTAGATACTTAATTCACCGGTTTTTTTGCCTTGTTCTGAGTTCTAATGAACCCAAAACCCATGGCGGTTTATGTTTTAAAAAAAGCTGTTGTTTTAAAGCATAAATTAACTAACCTTGTTAAATGGTCTTGGTACAGGGAGTATTTATGCTGCTAGTTTTCTACGACCAGAAGCAAATACGCCTAATAGAGCTGTACCAAATAAGTAAACTGCAGCAGGTACTGGTACTTGTGAAACAGTTAAAGTCATAGGTGAGCCGTCTAGGCTGCCATCAGTACCACTAATATAAAGCGCATACCAACCAGCATCTAGGCTATCAAGAGATAAAGTTGCAGAAGTGCCTGCTATAGAACCATACCAGCCAGTCCCAACAAAAACTTCACCGTCGCCTATAACTGCAGAGTTACCAGATCCAGCGTTGTCGTCCCATGCTGTTGCACCAGTTGCTGGTCCAGCGTTAACATAACCGATAGTTTGTAAAATACCGTTTGCAGTTGCACCGCCAAGTAGGTCGTCAGTCATCCAGATAGTGCCGTTGTCTCCTGCTGCACCTAATTGGTTGAACGAGTGTGGTGTTCCTTGAGGGCCTGATAATACATTAGGTGATTCGCCAGTACCGCCAGTACCGCCATCAAATTCACCATCAGTTTTCCATAATGTAAAGCCTGGAGACATATCTCCAGCATTGTCAGAAATTACAGAGATAGTTGTTTCAAGAGCATGATGCGTCATAAATGTGTACCATGCACCAGCATGACCCCATGAAGCATTACCCAGTGCAGCATTGCCTGTATAGCCGTTTTCACTTTCTGTAATGTTAGAAGCAGAGATTGTTCCGCCTGCATGACCGATGTGGTTATTCCCCATCATTGAGCCGCCAGGATTCCAGTCATCAGAAGTTTCAACGCCTACAGCGCCAGCTGCAAATGCACCTGTGCTTGCTAGAGATAATGCTGCTACTGCTAAAGTAGATTTAAATGAGTGTTTCATTGTTTTGTTAGCCTTAATGAATAGCATCTTTTCAAAATTGAAAGATGTTTTTTATTTAAAAAAATTGAAGTACAGGAACTGTTTGCATTATCAATATATTGCAAAGCTAAATGTTTCTGAACAGCGAGTTTACGAGAATTAAAAAAACTGGTTTTTTTCCCGTACACCTTAATCCTTAAGGTGGCATGGCTCGGCTATCTGTGTCAGACCCGTAGCTTTCCGGCCCCGCTTCGCAGCGAGTGTGGCAATAAAGTTAAGTTGCAAAATCCTTTTGAATGAATTCCGTCTCTTTGCAACATGTTTTTGATAAAGCATTGATTGTGCCAAGATAGCTAAGTGCATGATAGTTATTAGCAATATTATAATTCTCTTATTCTACAAAAAAGGTGTTGTGTTAAATACTATGAAAAGTGTGTTAAATAACCTATTTTTTTGTGGTATGTAAGCTTTCACTTAGTTTTATCTGATTAAGCATTAAGGAGGTTTTTAGTTGAAGTATCGATTAATTGAAGGTTTGTAGGTAGCGTGTTGGTTAGTTTGGCAAGTTAAATGACATGCAGAAGTAAGAGTAATAAGTTATTTATTTTTATGACTATATACAAACCACAGGTTTATAAAAAACCAGTAAATTCCTGAATTATTTTATCGGTAGGAGGGGCCTATGGCCGCGACCAGAACAAGATCAAGTGCTATCGCGGCCATAGGCTCCTCCTACTTTTTCGACAACCTTTTTAACCTAAGGATACTATTGTTAAGAATAGGTTATAGAGAGGAGCGGTACTATATAAAGTGTGTCATATGACTTGTTTTTTAATAAAAGAAAGGAAGGGTGTAGATTACAAAAGATTTCGGAGCTATATGTTTGGATGTCTGGAGGTAATTGGTATTAATTTTGCTTGGGTCAATGTATAACCCAATGTTTTCGGTTGTAGGGTTAGTTGAATTATGTTGTTGGCTGTCTACATTAAAAGATATGTGAGACTGTAAAAGGGTTAATAGGATTTGTTTATTTTTCTGTATTAACCTAAAGATAGTAAAACAACATTTAATAAATATTTTTTACGGAATTTACAATGAATAAAACAAAATTAGCTATAGCAATTGCTACAGTCAGTGCTCTTTCTTTAGGTGCGGCTTCTAATGCCTCGGCAAAGGTTGTGTATAACACTTATAACATGGATGGAAGTAAATCTGGTACAGATGGGTGGACTCGTGAGAATCAAAAAACAGGTGATCTTGTTGCTTGGTTAGGGACTGGGAGTGGTATAGCTCCTTTTGGTTATGTGGGGAAGCAAGCACTAAACTGGGCTGTAAAAATACAGAATAGCTCTCAAACTTCAGTGGTTTCCCAGGCAGAAGCTATCAAGGCGTATGGAGATGCTGCAACTGTAGATTTGGATACTGTTGATGGTGCTTGGGGTTCTTGGCCTGTTGACCCATTAAACCCAAATTCTGGGCGTCGTGGTTGGGCTCATCATGTTGATTACGGATTAATTAAATCTGATGTGGCTACCGATGTTCGAATTGATGTTTCTTCTTTAAATGGAGTTATTGATAATTTTGGTATTACTGTATTTACTGGTATGGATGATGGTACTGCTGGCTACTCTCATCACGCTGAATGGAATACTGATTATCTTTCGGTTTTTTATGAAGACCCTGCAAAGGTAGACAACCCTCATGGGACTAATGGTGTTATTTATAAAACGCATGGGGATAGCAGTACCGTAACTTTTCATGCTGAGGCAGATACTGTTTATTCAATTTACTTAGGTGGTAATGAGATTGGTGGTCAAAACTTTGGTGACTTAGACGGCTATGTTGTTAATGTAAGTGCTGTACCAGTGCCAGCCGCTGCTTGGTTGTTTGGTACAGGGTTAGCGGGATTGCTTTCTTTAGGGCGTAAAAAGAAAGCTGTTATTTAAGTTTTCTTTAAAAATATAAATTGACTTGCAATGAGTTGATTTTCAGGATGTAAATGGCCAAGGATGGCATCTATCAAGTTTCTAAATTCTTTATAATTAACATGCTTATTAACTTACCACGGGTTGATCTGATACATTAAAGGTGCTTTGAGGGGCGTGGCTTTAGTCTGCCATCAAGGCAGTCTTATCATTATTGTGGGCTAAATTTCTCTCTACACTTAGAAGTTGTGGTTTATCGTTATGATTGCTAATCAAATTGTATTTTCGCATTCTTCTTTTATGTCTTTTCTAAATCTTATTTCTAGATGGTGAACTTATAGTTAGTGCTATTTTACTTGCGCGCGGCCCTATATAAGATAGGATTTTGGCTCTTAGCTCCTTCTTCCTCTTAGGGGCCATAGGTATCTACACAAGTTTTATCAAATAATATTATTCTGGAGTTTATGCTCTTAAGCCCTCGCCCCAAGTGGGGAGAGGGTTTGGGTCGACTGCATGGAGGCAGGAGGTAGAGCAATGCAGGAGCAATTGCCGAGAGGGGAATAAAAAAGCTCTTCTACAACCTTTCTTTGCTCTGTAATTTAAAGAGAAAAAGAATAATGAGGAAGAAAGTATTTTTCTCCCCCTCATCCCAGCCTTCTCCCCTGAGGGGGTGAAGGAGTTAAGAGCCAAAGCCCTATTTTATAGGGCAAATAGTTACAAAAATACTTGTGTAGATACCTATGCTTAGGGGCTGGGATGAGAGGGGGGTAAGTGCTCTCTTTTTCCTTATTTTTTTCCTCTTGGAATAATAGAGAAAAGAAAGGGTACAGAAGAGTGTTTTGCATTCTCCTTGGCAATTCTCCTCTACTTACCTGCATCTCTGTATAGGTATCCTTCGCTCTCGAGAGGCGGTTAAGAGTATATATCTTAGAGGTGCGTAAAACTTGTAGATAGCTATTGCCCTTGAAGTATAGGTATCTACAGATTAAGGGTGTTTTATTTATTCTTTATGGGGTGGTGCGGGATGTATTTCGTGCTTGGAGGGGGGTATAAAAGGCATTAACTTATTTTGTGATGAAGTTAATGCCTTTTATAATGAAGAAATATTAGCTTAATTTAAGTTTTCTAGTACCTGATAGTGCTATCAATGCTGAAGAGAACAGCCATACTGCTGCAGGTACGGGTACGGGAGCAACAGCTTCAAGGGCTCCTGTTAGTGTTGAGTCAGCATAAATAGCATCATACTCCCCCTTTTCTAAAGTAAAGGAAAAAGTTCCTGGAACAAGTCCTGGTGATGTGCTTGAGTTTCCTGCAATTGATGATGATGCGTAATCTGTAATGTCTAAATCAAAAAACTCATTACTCATTGTAAAATATAAATCTGTATTAGCATTCTCGCCAGATACGGATGTTGTTAGGTCGTAGGTGTAGTCAATAGTGATTTCAAAGATATCATCAACATTGGACGAACGGTTTTGAAAGGTTTGTATGTATGTTCCTAAATACTCAGATGAGCTAGAACCGCTAGCAATGCTATCCTCGGCATGGAATGTTTGAGAGTAACTTGTATTGAAGCTTGTGAAATCGTTAAGGTTACTGCTTGATGAACTTGATGAGCTGGTAAAAACAGGTGATAAATTTAAGGAGGGGTTAATTATATAGCCGAAGTCATCGATTGTAGAGCCAATTGATAGGTTGCTTAAATCATTGCTGTTTAGGTTGGTGTTTGTAGCTGTTATTGTAAAGTTATATGTAGCCGTTGCACTGTATGCACTACTTGCTTGAGCTGTTTGAAGAGATGCTACTGAAATAACAGCTAAAGAAGCTGCTAAGAATTTATAATTTGAAAAAGTCATACCTTGTACCTAAATATAAAGAGGTTTGATTTTGTTAAACCTATGTAAAATTATGATGATATTGCTCTTAACTATTAGTAATAGTTAAGAGCAAACGATTTAATAAAATATTATTGATCTAGAAATGTATCAAAAGGTTGGAGTGGAGTTGGTCTTCCGTTTACTCCAACAGCTGGAATTGTTATGAATTCCTGTTTTGCAAGTGATGCTTCTAAAGAGTTGCCCGCATTGGCAAATAAGTGGTCGCCTTCGTGCCCGTTTGGAATAACAAGTTCAGGGTGGTCAAATGGCGCTTGCTCATAACGAACTCGCTCATCCGTTAATGTTTTTAAGAATGCAACTAAGTCGGCTCTATCCTGTTCATCATTTTCTCCATCATTGATCGAGGTTAGAGTCATGAACTCGTGCGCATTGCTATCTATAGTGTTACCTGCTCTAGCGTAAAACTCAATAACTTGCTCAAGGGTCGACATGCTACCGTTATGCATGTAAGGTCCTGTTAGCTCAATATTACGCAGAGTGGGAGCTTTAAAGCTTCCGTGAACGCCGAGTAGCATTTTTGTATCTGCAGGGTCTTGACTGGCTGTTAAGGCAGAATCAATCTCAGGGATATATGCATATAGGGGATTTTTACAATTTGTATTCCGCAATCCCGATTCTCCTGGTCTGGATCCATCAAGTTCAATTCCGTCGGGGATATTAAACTGGTTTCCAAAAGAAAAGCTGATTGCCCATGACATGGCTGATTCAAACTGGCATGCATAAACGTTGAAAACGGGGCTGTCCATAACATTTTGGTAATTTCCTAATAAGTACTGTACATATTGAGCACTAAAAGAAAGCGGTCTGCCATCGTCATCAACACCACCAAGACCAGGATCATCACTGCTATCGGCAACTGTTGTATTGAAGAAGCCAAAGTCAGAGAGTCTTGAATAATGAATTGTTTCATGTAGTGGGTCTGTTGCGCTTCTTGTTACCACGTTTCCTTCAGGTTTTATACCTATGTCCTCTGCTCCATCTGTACCGACTTTTCCCATGGCATTGGGGCCAAAAGCTCTAAGGCTATGATTGGGACCATAAAACTTACCTGGCGTTGGCGTTACAATAGCAGAGTTAGTGGTAATAGCGGCTGATGTCAATGTTGGACCCGCGTGGCATGCATTACAGTGACTGGCTCTAAATAAGTGAAAGCCGCGTAATTCAGATTCATTTAAATCATTGGGGTAATAATATTCTGTATCTCTGGTTGTTGTATCGATAGGCGCTTGATCAGAGACAAGAGTTGATTCATACATCTGAATGGCAAGTCCAAAGAACATGGGGAAGTTAATTTCCATTTGATTGTATGCAACACCGCCTGATGCAGGGGCTCCAAATTTACCGCGTCTTGTGTAGCCCCAGTATTTTCTGGCAAATGATGCGCGAATCATGTTTTTGTATGTTGTACTTAGACCTGCCTGAAGCTCTCCATTTGAATTAAGGGGTTTATTGAGGCTAAGAGGGCCGAATACACTATCATTAGTATGTACTTTTTGGTGTTGTAGTGGTTCACGCATCAGTACTTTTCTACCAATATCCGCAATACTACGGTTGCTGCATGTCATTTCTAGTTGACTCATTGCTGTCGCGACAGCTTGTGACGCGAGAGAGGAGTTTTCTAGGTGCAAGGCTTGTTTTTTAACTTTTCTTCTATTAACTTGAACCCAGACGCCTGCGCTTTTATCACGATCACCCCAGTTTGAGCTGCCGTTAAATATATTGTTGGCGCGTCCATCCCAAAAGTTACGGTGGTTAAATACAGAATTAATAACGGTAGGGGCATTTCGGGGTTCTACGCGGCGGGTGCCAACACCATTTACATTAAAAACGGGATCTGCACTACGGTTACAATCATCATCCATTCCAGTGAAGCTAGATACACCGGTAAATGTTCCGCTAAAAGTGCCTCCAGAAGTAATCATGTCATTACTGCTAGTTAGAATAGCGCTTTGCTTGTCCAGAGGGTTTAGAAATTGGAATAAAGGAAAGTCATCTTTATGAAGCGTGTAATTTGGTCCGCCGTCACCGAAAGGTAATGTTTCAAAAGTTTGGCCGTCAGGGTGTGGGCTTAAGGTACCTGGGTTAATTTGGTTTTTAACACGGTTATCTGCACCCGCATGAAAATGACAAGATGCGCAGGCCATACCATCACTACCAATATTCATGTCCCAAAATAATGCTTTACCTAAAGCGATAGCCATGTCTGGGTTAACAACAATAGGGTCATTTCCATCGGTTAGGCCGGGAACGGGAGGTAAAGGGGCTCCAATTAAAGGAACTGCAACAGGGCCATGAGCAAATGCTGCTTGTGATAACACAAGGCAGGAGGCTGTAATAATTTTATATAATTTCATATTTCACCGAACAAAGGGTTTATAGATTGTGACCTTTAGTTGCATCAAATTTCTAGCGAAGTAGATGGTAGTCAGCTTTTAATTACAATTAAGCAATATACGAGCCATGTGGTATTCATTGTAAAAGCAAGGGGTAATACCTTTGTAAAATCCAAAAGTGCGTCATTTGACACACTTTTGGGTCTTTTTTATATATAAAGGGGCTTATGGTAATAAGTAGGTAACTCTATTTATTCTACCATTTGGAAGTGAGGCTTTAGCCTCGCCTGAACTTGCGAGGCTAAAGCCTCACTTCCAAAAATATTTTAATTCAAATTGTTAGGATAATTTTAAACATCTATTTAGAAAGGTGGGATGTCATTTAGCGTCAGGTATAGTTAAAAGCAGTTATAAACGGCTGAAGTTTTTCTATGACAGGGTTGAATTCATTTTCATAATGCTTCCATCTTGCTAGAGAGCTTGAATACAGGGGTTGTGAAACTTGGTTGTAACTAGGGGTGGCAATAAATTTTTTCGCAGCGTGTTTATGGAAGTTTTTGCTTTCAGCATTCCATTCAAGATCTAGGAAGTTAAATGTTTTACGAAGTGTTGGTTCAAACTCGTTGATGATATCCTCATATTTGAGTTCAATATATTCTAAACTCATCGTTTCTTTAATATGCATCCACCATGTCATGGTTTGGGCGTATAGGGTTGCAGACTTTTCCCAGTCAAAAAGGTGTGTTGTTACGGCTGTTGGAACCATTATTTGCATAAAGCAGCTTAGGCAGACATCTCTAGGGTCTCGCATAATGAAAACAACCTTTGCATCAGGAAAAATACAATTAATTAACCCTAAGTCAAAGGTGTTCATGGTGGTCTTATCAATAAATAATTTGTTATTTATGGATGAGCCGTAGCGATCTTGGACTTTTTTCCAATAATACTCACGGAGATGTTGTAAATCAGCACTAGTTAATGTATTTAATTGTTCGTGGGTGCTTGCTTGAGTGTTGGTGATTGAATTAAGCTCGTCGCGCAAAGAATAAATAAGGTCTGTTTCATCAGAAACAAAAACCTTATCGTGCGTATCTAAAATTTCTTGCGTTAATGTGGTGCCTGAACGTAAAAAACCAATTAAAAAAACAGGGCTGGTTGGTGTAGAGTCTTTGTTATTTAGCTTACAACATTTATTAATAAGTGCTTTAGTAAATCCAGTTGTATAGGACTCAAGTTTATCTTTTATAAGGTGGCTGTCTTGTTTTAGTATTTCAGGTAGGGATTTAGAAAGCTCTGATGCAAGATATAGATGATTAAAAACTTGGCTATATTGGGCTGTTTTATCAAGCATGATGGCCAGCTCTTTATGAGCGCGAAACAATTCTTCATTGCTTGCAGAGCTATCTAACACTTTATATAAGCGTTCAATTGCGCAGTCATATAATCCGTTTTTTGCTTCTAGTGTGGCATGTTGGATATTGAGTATGGCATTCTCAGGTGATTTGTTGATAGCCTGTTGACTGGCTAAAATAGCCATTTTGTTATCATTGAGGCGAGAGTATGTATGAGCGAGTATTTGGAATCCTCTAATATCTTTTTTATTGATTTGAACGGCTTGTTTAACTAGTTCAAGAGAATTAGGATAATCATTCCAATGTTGGAGTTGCTCCACCAAGGCTAAGACAGGTTGGGTATCTTTGTTCTTACGCGCTTTTTTTATTAATTGCTTGCCCGATTTTTTTAAGTAGCTTAAGCCTTTTTGATGCTGGTTTCCCCAGCATAATGCTTGCCCTAAACAGGCCAAAGCTTGTGCATCAGTGGGGGATTCTTGTACTGCCTTTTCAAACCAATGAACGGCTTCGGGGATGTTTTTAGTGTTAATTGCTACTTGACCGCGCTGTATAAAATTTGGCATTTTAAAAAGGAAAGCTGTTTTTAGGTTGGATGTAATATACAGCAATGTTTGAGCCAGAAGTATACTTCGCGCAGTCGGGGTTGCGGGAGGTGCTAAGTACTTATGTTTTATTAATTAACTATTCTAAAGATTAATAATAGCTTGTAGGAGCGTCCGCCCTCGGCGCGATT
>Ga0209826_1001252_pt1 | contig 17752 bp, 18 predicted proteins | sample GOMGulsemesocosm_5_FD_184637 | JGI IMG/M metagenome (GOLD analysis project Ga0209826, IMG submission 184637) | Methane-oxidizing microbial communities from mesocosms in the Gulf of Mexico - GOM15C Gulf of Mexico (SPAdes) (version 2) | ecosystem: Environmental > Aquatic > Marine > Cold seeps... | reverse complement strand
CTCTCTCTGATTCATAGCGGACTGAAGTCCGCTCTACATAATAAGGTATATAAATGGGTTGCTGTTCTAATAAAACATGGACTAAAGAAGAGTTTGAAGCCAAGTTACGTGGCATGGAAAACAAATATCACATTCATCACCCAATGCACACATTGATGAATGAAGGGAAACTCAACCAAAAGCAATTACAAGGCTGGGTTGCCAATCGTTTTTATTACCAAATAATGATTCCGATCAAAGATGCTAATATTTTAGCTAATTGCCCTGATCGTGAAACCCGCGCAATGTGGACGCAACGCATTCTTGACCATGATGGCCACCCTGGCGACCCAGGAGGTATTGAGGCATGGGTACAATTAGGTATTGCTGTCGGCATGACACGGGAAGAAATTGTTTCTTTAGAACATGTATTACCGGCTGTACGTTTTGCTGTTGATGCTTACGTTAATTTTGCCAGACGTTCTGAATGGCATGAAGCTGCAAGCTCGTCATTAACAGAAATGTTCGCCCCTAAAATTCATAAACAACGTTTAGACAATTGGCCTGAGCTTTATCCATGGGTTGAAGAAGAAGGTTATATTTACTTTAAAAAACGTCTATCAGAAGCCCGTAGAGATGTAGAGCACGGCTTGGAAATCACTTTAGCTTGGTATAAAACGCGCGAACAGCAAGAACGCATGGTTGAAATACTTCAATTTAAATTGGATGTTTTATGGTCAATGGCTGATGCGATGTATATGGCCTATGTTAATGATATGCCTCCTTATTTCAATGTTGAAAAAGAGTAATAAATTTAATATTTAAAAATACAATCAGCTTACATAAATTGAATGGTCTCTTGCTCTAAAGCCCTCGCTTGCTTGCAAGGGTTGGGTCGACTGCATGGATGCAGAAGGTAGAGCAATGCAGGAGCAATTGCCGAGAGGAGAAATAAAACAATTCTCTTTTACAAAATTCTTTTGTTTCTTTAAAATTTTTAAAGATCAAAAGAAAAAAGACTTTATTTTAACATCTCCTCACCCAACCCTCTCCAACAGGAGAGGGCTTTAGAGAATCACCTCATCTATACCCAGCACTGAATATGACTATAAACCCAGAATTAACCATCAACTTCTCCTCAACTCACCGCTTACAATGGGAAGAAGCCCAGCAAAAAGATGTTATCCTATACCCTGAAGGCATGGTAGAACTTAACCAGAGCTCAGCAGAGATATTAAAGTTATGTGATGGCTCACGTACACTTGATCAACTGGTCACTGATTTAGAAGCAAAATTTGCAACCAGTGGCTTAAAAAATGATATTAGTAGTTTCTTAGAGGATGCATTAAAAAATGGCTGGATCCAACAACCTTAACATCACCCCTCCTCGCTGGTTATTAGCAGAACTGACATATAAGTGCCCATTACAATGTCCTTACTGCTCTAACCCTCTGGACTATAGTAAACATAGCTCAGAAATCAGCACTGAAGACTGGAAACGTGTTTTAAGCCAAGCCCGAAAAATGGGTGCAGTGCAACTTGGCTTCTCTGGTGGTGAGCCTTTAACGCGCCAAGACTTACCCGAATTAGTCCAGCATGCGCGCCAGTTGGGTTATTACTCTAACCTTATTACTTCGGGTTACGGACTTACTGAAGAAAAAATCATTCAGTTAAAAGAAGCAGGACTTGATCATATTCAAGTAAGCATTCAAGCCAGCAGCAAAGAGCTAAACGATCATATTGCGGGCACAGAATCTTACGAAACTAAAAAACAAGTGGCTCATTTAGTGAAAAAACATGGTTATCCCATGGTTTTATGTGTAGTTATCCACAGAGAAAATATTCACCAAATGACTCAAATTTTAGAAATGGCAGAAGAATTGGGCGCTGATTATTTAGAATTAGCGAATACCCAATATTATGGCTGGGCACATGAAAACCGTGACCTACTTATGCCAACCAAAGAACAATTTGAAGAAGCTGAAGCGATTGCCCAAGCTTACAAAGAAAAAGTCGCTGGTAAAATGAAAATCTATTATGTTATCCCTGATTTTCACGAAGATCGCCCTAAGGCATGTATGAATGGATGGGGAACCACCTTTTTAACCATTGCTCCTGATGGAGCAGCCTTACCTTGTCACTCTGCTCGTGAATTACCTGGCCTAGATTGTCCTAATGTAACAGAATATAGTATTGAAGAAATCTGGAATGAATCTAAGGCTTTCAATTTTTTCCGTGGTACCGATTGGATGAAAGAGCCTTGTAGTAGTTGCGATGAGAAAGAAAAAGATTTTGGTGGCTGTCGTTGCCAAGCTTATATTTTGACTGGGGATATGAACAATACTGATCCAGTATGTAGTAAATCACCTGATCGCCATGTTATTCAGGAAGCTCTGGATTCGGCTAGAAAAAGTGCTTTATCGGATAATGAGCAACCCTTAGTTTTTAGGAATAGTAAAAACTCTAAAAAATATTCTTAAACAATACGTGGAAGTGAGGCTTTAGCCTCGCCCGAATCAAGCGAAGCTGAAGCATCACTTTCCTAGCGGACATAAAAAAAGCCTCAATAACTTAGTTATTAAGGCTTTTTTATCTGATATTCATTTATTTTACGATACTTAAACCTTTCATATCTGCAAAATAAGCTGCAATATCTTTTAATTCATCTTCAGTAAATGATCCAACCATGCTTTGCATAACAGCATCTTTTCTTACACCTGATTGGTAATCTTTCATTACTTTAACTAAGTAATTACCATGCTGCCCAGCCAAAATAGGTGCAGTCATTCCATCTTCTAAATCATTTGTATGACAGCCAAGACAAGCAGCAGCTAACACTTCGCCTTTTTTGGCATCACCAATTGTATTTCCTGCTTTACTAACTTTACCTGCATTCTCTTCTATATATTGAGCAATCGCTACTGTCATTTCTTCAGTCAGATTTTCAGCATTTGCAAGCATTGAGGTACGTGCTCTGTTTTCATGTTTATATGCAGCTAATGCTGAGGCAACATACCCTTTACGCTGACCACCAATTTTTGGCACATAAAAAACAGGAGCAACATTGCTGTAATTAGGCGTACTATGACAACCTTTACATGTTTCAAAAGCATCTTTTCCTGCTGAAGGGTCAAGACCTTTTTTTGCATGGCTCGGTGCAGCCACCATCAAAAACAAACTACATATCGCTATTACTCTTTTCATATTCCAAAAACCCATTTATTCTAAAAATCAACGCATATCCTAATTGATGAAGCCCCTTAAATCAATTAATCAATAGTAAATATAATATTTCTCTTATAGCCCCTGCCAAGGTTCAAACAGCCCTGTGACATCAACCCCAAACATATCTAACACTCGGCCTACCCCTTCATCAACCATTGCCGTAATTGAATTAGATTTACTGTAAAAAGCTGGCATAGGTGGAAAAATAATCCCGCCCATCTCTGTCACACTCGCCATATTACGAATATGAGCTAAATTTAACGGTGTTTCTCTAGGCATAATGACCAACCGCCTACGTTCTTTTAAAGCGACATCCGCTGAACGTGTAATCAAATTATCACCAAAACCATGGGCAATAGCGGATAATGTTTTCATCGAACACGGTGCAACAATAACACCTTCTGTTTTAAATGAGCCGCTGGCAATACTGGCAGCAATATCATTTACGCCATGCACCACATCAGCCATTTCATATAATGTTGCGCGCTCCATCTCCATTTCGTATTTTAAGTTAACTAAACCAGAGGATGAAATCACTAAATGAGATTCCCAGTCATCTTGTTTTTGTAAAACTTGCAACATTCTTACGCCATAAATAGCGCCTGTCGCTCCAGTCATTGCGATGACTAATCGTTTTTTTTGCGTCATTGAACCATTCTATCAGTCGCATCAACTAAAGCATCAATCATTTCATCACCTGCAGCAATATGACCTGCATTGGGTAAAACTATATACTCAGCCTGGGGTAAAACTTTATGCAAACTTAAACCTGCTTCCATAGGGCAGACCAAATCATTACGGCCGTGGATAATAATGCACGGAATATCTTGTAGCTGTTCACATCCCTTTAAAACTTGGTTTTCGCTAATAAAATACTTATTTACAGCATAATGAATTTCCATTTGTACCTGCTGCACCATTTTTTCAGTGACATGCACAGGCTTGTCGTCTTCCTGATAATCTTGCATCAAAGCAACTTGCCCTCCCCAAGCTATCCATGCATAAGCTGCTCGTCTCTGGTTTATTTCATCCTCACCAAAAACCACATCATACAAACCCTTTACCCAATCGACTTGACCAGATTCAGGAAGACTATTAATTAATTGTTCCCACTTTTCAGGGAAAATGCGCCCCGCCCCATTTTTAGCAAACCATTCTATATCCTGCTGTCTTGCTAAGAAAACACCTCGAATAATCATTCCCAAGACATTACAGCCATATTGCTGTGCATAAAGCAAGGCTAAGGTGCTCCCCCAAGATCCACTAAACAACAACCATTGCTCAATTTTTAATTGCTGCCTGATTTGTTCCATATCATCAATTAAATCTTGCGTTGTATTCTGCTCAACCTCACCAAAAGGTAAAGATTGTCCACAACCACGCTGATCCATCAAAATAATATGGTATTTTTCAGGATTAAAAAATTGTCGATGCCCAGGCTTTGTCCCTGAACAAGGGCCGCCATGAAGAAAAATAACAGGAATACCTTGAGGGTTTCCAGATTGTTCTACATAAACAGTATGCTGAGTGTTTGTTTGCAGAAAGAAAGAATGGAAAGGTTCTATTGCTGGATAAAGGGATTTCATTGCGTCCGAGATTAAAGATGATGTGTAATACCAGCTTCTATTTTAGCAAGTCTTGTCGTTATTTCATTAACCTTTTCCGTATTTCCAAGTGATTTAAAAACATTCATTGAGCGCTTAAAGAAATCCAAAGCTATTACCCAATTCTTTTGTTGCTGATAAAACATACCTAATTCTAATAATGTTGCAGCTATACCTGACCTAGAATAACGTCCTTTATACAACAATAAGGCTTGCTTCAAATGAGCTACAGATTCATCCTCTTTGCCTTGTTGCAGTGATAGCTTTGCCTGAAAGCGCAATAATTGTGCTTCTAGCTTGTCATTTTTATTTTCTTCTTTTTTTAATGCATCACGATAACGTAAAACCCAAAGTGCTTCATTTTTCTTTGTCTCAAAAGCTATTTTAGTCTGACAGATTATTGCCGCCAACTGAATATCGTTTTGCTTAACAGTAATCAATGCTTCATCAAACGAAGGTAATATTGCTTGTAAAAACTGGCTCGCCTTAATATTTTTCTTTTGTTTCATAGCCAGCAATGCATTAAGTAAGGTTATTCGTGCTTGATAATTTGTTAAGCCCTCAATTTCAACTATTTTCTCAGCTTTGATTAAATGTTGTTGAGCCAACTCTTCATCATGAATAGCCAAAGCCACTTCAACCAGATTAATATGGTTTGTTAACACACCTTTTCTATTATCAATACTTTGATTTAGCTTCAAAACATAATTAAACAACTTTTGCGCTCGCATCCAATTCTCATTGGCATAAGCTTGCATTGCTTCATTTGAATAGTTTTCTACATTGGATAACACGGCGGGCTGACCAACAGATTTACCACCACAATTAGTCAGCAGAAAACACAATAAAACTAATTTTAACTTACTCATAATGGGAATGAAGAGGTATTAATTTTATCGGCTTTTCCTCCAAATCATCTTCAGATAAAGGCCATGTATTTTGCACACTATCGACTAATTTATCAGCTTTGGATAAAGTTCGTTTTGCATCGATAGCCACCCCAGGTATCTCTTGTAATTCAGCATTAACTAAAGCTATTGCAGTGCTAGCTTGCTCGATAATACCTTGAAGTTGACTAACCATTTCAGGCAGGTTCTTAGAAGCTCCACGCATATCTTTAACCATATATTGAGCATCTGCTAAAACAGGCTCAAGTTGTATAAGTCGTTTTTTAGCAATACTAATAATCCCTTCTGCCTCAGCTAATATTTCAGCACCCGACTTAACAACTACCTTTAATTCTTTTTCTACTTTTTGATCAAATACCGCAGCACCTAAAACGCCATGTCCTGTCGCAATTTGCGCAATAATTTCATGTATATTTGCAAAAGTTTGTTCCACCTTCGGTAAAATATTTTCAACCTGACTAAATAAATCCTTATTATTGACTGAGTGAATAATACTTGCCATACCTAGTAACAACTCATTGAGTGAAGGTGTTTCTTCTACAGGTATAATCGAACCCGCCGCTAATATAGGCGCATCAATGAGTTCTGACTTTATCTCAATCTGTGCGCTGCCAATGTTGGTTAATCGATTCACCAATGCAGTGGCTCCCGTTCTAATAAACTTTCGCTGCTGTTTGTAAACTTCGATCGTTACACGAATTTTATGGTCACTCGCTAGCTCTAAACTAGCGACACGTCCCACTTCGGCTCCTAATGCTTTTACAACACTATCTGGACTAATCCCCTCACTACTCTTAACGTCAATATAAAATTTCACACGTTTTTCAAATAAATGCTGGTTGTTTACACTAATGAAAACAAAAAATAGCAGCAATATAAATCCAAAAAACACAAAAAAGCCAACCAAACGTTCACGGTAGCTATAGGTTCCTTGTTGATTATATTGTTTGATACTTTGTTCAACGGGTCTATTCATAATAACGATACATTTTAGCCACTACAAAATACTTAATAAGTCATGAATTTCCGAGTCATTCGACTGTTTAAATGATGTCCAGCCATCAAATTTTAAAATATTATGTTCAGAAATAAAAATAATCTGCTTCGCATGCTGTTCCAAAAAACGTGGATATTGAAGTCCTCCAATCATACAACTTGCATGATTATTGATATATTTTGCCAATAACACTCCCATATTTTTACGGTCTTTCATTCCTAAATCATTAAAAGGGACATCCAAAAAAAGAGCTAAGGGGTCAAGGATTAAAGCGCGTGCCAAAGAAAGCTGTAACCGTTGAAAACTATTTAATAATGCAGGATATGTTGTGGGTTCGAAATCACAATTAAGTTCTGCGAGTAAATTTCTTGCCTTATCTGACGCTTCACGAAATGACGAGTTTTCGTGATAAAGAACTGGCAACATAACATTCATCAAGCCATGCTGTACGGACAACAAAGGGGCTGCTCCAGAAAGATAACCAATCTGACAACGATTTTTTTGCCAGTCAATCGGATCAAGTGGTTCAATTACTGAAACCCGTCTTCCAAAAAGGCTTAACTCACCTTCTGTTAATTTTGTGATACCCGCCAACATTTGCAAATAAGCTCTTAACTGAACTCGATGCGGCCCGACTAAACAGGTCAAACTTGCTGGCTCTATTTGGCAACTTAAAGGAAGCATAGTTAATTGCTGTTCTATTACCTCTGGAATAGCCTTATCAGCCTTGATACTGACTTGGTTTACTTGCTTATTCATAAGGTAAATACAATAAAATAGCTATCAATCAGCAACAAAAATACAATACTCCTTACAATAGCCTTTTGCATTTGCTCTGATACCTGTGTTGGAGAATTTCCCACTGAAAGACCATGAAAACAGGCGATGGTTCCGATACTAATACCAAATAAAAAGTTCTTTAGTATAAAGCTCACAAGGCTGGTTATATTGATCAGTTTTAATAGTTCAGTCATTGCTATTTTTGCTGATAAATCATATATAAAAGAACTAAATAACATACCAAAAAAAAGCATAACGGCTGAAAAACAAAGCGCTAAAACCAATTGGCTAATAAGCACTGCAAATATTCGAGGAACGATAAAATAATCATCAATAGAAATACCTAAATAAGCCAAAGGCTCAATTTCGCCCCTCACTTTGGTATTTCCCAAGTCAACTACGATAGCTGAACATGATCGCCCAATCATTACAAACCCGGTAATTAAAGGCCCCATTTCACTCAGGATTAATCGTGCCAGCATCTCCACAAGGTCATTCGCCGTGGTTATTGATGACATGATAAAAACTAATTGCGAGGCAATAACAACACCAATAAACATGGCAAGAAATGAAATAATAGCCATGGCATTAATGCCAGTCAAAATAAGTTGATCTAAAAAAACAGCATAAACAGCGCGATTAACGATGTTACGTTGGGGCTTCCACACAGCAAGAACTTGCATTAAAAAGCAGGTTAAATCAACAACATAACATAGCATTTGGAAACATTGATGACCAATTGAGCCCAAAAACCTTAACATATTATAAATAAGAGATAAAAACACATAATTTCACTGCCTCAATCTCCCTTCTGCCAACATAGCATTACAATTAAAGAATATTATATTAACAAGTATTAATATACCAGTAGAAAATAATTTCCTCAACAAAACTCGCCCTAACCAAATAAAACAGGCACGATAGTTATCAATAACAAAGTTGTTCCCATTGTGACCAAGGGTAATAATATTTTTTCATGTCTATACCACATACTATCTCCTTCCAAAGCTGCTTTAGCCGTTTCATCATGCCCTACCATTTGCCTTGTTAATAGATGATTTAGAGCAACTGGAGGTGTCAGATAACCTAATTCAAATGCAACAAGAGTAATCATCCAAAAATGCACGGGGTTTATGCCATTATTATATGCAATTTGCGCAACAGTTCCTGAAACTAACACAACAGCTCCAAAAGGATCCATAATCATTCCGATCACCACCAACACCACAATCAAAAAGCTTAAAGTAAGCCAAATAGAAGAAAAATCAGACGGTATATGACTTAATAATTCAGATCGCTCAATAACTCCACCTAATGCAAAAGACAGCCCCATTAATAATAATAAGGCACCAATATGTACACTAGATTCTGAAGAAGCCATTCTTACCGTGTATTCAAATTTATGTCCTTCTTTTTCTGCCGCTGCCACTTGCACCATTTTTACAAAAAACTTTTCATAAATAATTAAAGCTAAAATCATCACAGGTAATATTACTGGAGCAGAAAATTCATCCATCGTTACATTGAGTAGATAAAAATAACTAAAATAGATACATAGCACAATGCCAGCGTACGGTAGCAGTGGAACAAGGGCTAATAAACAGGGTTTTAATGCTTCTTGTACTGATGCTATATGCATTTTTTCTCGCCGACTGAGCCATGCAAAAATAAAGAAAACAAAGGACGTGGTAACAAAAGTTTTTAGCCCCCAGCTAAATAACTGCTCTGTCACCACTTCTTTATTTAAAGCGGCAATTAGAACAACTAATAAACACGGTCGAAGAACCACACCTGCACTGCCAGTCATGGCCGTTGCAGCTAAAGCTAATTGTCTACGTGCACCAGCTCTGCGCAACTCTTCATAAACAATACTCCCCATCGCCAGAATAATAATACCTGAAGCCCCTGTATAAGCTGTTGGTACGGCCATAACAAGAATGGCAACAAAGGCCAATAATTCTGGAGACATACGCCAAGGTATAAAAACTTTAAAAACTAAATCACCGAGTTGAGTTCTCTTAAGTAGCATCCCCACCCAAATATATAAGCCGATATTAAGAAACAAACTAGCATGATCAAATAACAAACTAAAAAAAATAGCCGGCCCGGCCCAGTGCATTTCAATCAGGAAAAAATAGCCGCAAACAAAATAGCACATAAAAATATACAAAGGCACTGTTAACAATGACTGCATATAATTATGCTTTTTTTTATGTAATTGATCAGGCATGTAGGGAACAAAGAGTTGGTATAGGTTGACCAACACTAAAACGGAAAACCCAATAATCAATAAGAAGTATATTTCAGGGTGATTGACAATCGTTGCGGATTGAAAAACCACTTGCTTATACAAGTAAGCAGAAATTAGCATCAAACTATTCGCTATTAACTGAATAAAAGTAGAAACGTGATGATCCTGCAAGCTGGTTATCGGCCTAAAAGCGATATGCTGTTGTTTAAAGGTGCTAGTTATAGCGCAAATAAACAAAGTCAATATCAAGATTAATCTCTGTTTCTCAGTGGCAAATAGACTTATTTTTGCAACACTGGTTTCAAAGGTGCGAAACAAAACAAGTGATAAGGAAATCCTTGACTGATTATTTGTTGCTATTTGATGCTTATCAATACAAAGTTGACGTGCATTTTGCAATGACAAAGCGGCTGATTGTCGATCAAAAAGGATATCATCAAACAAATCTTCCAACCCATCCGCATCAGAGGATTCAGCTTCAAGTTTATTTAACTCCGTTTCAATATCCGGGTTTGGATTACAACTTGGGGTAGGAATGTCAGCTCTAAGTGAAAAATATTCATGCCAGACTAGCTCGCCTACATTTAATAATCTCGCGTGGATTTGTTCGCCATTACCCGCAAAAATAACAAACATTAGTAGAAAAAACACAGGTAAGGTTGAGAGCCACTCACAACAACTACGAAGCTTAATAATCCTCGTCAAGTTCATTTAATATCAACTATTCTTTATCAACAGCAGTACATTCGGCCTGCTGAGGGTCTTTTTTACACCTTACCATGCGCATGAGCTTTAACATTTTTGGGTTATAAATACCTTTGTCTCTTAGTCTAATCCTTGATTGTCTAAAAACTTCTAAATACCCTTTTTTATCTGGTTCAGGAATTGAAACCCACAATTTTTGTGGTATTTTTTTCTGATATCTTTTAAGTAAATTCACATTGGCATCAAATTGCTGTAAAATGTATTCGCGTGATTTTTGCCCATAACCGTCAGGAAACTCAGATTTCCGAATCAACATTTGTATTGTCAACTGAACCAAAGAGAAATCAATCACTCCACCATGGGGCTGCAATCCTTTATAAAGCTCCATTGCTTCATAAATAATAGCTGGCCCATAGACCACATCAACTGAACCATTATTAAACTTGCTGAACATATTAGCGATTGAACTGCCTACGGGGGATGCGCCGATAAAACTGACCATTTCTACTTGTGCGGGGTCTGAATCCAGTACCGCAATACGTTTCCCTGCTAATTCTCCTACTGTATCAATGCTGCGGTCATTTACAAACATAAATGCAGCACCACCAGGAAAAATACCAACGACCTCATAAGGCTCCGCAATCATTAATTTCGCGGCTTTTTTTGAACTAAGAGTGCTGAGAACAGATTTTAAATGTTGATATGAAGGTATCGCACCAATAGCATCCATACTACCCGTAAAGGTATTAAACTGACGCGCTCGCATTCCAGTAAAATTGACAGCATCGCATAGCCCAGCTTTAAAGTCTTCGGCAACAACCCGTTCACTGGTATAAGGCTTAAGTTCTAACTCCACGCCCCAAGCTAATGCAGCCGTTTTATAGTCTTTCATCTGGGCATAGGTTGGTCCATTTGCGCCTAATAAATCAAAGACACACATTTTTTTTGCTACCGCTTGAGCACTATTTACGCTTATCATTAAAAAAACAGCGGCAAGTAAGCTAAACAAAATTCTTTTGCATAAAATCAACGGACTCTCCTAGAAATTTTTATTCACATACAAAACATACTTTAAAAAACAGTTGTGTTTTGTATCTTTATCATCAAAGTATATCAAGTATATCTACCGTGTCTATTGCGTTTTTATCGTCATCCCAGAAAGTTCCCAGCCCTCCGATAGGCGTTCGTTTCCCCGTAGATTCAGTCCACATGGTATCTGATATTGCCTGTAACTGGAGCGTGGCAACCTGATCCAAAAATAAATACTGCGTATTAACGGTTATATTATTTTGCACGGCAATATTTTTACGAATAATATTTTTAACCTTTTCTGTATTCCCTAAGCCAATATGAACTTTTGCAGCAATCACTTGAACAATTCTCATACCTTGATTTAACCCAGTTTGCACCGATAAATCCAACACTTCTAATGGAGAAACATCTTGGGGTTTATTTTCAGGAAAACTAACCCAAATAGCCACTTTTATTGCATCGGGCAAGCCCCACCACCTTTCATTATTTAAACAATTTACAGCATGCCCCACTTTAAAACTAATACCCAAAGGAACGTTGACACTCCCCTCTGAAGCTAAATCATTTAACATCGCCTGCAAACCATTCATCAAACCAACTAGCCAATACAGCTCATCATTCCATGATTTAAATTTAGGGCATTCATCATTAGATATTTCTGAGTAGGCCGCTTCAAGATTAAGATATCCATTAAGCTGTCGTTTAGCGGCTAACTTGAGGTATCTTTTTTGTGCAATTCTAGCGTCTTGAGCCTCCGTCACATTCTTTGCATAAACAGCTCGAAGATAACGAAGCTCTTCTTCCCATGCTTTAAACTCAGCACAACTGCCTGATAAAAAATCAAGAATAACAGCCAGTTTGTGGGGTGATGCATTAATTTCAGCAAGACTAGGGACCAACAATGTTAATGATTCAGCCATAATACAGCCCATTTCCACATCATCTGTCTTCAATACATAAGGAACCGCATGGTCTTCAATCAACTCAACAAAATAGTTACCCGAATTTTCAACCGCAAACTTGATAGCTGCAGCCATCAAGAATAATGACAACACTAAGAATGCCAACCAAAAAAACAATGTCCTACTTTGCTTAATCATTTCCCCCTCCTAAAAATAAAACATGGCTAAATACAAACCATAGGCTCTAAATGTAGAGCGGACTTTAGTCCGCAATAACTTATAAACACTGCCTTTATGGCGGACTAAAGTCCGCCCTACAAATGACTAGGAGGCTGTCCAAGATTCAACTCACCGAGGCTTTGATATCGCGATGGTTAAATCATAATGTCCAGCTAATATCAACTCAAATCAACTCAAATCAAATCAAAGGAACTCATCAATATCTATCATATCAACCGTTTTTACAGGATCATCCCAAAAAGAACCCAACTTTCCAAGTGGAGTCCGACTCCCTGTTGCTTCCGTCCACAATCTATCAGAAATTGCTTGTATTTGTAATCTAGATACTTGATTCAACATTTTAAAAGTCTCAGTTGCAGGCGTTTCTATCCCTTTTTCATAATGCCTTATAATACCTTTAACTTTTTCAATATCACCTCGCCCCAAATAAACTTGTGCCGCCAATACTTGAGTAATTTTGACCCCTTTCTGCAAACTCATTTCGACGGCCTGTTTTAAGATCAGCTCTGGGTCTTTATCAACAGGATAAGCGGCTGGGGAAATCATCCAGATTGCAGCCTTAATCGCTTCAGGAGTCCCCCACCATTTTTGATTATCTAAACAAGCCGAAGCACGACCAACCTTTGCCGCTGTATTTAAAGGGACTTCAACCATTCCCCCCGAAGCAACATCATTCATAATGGCTTGAATACCATTTAGAAGCCCTAGCAACCAATACAATTCTTCTGGTTCAGAATTAAACTCTGGACATTCATTCCCAGGTTCAACAAAAGCTTTAGCCAAATATTGATACCCTAGCAATTGTCTACTTGCTGCTAAACTAAGAAATCTTTGTTGAGCAATACGTGCATCTTGAGCTTCTATCTCATTTTTAGAAAAAATAGCTCGTAAATAACGTAGCTCCTGTTCTTGTGCTTTAAACTCAGTACAGTTTCCGGCCATTAAATAAAATAAAATAGCTAATTGATCAGAAGACACTTCAACTTGAGAAAAACTTAATAAAAAGGGGGTAAAAGACTCTACCATTGAACATGTTAAATTAACATCAGCTGTTGCTAAGGTATATGGTACAGCCTGTTCTTCAGCGTAACTAATCATGATATTCCCTGTACCTTTATGTACTAGAGAACAGCCATTTAATATAAAAAAACAAAAAAACAAAGAAGAGTACGCGTATTTTTTCAAAATTTTATCCTAAACTATCTACTTGCAATCTATCGAAAAAGGCTATCTAAAATGGTAATGAATACATAAATAACAAGCAGGGTAAAGAGGCTGTTATCACGCAGCGTGTTGTCGGTGTTGAGCCTGTAGGTTAAGCATACTTTCTATACTTAAATGATAATCTATTCCTGGCCACTCTATCCCTGTACCTTGACAAATAAACAAGTAATTTGAAATTTCCTTAACTGTTGCTTCTTGCAAGTCTTTGTACCACTCCATTGGTGTAGAAATTAAACGCCCATCTTCCAACTCTACATGAAGATATCTATCATCAAAATGTACAGATTTACCTTTAACTAAAATATTCATCCCAGCACCTCTCAAATTCATCTATATTTTCAGCCATAATCCCTAGCGCCTTTTTTAGCTCTTTAGGTTTCATACAGCTATTTACAACTTTCATTTCCATCAACTCAATCTTAGCAAAATTTCCACCATATATAACATGAACATGTTTTGGCTCATGCTCATTAGCATAAAAGAAAAACTTAAATCCATTCATGTTTAATAATGTTGGCATTAATTATCCTAAAACAAATATTGTGTAGAAATAGCCTATGGAATACTAGTTAAAAATATACACTATTATTTCTATATTTTATAGGTTCTAAATTTTATTACGAGCATAAAAAAAGGAAGGCTTTAACACCTTCCCTTCTTGGGTTTCATTAAGTTTGAATAAACTTAGAATGCAAAACCAACAGATCCACCTAATGTAAAGCCATCTGTATCAACACCATCAACATCATCAGGAGAATAATGGTAACGACCATCAATACCTAAGGAGATACCTGAAAATAATTCATAATCAGCACCTGCACCAAATTGCATACCTGTATTCATTACCGTTACCGCACCTGATGGTGGACTGATAACATTAATATCAAGACCCACAGGAATAATCCAAGGTCTTAATTTACTACCATGCATAAACTTAACTTTTGGCGATGCACTAATTCTTAGCTGGTTAACAGTCACTGATTGTCCCGTTAAAACACTGCGTGCAGAATCTGTTAATTCAGCATATTCAATACCTAATTCAACAGCAAATGAAACTCCGTCCATTACACCGAACAAATCATTATTTACATTAAAGTCAATTGCAGCACCATAATAGAATGCATCATCATCACCATCGACTGCGCCACCCGCTAGAATATCACCAGATGCAGTAACAGCGGCTCCACCCTGTGCAAGAGAGCCATTAGCTCCTCCCCGACCTTGATTAGAATGAAGCCAACCACCACGTACAGCAACACGATGCTCTTTAGCCGCAACTTGAGCAGGTGCATTTTTCATAGAAGCCATCCATTGATCCAACTCTTGAACTTTAGTTGTATCAGCGGCACTAGCAGCAATTGTTTTTACACGGCTTAGCTCAGCTTGCATTGCTTCCATCATAGTTGCCATTTGCTCAACTTGTGATTGTAAAGCTGCTGTTTTTTTAGCATTTGCTTCTGCTTGTGTCTGAGCCGCTGCTTGCGGAGAAACTAACGCTCCAGCAAGTGTTAATGTCGCTGTAGCTACGCTCAGCGCAATCTTTGTTTTTTTGATCATCAGTTTCTCCCTCGAAGAGATTATTATTAAAATTAATAATTTGCTGAAATACAACAAATTTGATGTACGGTAGTAATAGTAGCAGGTAATTTAATTCCTTACAAGGTTTAAGTGTGTTTTTTCCACCCTTATATTTCAATGACTTATGCCATAATAGTAACAAATAACATTTAATTGTCCCCATAAAACAACTAATCCAACACCCATACAGCTCATGTATACTATGCCCCTATAGTATTTTTACTCTATAAACTTATTCAACAATAATATATTAATCAATATGCCTCAAACATCAGACATTACCATTATTGGTAGCGGCGCTATAGGGCTGTTAACAGCCCGAGAATTTGTTAATGCAGGGCACAGTGTTACTCTTATTGACAAGTCGCTTTCTGGCCAAGAGTCTTCATGGGCTGGTGGAGGCATATTACTCCCTCTTTACCCCTGGAGACAGCCCAAAGCTATTAGCTCGTTGGTTATAGAAAGCAATAAACACTACGCCACCCTATCAAATGATTTATTCAATGCGACACAAATAGATCCTGAGTGGTACGACTGCGGTTTACTCATCTGTAAAAACCCTGATAGTGAATTAGCAACAAGTTGGTGTAATAAATACAACATACCTTATAAACAGGCTAATAATTCCTTTTTTAAGGATTTAAATACTGAAGTGAATAACCCACTTTGGCTTCCCAATATTGCTCAAGCTCGAAACCCCCGCTTATTAAAATCGTTAAAGGCTTTTTTACTTAATGCAGGCGTTATTTTTATAGAAAACTGCGAGGTAGTTGATGTATTAATAAATAATGCACAAATCGGTACCCTGCAAACCAATCAAGGTGATATAGACGTTAAGCAACTAGTCATTTGTACAGGAGCTTGGACAGGTGAATTAAGTAAAAAGCTATTACCCACTAGTTTATGCTCACCCGATATTTCACCCGTTAAAGGGCAAATGTTATTATTTGATGCCAAACCAGAGACTTTATCTCATATGGTATTAGATGCTAATTATTATTTAATCCCTAGACGTGATGGAAAAATTTTAGCGGGTAGCTCTGTAGAACACACTGATTTTGACAAAAGCACTTCACCTGAAGCCAAAGAAAAATTATTTCATATGGCGACTGAGTTGTTTCCTACCTTAAAAAACATTCCGATGATAAAACATTGGGCGGGGTTACGACCAGGAACAAAACACGGCATACCTTATATAGATAAACATCCAGAAATTAAAAATTTAAGTATTAATGCGGGACATTTTAGAAATGGCTTAGTGATGGGGCCTGCTTCGGCACGATTAATGGCTGATCTTATTTTGGATAGAGAACCTTGTGTTAATCCAGAGCCTTATAAATTACAATAGCTAATTCTATAAATATTTTCATCGCTCTATACAAGCCACCGGTTTATAAAAATTAGAGTTATCGGTAGGAGGGGCCTTTAGCCGCGACCGGAGCAAGATCAAGAGAAGTCGCGGCCAAAGGCCCCTCCTACGTTTATTGACAAAAAACCTTCAAGCTGTGGTTAATTAATGGGCTCGAACGTTTTTATAATCTCCTTACCCACTCCTCCAGACCATGAATTTATATCCTTTACTTCGTCCTGCTTTATTTTCACTTGATCCTGAACTTGCTCATAATGTCACTTTAAAGTTATTAAAGCTTGCTGAGACCACGGGACTTTCTGTTTTAAACAAGCCTAGCTCAGACAATAAACCTGTTTCAATAATGGGACTAGAGTTTAAAAATCCTGTAGGGCTTGCTGCTGGGCTAGATAAAAATGGTGATTATATTGATGCATTAGCTGCTTTGGGCTTTGGCTTTATAGAAATTGGTACTGTTACCCCAAGACCTCAACCGGGTAATCCAAAACCTCGTTTATTTAGACTACCTGAGCATGAAGCCATTATTAATCGCATGGGTTTCAATAATTTAGGTGTTGATCATTTAGTTCAGCAAGTTAAACAAGCTAACTATAAAGGTATTTTAGGAATTAATATTGGTAAAAATGCTGATACGCCTATTAAAAATGCAACTGATGATTATTTAATAGGCTTACGTAAAAGCTATGATTTAGCTAGTTATATCACTCTTAATATTTCATCACCAAACACCAAAAATCTACGCCAACTACAACAAGGCGACGAGATTAAAAATTTATTGTCAACACTTAAAGAAGAGCAATTAGTTTTACACAAAACGCATAACAAATACACGCCTCTTGTCGTTAAAATCGCACCTGATTTAGATGATAGCGAAATACTACATATTGCTAAACTTTTGTTAGAGTTTGATATTGATGGTGTTATTGCAACCAATACCACTATTTCCAGAGAAGCTATT
>Ga0209826_1001251_pt1 | contig 17759 bp, 11 predicted proteins | sample GOMGulsemesocosm_5_FD_184637 | JGI IMG/M metagenome (GOLD analysis project Ga0209826, IMG submission 184637) | Methane-oxidizing microbial communities from mesocosms in the Gulf of Mexico - GOM15C Gulf of Mexico (SPAdes) (version 2) | ecosystem: Environmental > Aquatic > Marine > Cold seeps... | reverse complement strand
TGGGCGACACTCACGGTCGACTAAAACCCAATGTGAGATCACTATGCCAAAGACATATACCCGACTGACCGAAGACGAACGATACCAGATTTATGAGGGGGTGACAGAAAGTCGGTCACATCGTGAAATAGCGTCCCTGATTAACAAACACCATAGCGCTGTTTCTCGTGAAGTACGGCGTAATACAGGCTTGCGAGGCTATAGGCCCAAGCAAGCACAAGAGAAAACGCAAAAGCGACACCAGGCCAAGCCTCGCTATAGAAAGCTAACCGCCGAGGTTCAATCATTAATTGCTGAAAACATTCGGCATGAGTGGAGTCCAGATCAGATACAAGGGCGACTGAGAAGCGAAGGATACCCGATGGTTTGCGCGACCACTATTTACGGCTATATCCAGCAAGATAAAGCCTCTGGCGGCGGGCTTTACCAACACCTTCGTCACCGTAAACCTTACAAAAAGCGCACAGGCTCACCGGATGCTAGAGGCCAGATTATTGGGCGTGTATCTATCGACCAGAGACCTTCTATTGTCGATGAGAAAGTGCGCTTAGGTGATTGGGAAGCCGACACAGTCATAGGTAAAGGTCATCAAGGTGTTTTGGTGACATTAGCTGAACGCGTCAGTAAAAAAACACTGATTGCCGCTGTTCCCACCAAGCATGCCGAGGTGGTTAAGGATGCGATTATTAAGCTGCTGGAACCTGAGAAGCCATACCTTCACACGATTACGTTTGACAACGGTAAAGAGTTTGCTTATCACGCCAAAATAAAAGGGGCGCTCGGTGCAGATAACTATTTTGCACACCCTTACCACTCATGGGAACGAGGACTAAATGAAAATCATAATGGGCTGATACGTCAGTACCTACCGAAGGGCATGGCGCTAGATAAAGTAAGCGATGAAGATATTAGTGTGATCCAGGATAAGCTTAATAACAGACCCAGGAAGTTACTCAACTATAAAACACCGAATGAGGTTTACGATGCCATGTGTTTAGCGGCATAATTATGCGGTGTCGCACTGGCGACTGAAATCCGCGTTTGATTAAAGGGGCCTCTTTGATTGAAAAGATAGAGAAAGAATATTTCATTGTAAAATATACATGACCCCTTTTTTCTTTTTTTACACCTTTTTTTACAAAGCCACCGCTGAACATTTCAGCCTGACTCATGTTGTTAGTGTATGTTATCCACTAACAACAATTAAAAGGAAATAGCCGATGGGGAATGGACTAATGAGATTGAAAAGATAGAGAAAGAATATTGCATTGTAAAATATAGGAGACCCCTTATTTCTCTTATTAAAAAGCAAGACTTAGTTGACCTGCGGGGACCTATATTTAGCGCAGAGCAACAACAAAATATAAATTACGAAAATGAAAGAATAAGCGAGCTATTGGCGAAGAAAAGACAGCTAGAGTCAGAGATTGACGCTAATTTAGAGGAGTGTCGTTCATTATCCGATAAAGTTAAAGGAGGTATAGGTGCTTGATTCTAATGGTACATTTGTCGTAGGGAAGATAATATTTGGACCCTTAAAAAAATAATTCGTTAATGGATAGCTTTATGTTTCTCGTACAGAAAATTAATTTAGACTGCTTTTTGAACAGGGTAGGGGTTGCTTAGTGTTACTCTCTCACCTAATTACTGATATTAAGCACAGCCTTAGCTCGCCAATGTCAGTAAGTGATCTTGCCAGTGAATACTCTAAAATATTAAACAACTTAAGTTGGAGCCAAGACCAGCTTGCATTGTTTTTAGCTGTGTTACCAGAATTTGAATTGCTTAAGAATGCAGGCGAAGAGAGTCTAGTTAAATTGGTCGCAGGCGAAGCTAGCTTAGACACAGCACTGGCCAATTTATTAAAGGAAACCCAAAAACCATTGCCAACTGACAAGCTTATACAGCAGCTTAAAGAATTTAATACCAGTGGGCCGCAATTGTTAGCCATTGCTAAACAACACCCGAATATGAATGTGATTGGTGGTCGCGCCATTTTATGGAAGTAACAGAATCATGACTGATGAAAAGAAACTAACCAAAGAACAAAAAAAAGCTTTAGAAGCTGCTCAGGTAATTGAAGCGACTCTAGCTGAACAGCAAGAGATCATGAATAAAGCGTATAACGCCAAAGGCTTTACTCAACAGGCAGAGCTTACCCCCAGTCTGGATGATCAAAAAGCCAGCCTGGTGTATGGCAAAGACCCAGATGGAGCTGATACTCACAGAGTACTGCTATGGATTTTACCCCAAGGGCAATGGCAATTAGCCAATAGCGACGACGTTGAAAAAATAACCATTGATGTGGCGGGTGTTTTAGATGAAGTGGAATTTCCAAAATTCATTCATGTAACCGACGGCGCAAATGAAAAGTTCTTTGAAATGGATTTTCCACCCCACGAAGTGGATCAAATTCCTAACATAAAAGACATCAACAACTATAAGCAAATCAAGCGAGACCCAACCTATTATTGGTCCCGTGAAATGTACGAACGGTTGATGTACGGCTTAGACTATTTTCACGAAACCGTTTACACCAAAGATAAAGATAACGTTTCAAACAAAAACGAAATCATCGAAGAAGTGGCTAAGTTTTTATTTTTAGAAACCTTCCGTATTCATCATCCTAATCAGTCGTTCACTTTTGAAAAGCAAGTACTGCAATTTAAAGATGTATTTGATTGGCAATATGTAGAAAAAAATAAAGCCGTTGCGGTTAAGCAAATCAAAGCGGCTTTCGATGTGCTTAAAGATCACCAAGATTACAAGGTAGTCGACGATGCGGGCGAAGCCCATTCAATTTTTGATGAAGAAACTCACCTTCGCTTAGCCAAGCCCGGTAACTACCTGGTCTTAATAAAGCTCATACAAGACTTACCGGGTGTTTATCTCAATAAAGAATACCAAAAGCCAAAAGACAAGCGCGCCATTATAACAGGCAAAGATAACCCAACCTTGGGTGATGTGGCCGCTGATGTATTAGGCCGTGTATTTGATGTATTCCTACGTGCAAACTTTGAATCCAAAGGCGGCTTGGGGGTTTACCTAACACCCGCACCAGTTAAGCAGTGCATGATGCAAATGGTCATGCACGATATTTTGGAAGAGTCCCCTGAAATCTTAAATACCAAAGGGGCAGACAATAAACCGGTTTTCCGCTTTGTGGACCCAACGTGTGGTTCCTATGGTTTTGGCTCTGTAGCACTAGGATTTGTAGAGCGAGCATTGATGGATGTACTGGGGGCTGAAACCTCCGATGATGTACGCCGTCACGAGCACTTTCAAGCCATGTTAGAGCACAGCTTTGTCGGCGCTGATGCCGCACCGCTCATGGTGAAACTGGCTCGAGTAAACATGGCCTTATTAGGTGCACCCAAAGCCAATATCTTTAAAACCGATAACTCTTTAACAACACCACAATTACAAGCGGGTAGCTTTGACTTAATTTGTACCAACCCACCGTTTGGTAAAGCCAAAGCCAATATCTCAGATATTTTAGAGCAATACACCACTGATTTACACGATGCACCAAAAGGCAAAGGCTGGATCTATGAACCAACGGTCACAGGCCGAGCGTTAGGGGGTAAGCCAGATTCTAAAAACCGTTGGAAGTTGTCCTCAAACAATATCGATATGGCCGTACTGTTTATTGACCGCTGCCTAGAACTACTTAAACCCGGTGGCCGTTTATTAGTGGTGCTGCCAGACGGTATTTTATGTAACTCCGGCGACCGTTATGTGCGCGAATACATGATGGGTAAAAAAGACGAAGCCACCGGTCAATTCAGTGGCGGTAAAGCCATTGTTAAAGCCGTGGTCTCGCTACCGGCGGATACTTTTAAACTCTCGGGTACAGGGGCCAAAACCAGTATTCTGTATTTACAAAAACGCCAAGCTCACCAAGAGGACCCTAATACCTTTGCGAATCAAGAACAGGGCGATGTGTTTATGGCGGTGGCGGATACCTTGGGTTATGTGGTGAAAAACAATGTGGAAGATTATTCCACGGGCGTGCCTAACGACTTAGCCGCTATTGCGGGTGCGTATGTGAGGGGCGAGTGATGTTTTCAAGCAAAGTTTCAGTGTTAGACCTTGAGGCTAGAATTGATGCGGAGTTTTATTCCCCTGATGCATTGAAATGTTTAAACAAGATAAATGCGTTTGAAGATACCAGCTCACTCGGCGAAATAATTTCTGAAGGCTATAGAGTCGTATATCACGGTACGGATTCCGTTAATGGGTTAAGTGATGCCGATGTACTACCATTTTTGTCCCCAAGCCAGATTGATGAAAATGGTTCTATAAATTTTGAAAAAACAGATGAACTGCCACTCTATTATAAGAATAAATACCCGAAAGGATTAGCTTCGCCAGGCGAGCTGTTGATAGAAGTAAAGGGGAATGTAAGTAAATTAGCGGTAGTGCCTGATGTGTTTCCAGAAAACTTATTAATAAGCGGGTCTTTGTATAAAGCAAAAATATCGAGTGAATATGATTCGAGATTTATCCTTTCATTTCTCAAGTGTGGGCATGGTCAAACGCTAAAATCAAGATTAACTAGTAATACAATAATTAACTACATTGCAAAAGATGATTTGTATTCAATTCCAGTTTTTAAAATTAATGATCAGGCCCAAACCTACATCGGCAATAAAGTCCGTCAAGCCGAGCTATTGCGCGAGTGGGCGAAAGCGACTGACAAATCAATTATTAGTTTCCATAAAAAACTAATACCAGAACAGTCTCATTTAGACTTTGATAGAAAAACTCGCGCGGTCTCGGTTACCCAAATGACAGAGCGGATGGACGCCCACTTTTACCCAGGTGTAGTCGATACTTATTTGCATGAAACATCAAATAAGTTTCAGAAGTTAGATAAGATATGTTCAGGCCTATTTAATGGTCAGACGCAGCCTGAGGCTAATGAAGAGAGTTGTAAGCAGATTACTGTTGCAAATCTGTCGCCGAATTATGTTAAAGGTGAGCCTAGATCGGTTGAGGTGCCTAGTAAGGTAGACAGGTTTACGAAAAAGTTCGACTTGTTTATGTGTAATGCCGCTCATAATAAATATTATATCGGGCGTGATATAACTTTTAATCATAGCGATAAAAAACTATTGCCATCTACTGAAGTGATGGTTATTCGATGCGATCACTCTAAAATTCCAGCTACCTATTTAAGAGCGTACCTGTTAACACGGCTGGGCTATATCCAGATACAGTCAACTATCCGTGGGATTACGGCACACTCTTATCCGGTAGATATGGCTAAGTTAGATATCTTTGTACCAAAAATGACGGGGAAAGAGGCTGAGGAATGGTTTGCAACAGATGAGCGACTAGCGATTGCAGGATTAGCGAGCGAATACGCGACTCAGCTAACAGCATCAGCAAAGTATTTGGTCGAATCCCTAATCGAAGGACAAATCACCGAAGCCGAATTAATTGCTGCCCAACAAGCCTTAGAAGAAGGTGATAGCACCAAAGACCGCGGCATCTTAAGCAAGCTAACCGATAAAGGCTATTTGGTCGATGGCGGAAAACCGCTGTTTCCTGATTTAGACAAATTGTATGAACTGTTAGAAGAGGCGCAACAGGCCAAAGATGCAGAGCAGGATGGTGATGAAGGAGCGCAGGCCTAATGCTAACCAGCAAGGATGCGCAATCACTTTTAACCCTAGTCGAGCAAGGGCAGTGTGCAGCATTGGCACTTAATGCCTCAAGCGTTAATGCAAAAGAAAGTGAAAAAATTCATAAGGACCCGCGTAAAAGCGCCATCAACCATTGGCAAGCGTTGGGCTTATGGCATATTTCACAAGACCAAAAAACCTTTATCGCAACTCAGCAATTATTAGCCCTAAACCAATCTCTGCCTAGCGCTGAGGATGCCGTGGCGGCCATGTGTGCGGTATTACCTGAATACCAAGCGGCTTGGGCTAAAATCGTTGCCGCACAATTAAAAGACGCGGGCGGCCGTAACGATATTAATGCCCTAGCTGAGCAGGTTAGTCAGCTAGGGCTTGCAGCACAAACGGTACTTAATCAGTTAGACAGCGCCAGTTTATCGTCCAGTGGTTACGCCGAGATTGAAATCCTGCTTTTTGGCCAAGGGGCCGAGCAAGCCGTTAGCTACCTCAAAGTGCTTCGTGCTTTATCCACCGGTGCAAGCTTGCTAGCTGGTAAAAAACAAAACTTAAATGCTTATGTTCAGCTAGCAGAAATTGAAAAGAAAAACACTTCATCCGCATGGCAAGCACAACGCCTAATTCAAATGCCAACTGAAAATGCCCCTATGAATTTTCAACTCAGTGGAGCATTGCTTGAGTTTGATGACGGTGTGCATGACAGCACCTTAGGCTGGTTGTTAGCATGCCCGTGGGCCTATGTGTTGGCCCACGTAGCGTACGCCCAAGATGTATGGCGTTCTGAACAAATCGCCGGTGGCATTCGTTTAGAAATTGAACCGTCCCAAGCTAAACACTTTATGCAGCCTAGCCTGATACAGGTGGTTATCACCACCCGAGATGATTTAGAAATTCAGTGCGGTACCCTTGGCGAATTGTTATTGCGAGTATTACAGACGCTGAACATCCATTTGTTTACCCAGCTACCGATTAGCCAGCAAGCAAAGCAGCTCGATACGTTATTGGCACCCTTTATTGGTGCCATGGTCAGCGCCAAGGTATGGCAGTTTATACAGGGCAGCAGTAAAGAGTCGCCTCATTATCAAATACACCCCAATTTTGAAACCCTGCCCAATACTCGCTTGGGCACGATTAATTTTGCCCGCCCAGGCAAACAAATTACAGCAGCGATTCGTGAACAAGCCGAAGCCTGGGCCATTGAATTAAGTGGTCGCACTCACACAGCAAACCTAGCTGAGTGCCCATAACAAAGATTTAAGGATGAAATGCCATGGCCACATTAGAAAGTGAAACATCACCGCTAAATACACAACAGCAAGCGGGTATTAAAGAGCAGCCTATGAGTTATAGCGGTCAGAATGATTTGGCTAGTACTGGTATGAGTGCTCAGCATCATTGGCAGTCGGACGGTTTGTCATCTTATCCACCTCGTGATCCACTGGTAGGTCAAAGCCAATTTTTTTATGACTTTGAAAGCTTTATTCACCTAGTGGATAAAAAAGAAAATGAATTCACTCAGGTGTTTTCTATGGTGGCTGAGTGGGGCCGAGGTAAGTCTCGTTTAGGCTATGAATTAATCGCGCAAATAAATGATGCTAGCCCAGGTTGGTTTTGTCGTGATGTGGCGGGTGATTTAAAAAAGGTATCGCTATTTAGAGACGATGCCGATCGTGATCAGTATTTGGGTTTATACATTCGCTATAGCCAAATCGCTACCGAATTTCAAAATTCTGACAACTGGTTTGCTTATGGTTTATATACTGCCTTACAGCCATTGGCGAAAAATATGTTTGACGGCTCCATTCAGGCGCAAGTAGCCAAGCAATGTGTTGATCGCCTAGAAGTAGAGGGGTTTAATCACCAAGAATTAGCCTGCCGGTTAGAGCTTGATAAAAACTATACCGACCAAGACTTATATGACGATGAGTTTTTGGCAACTCGTTTAGTGAATGCGGCCTACGAATATTTGAAGCAGTTTGGCATTAACTATGTGATGGTCGTGCTGGATGAATTAGAAACCGCCGCCGAAGCAGCGACCTACGGTTTAGAAGGGGATGATTTAAAACGCCTTGATGGCCGTGCCATTAAACTCATGGGTCAAGCCATTAAAGAAGAAGACCCACGCCGTAAACTGCCATGGTTGCGTTATGTGGCATTATGTTCGCCGGCTATTGGTGAAGAGCTGCGTGAAGTGTCTTCTCTTAATCGTCGTTTTTCGTTGTTAGATCTTGAGCATAATGCGTTTTCTGATGTAAGCGATTATGTCAGCACCTTAAAGCAAAGCGGTCGACTGGCCCAAGATTATTTACTAGGCCTAGTTGAAGCGGCTTATGCCATGAGTGGCGGTAACTTTGGTTGGTTTAACGTGATTATGGCGGCGGTGGATGAAAAACTAATATCCATGAACATGAATAGCGAGCCCGTTAAAAGCATAGGGCAGTTATTTAACGCGGTATTAAAAAGCTCGCCGCGTATTCGAGATCATGTTTTAGATGCCGGTGCGATTAATGCGATTCAAGCGAACTTAGCAGTAAAAGAAGCGGCGACTGAACTGCTATTTTCGCAGCTGCCAGTGGCCTTGAGTGGTGTGAATAGCGAAACTAAATCGCTGATCGCTACGCTTAATGAATATGAAGAACCGGTGGCCAGCTATTATCGCTTGGTGAATTGGGATGAAGATAGTTGTCGTAAAGCTTTAACCAACGCTAAGTTTATACGAGATAAAGCGGACCTTTACGAGTTTGTGGGTATTGAGCAAAAGTTAGACTTAAAACAGTTGCTGGCTAACTTATCGACCTATGCGATTCACGAGTCGGCTGGGCAAATGCTAATACCGACCAGCCGTATTGAGTTTGTCGAGTTATTGCAGTTGCTATATCCCCACGGTTCCACCGATGATGCTGCCCGTGCTTTATGGTTGCATTTTTTTGGTGACCAAGACGATTTAACCGATACCCCAACTCACATTGGCCCCAGTGTGGCCATGTTAAATCGTTTGAATTTGCGCTATCGCAAGCAGAGCCAGCAATCACTTATTTTTAAAGCCCCTGATGCAGCAAACGCTCATGAAGCGGCCATGAAAGCCCGCAATGAAAATGTCCAAGCTAAACAAAAAGCCCGCTTAACCGGTTTGATGCGTATTTTAGATCGCCATTGGCAATACGACCCTGTAGACAGCGGACTGCACAAAGAACTGGTGACGATTGCGACCAATGCTTCACGGGCTAAGCAGGATGTAGACGGCTTGGCTTCTTGTCGTGCGTTACAGCTACACCCTAAAGGTCGTTTGGTATTAGCTTATGTGAGCAATGAATTAGAACTAAAACAACTGTGCAAACAGGCATCGGCGCAATTTGCAGGGGAAGGAAAATATCCAGTATTGGCCGTGACTTCTTCCATTGATTTGGGCAATAAGTTTAAAAATGCTTCTGACCCTGTATTACAAAAAGCCAAAGATTATTTATTGCTATATCGCTTAAGTCACAATGAAGAGCATGTGCTTGAGCAAGTGGGTTTACCTTTGCAAGACTGTACTGGCTTTGAGTTAAACCTACGGGGCTTTACCACTAAATTTGTTCAGCGCTTAAATGCATTAGAGCGCGGCATATTAGAAAATATAACCTTATGGCGCCAAGGTTTGCATGAACGTGGTTTGATTGCCGCGCCTTTACGAGCCAGCCAAAAGTTAAACGATAAAGATCGTGATACCTTAATTAATGGCTGGGCTGATTTAATAGTTCGCTCTAATGTTAAGTCGCTAAGCCGTTATGACCAAACACCTAAAACAGTCGATGATGGCGCACTGTATGACTTGGTGAAGCAGCTTAGGGTGCCCATTAAAGAAATTAACGATGGTTATGGCGAACAGGAATGGAGTCAGGTTTTTAGTTCGACTGATGAGTTGAGTGCGCAAGCGCAATTCCCAGAGTTTGTATGCCGTTTAATGCAAGAGCGTATTTTTAAAGGGCAAGCCATTACCTTTGAACAAGCTAAACAGGATTGGTTTTTCGCCTATAACTGGTTGGTAAAACCCAAAGATGTGTTTGATGAATGGATGGCTTTATTACGTAAAGCCTTGCTGGTTTCAGAATATTCAGATCCTGCCAAACCGAAAGTATCTATCTATAAGTTTAATGAACGCAGCGCTTTCACGGGACGATATACCGAGGCTGATAATTGGCTGAGTAATGAATACCCACAACGGGTAGATGAAATTGCTAATTTATTTGGTGCAGGGCGAATCAGTGATCTTTTTTCACCTAAGGGACGTAAAAAAGTTGGGGCAAAGACCAATCTTGCTATCGATAAATTAAAAACGGCTAAGCAACAAGAACAAGTATTTACCCAAACTGAAGAAACGACCCTGCCGGGATTTTCTGAACATCAGGCAGGTTATGCTGATGAGTTGGCGGCCAGCTGTCAGGCGCGCTTTATTCATCAAGAATCGGTGTCTTGGGTATTTGATGGTGATAGCTACAAGCAAGAGCTTTCGCAGAAGCAGTTCACCAATTTAGATTTTGAACAGGACGTTATACCTTTGTGGCAGCGTATTGCTAAGGCAAAATCGTTTTCGGATCAGGTGTATAAAACTGAATTAGCGGTAAATACCCGAGTAAACGAGCTGATTACAGATATTAATGCTAATCCTGAAAGTAAGACGCCATTCCCTCGCAATATTTTTACCTTGGCATTGGAAAAAATCTCACGAATATTGGCAGGCGCAGTAAGGCCGGGAACTGAGGTTGGGGAAACACCCGATAAGCAACAAACCGAAGCGGGCACCCTTGGGTTTTATTTACGTAACTTAGATGTGGATGCCGCGCTTACGCGTTTAGATCAGCTAGCAAAAGAAGTCGGCTATTCAACCGTTAGCCTTCAATCAACGGATATTGAGCATATCGATGGCGCAATCGTTTCCACTTATAGAAATCTGCTTGTTGAATTTAATAAATTAAAGCAGCGTGCCAGTGATGCTGAAGTAGGGCTTAAGCAAGTTGAAGAAGATTTGCTGGATGTACCAAGTGATTACAGTATTCAGTATTCAGATGGTTTAAGTAAGCGGGATAACTTGGTTAAAAAGATCAAACATATTGACAGTTTGTTTGATAACGTACAAGACGATGCAGACCAACTTAAAGACCGCATTAATAGTGATTTACAGCTAGGGCAGTTTCGCCTGATGCAGGAGCAGGTGCCGCCACTTTTGGATGATGCCAAGAGACAATTTACACAGTGGTTAGGCGATATTGAAACGTTGAAAAACTATAGTCAAGGTTATCGTGAGGCATTATTAAAGGATCAAAATGGTACCTATGAGTGCTCGCTTAATGTATTGCGAAGAGTGAATAAACAAGCGTCTGTTTCGTCTTTAACTTTAACTGAAATTGTTAATTTTGGTTCATTAAACGAAGCCAAAAATACGCTAGGTCAGCGAGAGTCAGAGCAGAAAACCGAGATCAATTCTTTATTGAATTCAGCCTTACTTAGCGCCGAACGCTGGACTCATATCGTTAAAGATATGGCAGAAGGGCAAGACCCGGCATTAACCGCAGCAGAAGCTGATGAGTTGTTAGCCAAAGACTTAATTGTAAGAACCTACCGATTGGGAGGGGAATAGCTTGGATAAAGCGAATTTATATTTGGTCGCAAGCCTTGCCTCACATCGGCGAGGTAATGTGTTAAAAGATATTCTTCCCGTTCAGCGTTTGACGAATGAAGAGGAATTGCCAAGTAGCGGTGCTTTGATTTTATTTGGCCAAGATTGGCAAAGCTTCAATGTTGAGCAACAAGCACAATACTGGACCTGGTTAAAAGAAGGTGGACGACAAGTTTTATTGATTCCGCCGTTTAGTGAAGGCCCAGTTGATAATGCTTTAGATTGGCAAGCAAAGAACATTAAGGATGCACTGTCATCTCACATTGGTTTGGCAGCCTATTTAAAGGATGAAGTTAAATTTGAATTCCAGGCGGTAGCGCGACAGTTTGACCGTGATTTAGGCCATTGCTGGGATAATGACAGTATTAATACACTTTATTATAAACCCCATGCCAGTGGTGGGGTATTCTCTGCAACGTCACTACCTTTGTGGTCTTTAAGTTGTTTGGATGAAATTGACTTAGTTCATGCTTGGTTCGAGTGTCTTTATTCATTTGCGGGATTCGCAAGTGTTAATGAATTAAGCAGTTCAAATGCTGAGGGTGAAGCGACAGCACAAATAAAATTAAAAGAAGAGCATTTGGCTTTGCTGTGTAGCAGCTATGGGCAAGTACTAACTGATCAGCATGCACTGATCAGCCGTGTAAATCGTTTAGGCGTGTTTCGATTAGAGGCCCACCTGTTAGAGCTGGCAATAGAAGAACTGATTAAGTCTGGGTTACTGGTTGGCGGTGAAATAACCGAGGAGGGTACCGCCCGATTAATGGCTAGCTCTTATAAAATTTACGCCGAAGAATTAATGAGGATGCCAGGATGAGCAATCGCAGCTTAGCGCAAACCCTTGCTGTGCAAACACAATTGCATATGCCAGGTACCGTAGGTCGACTATTACAACAAATACGTGACTTAGAGCAGTTAGCGCCTTTGTTTGTTGATGCTGGTTTAGTAAAGCCTATTGAGCGGCCAAACCCTTTAAGTATAAAAGTGACGGGTATAGCGACACGGGCCGCAACGCAGAAGACATTGGGTGGTTTTTTATATGCCAGTGCCGCTGCCAGTATTGAACTATCTATTGAAGATAACGCGGTATCTACATCTGGCCAAGACAGTTTGTGTGAATTAGACGATATTGATTTTGTAAATCAATCTAAGCGTCTAGCGTTAATTCAAATTCGCCAGGCTTATCAGTTGGCTGAGAAACGTTTATTAAGTGGCGAAGCAGTCGATTTAATTTTGTTAGATTGCCCCTTGTTTCTAGCCCGTGATATGGCCCCGTTAAAAGATGCGGTAGAACATACTGAGTATCGAAATGATTATGAAAAAACCTTGCAAGTTATTGATGGCTTTTGGCAAGAATACAAAACGCGTTTATACCCTTGGAATAATAATGGCCCGATCTTGGCGGGTATTGCGTCTGAGAAGTTTGGTGCCATTTTGTACGTGGCTAAACAAGACTTAAGAACAGAAGAGGGCATGTCGCAACTGCTAGTTAGTGAGGGCATAGACCAAGAAGCTGCAGGGGATATTTTAAATCACCTTAAGGGTTTAAGCAGTATTGGTGAGCAGCGCTTTATTAATGGGGTTTTAAGCAGCTTTACTCGAACCGCTGCATTTCGTATGGCGCAAAAGCAAAATAGATTAGAACCCAAACTTGCAGCAGAAAATGGCCTAGTAGGTTTTCATTTTAAAGGTGGAAATAGCACTGGGATACGCTTAGTCCAGGTTGCAGGTGACGAACCGGATTGGCACGCCAATGCCCTAGATAAGTTATGCGGGCAATTAATGTGTTTGATGGCAGTAGGTGGTCAGCGTGCCTTTCCGTTGCCTATTCAGTTGGCCGAACATGAATTAAAGCAGTTAGATCAATTTGTAAAATTTTATAACTCTAATATTCAATCTGCACTCAAGTCACGAGAAGTAGAAGATATTTGGTTGTCAGATTTAGATGGAGATTTGTGATGAAACATCAAGTATTAGGGACGTTAGTTGGTAACACCGGTGAACCGCACAATTTAAACATGGTTTTAAATAGTTCATTTTCTGGGCGCCGTGGTGAGTTTGTAAGAATTAAGCACCATGAACGAAAAGATGAGCCGATTACATATGTATTGGGTCGCATTGTTTCTATTCAACGAACAAATATGCTATTTAATTCTGGTTTTGGTAACTCTGTATCGGAACTAGAGTTATTACCTGGCGCAGAAGTGACCGGTGAGCATGTATACGCGACCATTGATTTAGTGGGGTATAAAGATGCTGAAACCAATCAGATTAAGATTCCCCGTCGCCCGTTAGATCCTGGCGCAAAAGTTGAGACAGTAGACTATCAATTTCTAAGCGACTTCTACGAATTTAACGAACAAAACAGTTTGCACATTGGTAATCTTGTTGGTTATGAGCACGGGGAGAATACCGTGCCGGTTTATTTGGATATCAATAAATTAGTGACAGAGCATATGGCAATACTTGCCATGACGGGTTCTGGTAAGTCTTATACGGTAGGTCGTGTAATTGAACGATTGGTTGCACTTAATAACGGTACTGTAGTGGTGTTTGATCCACACGGTGAATATGGTCGTGCTCTTCAGGGTGGGAACTTACAGTTCGGTGATCACTTTGATACAGAAGACGAGCGTGATAGTAAGGCTTTGCCAGAAATTAAACGCATGATTGAGAAGCTTCAAGATAATGATGCGGGTATTCAGGTGTATACGCCGCAGATTGATACCTTTCGTCAAAAATATGCGAATAAGAATCAAGCGTTGGCTCTGCAATTTGATAAGTTTGAAATGGATGATATTTCAGAGATATTACCTGGCTTAACGGAACCGCAGCAGCGTGTGTTAGATGTGGCAATTCGTTATTGGCGCTCTGTAGAAACAGTCGAGCCAAGAGATATTAATAAATTACGTTACTTCTTAGGTGACGGGATTGAAGAAGTAAAAAAATGGGGTGACCTAAGCAGTGCAGAAGCACAGGCATTGAATGGTCGGTCAGCGGCCGTAGCTTCGATGAAGTTATCACGTGTTTTAAATGAAGCCCAAAGTTTTTATTCGTCTGATCTTTCAGGCCCAACTGATATTTATCAAATGATTGGTCGCCCAAGTGACAAGAAAGGGCGTTTAGTGATAATTGATTTACAGGGCTTAAGTGATACGGCTAAACAGGTTATTTGTGGTTTGTTGTCCAGTGAAATTCTAAGGGCAGCATCAAGTAAAACAGATAAGACACGACCTGCATTTTTGGTTTATGAAGAGGGACACAACTTTGCGCCCGCAGGTGGCAAAGCGGTTAGCCATCGAATTATCAAAAAAATAGCCGGTGAAGGCCGGAAATTTGGAGTGGGTTTTTGTATTGTTAGCCAGCGTCCGTCTAAGTTGGATGCGGATGTAACTTCACAGTGCAATACATTGATTACCATGCGACTTAAAAACCCGGATGACCAGCGCTTTATTACAAAAGCATCAGATATGGTGAGTAAGGCTGACTTAGACGAACTTCCTAGTTTATCTACGGGTGAAGCGCTAATTTGCGGGCGTTCAATTCCTGCTCCATTATTAGTGAAAGTAGGTCCCAAGGCCTTGGTCCACGGTGGTGAGTCACCAGAAGTATTAGATGTTTGGGGTAGCTTTAGTGAATAGCGAGTTACACGAGCAGCTAGTTCAAGCCATTGAGGATAAGGCATTTGTGAGTAATGCTTTTCCCATGATGAGTGACTGGGGGGTTAAGGATGAAGATACTTTAATTCACAGTCTGGGTTGCAGTTATTGGATGCAATTGGGTCATCACTTGGATTTTTCGGGTGTGGTTGAAGTGCCAGCACCTCTAACTTACGCGGTTAAAGCCAATCAAGGTGTACGATCGGATGCGGTTTGGTTTGATAAGAATACTCAGAAACCTAAGTTGGTAGTGGAATTTGAGCGTTATTCGGGCACGAAGTCGGACCAAGAAAAGTTAGTTGGAAAAGTGAAAAACTTACTTTTATCACATAGACGGTGGAATCTAGAACCGGAGTTATTAGTTTTAGCTTATTGGACGCCTGGGTTAAAAGCCATGCCGGATCATAAGTTGCTAAAAAATATATTTTTACAAGGCTTTCAACTATCCAATGGCGATAGAGTGGAAGGGGCTAATCCGAAGCAGTTGGTATTAATGAATTTTGTTTTTCAGTGTGATCAACAAGGCTTACATAGGCTTATTGATGTGATTGAGCGGGGCTAAAAGATGGCGAAGAAAAAACACTATTTTATGCCTGCCAGTGATATGAAGCTGGGTGATCGCTATTTGCTTTTAGAGCAATTAGGCGACGGCACTCATGGTTGGGTATGGCGTGCACAGAGATTAGAAGACGACCAAATAGTTGCGGTTAAAATACCTAAAGATTGCTCAGCCTCAGATAGTAGTCTTCGTGAGGGGCATGATTTACTAAATGCAGAACCCCATTCCAACGTTGTAGAAATATACTGGATGGGGCGTATTCCTCCTGAACGTGAGTGGTACGGTATTGAAATGGAATATTTCCCTAGCCGAAGCTTGGCGCAATTGCTTGAAGATAAAGAAGGCGGCTTTGCTAAAACCTATAAACAAATATTTTCTATTTATGAGCAGATTCTATTGGGGGTTAAACATCTAGCAGGTTTAACGGTACCGGTATCTCACGGAGACTTAAAGCCACATAATATTTTGATTAGTGGAGGTCAGGTTAAGTTGACTGATTTTGGTAGTTCAGCCTTACCTGAAGAAATATATGCTCGCAGTCGCCAGAATGGCGGCACTGTATTGTATGCCGCACCTGAGTTTTCAGATGTATCTGAACGACGTGGTAGCTTCTTAGAACTGATTCGTGGCGATATATATAGTCTTGGTGTTCTAATGTATCAACTAGTCACTGGTAGGCCGCCTCATGACACCCCTAGCGCTGTGTATAGAAGCTTACCGTACCCAAAGCCGAGCGAACTAAATAAAACAGTCTCTCCTAAGCTTGAAGCCTTCATATTGAAAGCGTTAAACGTTGACCCTCAAGGCCGTTGGCCTAATGTTGATGAAATGCTGGTAGATTTGAATGTTGCACGTATTGCACAGAATACTTTTGAGCCTAAAGTCGCTTCGGCAACACTGGTTGGGCAGAAAGAAGATTGGTCGTCTAGAGCATTTAAGCTAATTGATGATGAAAGGTATATAGAGGCTGCGCAGGTTGCTAAAGCTGAGTTTGAAGCGAATAAGGATTTTCATGCATTACTCGCTCAGCTTCGAGCTTTATATCGCGGCGAGCGGTATTTTGAATGCGTATACATCCTGAAGAAAGATAAAGAGGTCCTGTCCCTTGAAGTGGACTTAGGGGTTGAATTTCGTGAATTAGCCATTAACTGTTATTTAAAAGCGAAAGATGTCTTGAATGCATCACGTATTTTTGAAATGACTGAAGAATTTGGTGAAGTTAATACGCCAGAAATGCTTCTTAAGAAAGCGTCAATACTTGGGCTTCAGTCTAAGTATGATGACGCTATTAATATTCTTACCGAATTGAATCAAAACTATCCTCGACGTCCGCCAATCTTAAAGCGATTGGCACTGGCTTATGAACAGGTTAGGCAGCCTCAAAAAGCGATGGCTTACTTAAAGGTTTATAAAAAAGTTTGTGGTGGTGATACTTGGGTAGATGAACAGATGGATAGGTATCGGTTGCTTGGTGTATTGTGAGTTTTTAATGCAGGGTTATCCTGCTGGCTTGGTGATGCCTGCATCGTCAGGGCTCTAAATCAGATAAAGAGCTTCGTATAGCCTTTGATTATGACGGTGTAATCATTGGCTGTGTATAAGGGATAGGGGCTATCAGGGTTTGAATCTCACATTTGAGAAAACTCAAATATCTCTCATAATCCAGGTGTTCTTGGTGATTTATTTAAGAGAATAAATCGTATATAGCAACTTGAAGGTGCAGCAATTAAACAATATTCTTACTGTGAATAGCCCCGTTTATTTAGACACTCGCTAATTTCTTAAAATAGTTATCTTAAAATTCCTTCGGTGACACATCATTGTAACTCTTTAGAGTGTCTAGTAAATTAGGGGCTATTCATTATTTTTGCGTGATGTCATGGGTAATCCTACTAACGGTTGAGTAATGTAATCTGAAAAACAAGGGGGCAGCCAGTTTGAGGTTTTAAGCAATAGGCGAGTTACGCCAGGAGAAGTGGGAAGATCAACAAAGTTTAAACGCGAAGATGAACTTCATTCTGACTCTAACTACCTAATCCCACGAAGCCAATATTCTTTATCGGTCGCATGTATTAAGATAACCCCGCAGCCGACATTTATAATAGATAGCATGAATAAACCCACCTCGTTAAAAACATCCCCCAGTGCCGATTATTTTTTAATCAAAGATGGCGTGGAATATTCCGGCACCCATTTGTTAATTGATTTGTGGGGGGCGTCGCATTTGGATGATCAAGCCT
>Ga0209826_1001249_pt1 | contig 17783 bp, 18 predicted proteins | sample GOMGulsemesocosm_5_FD_184637 | JGI IMG/M metagenome (GOLD analysis project Ga0209826, IMG submission 184637) | Methane-oxidizing microbial communities from mesocosms in the Gulf of Mexico - GOM15C Gulf of Mexico (SPAdes) (version 2) | ecosystem: Environmental > Aquatic > Marine > Cold seeps... | reverse complement strand
ATGAAGGCGACCAAATAACAGAAGATTTAGTCTTAGATGAAATTTTACCGCAACAAGTGATTTTAACGTATCGCGGTGAAATATTTAGTTTACCAGCGTTAACTAATTGGTAGATAAGGTTAAAAAGTGTAAAGGCTATAAGGTTTGGATGTTTTGAGATTTCAAACCTTATAGCTTTTAACATTATAACCTTTCAGCAGGGTCTACTGCCAGTTAGGCATTTTTGCTTCAAACGCTTCAATGGTTTTTATTTTGTTTAATGTCCAACCTACGCTATCAATACCTTCTTCTAAGCAATACTTATGAAAATTATCTAGCTTGAAAGAAAAACAAGTCTCAGCAAAGCTAATAGTATTATTAGTTAAATTAACTTCTACCTTTAACTCTTCTTTATTTGCTTGAGCAAATAGCTGATCAATTTCATCATTATTTAGCTGAATAGGTAATAAACCAATATTGATGCAGTTTCCGTAAAAAATATCAGCAAAACTAGGCGAAATAATAACTTTAAAGCCATATTCTTCTAAAGCCCAAGGTGCATGTTCTCTACTTGAACCACAACCAAAATTTTCACGTGCTAATAAAATACTAGCACCTTTGTATTGAGCTTTATTTAGAATAAAGTCAGGATTTGGCTCTTTACCACTATGATCAAGATATCGGCTATCGTGAAATAAATGTTTACCAAAACCAACGCGTTCAGTTTTTTGTAAAAACTGCTTTGGTATAATTTGATCGGTATCGACATTGGCAATATCAAAAGGAACAACTAAACCAGTGTGTGTATTAAATTTTTCCATGATTATATTTCCTATACCTTAGCATTCAAGTCAACAAAATGTCCTGTGATGGCTGCTGCTGCTGCCATTTCTGGACTAACAAGGTGAGTTTGACTACCTCTGCCTTGCCTTCCTTCAAAATTACGATTACTCGTTGATGCACAGCGGTCACCTTCTTTAAGTACGTCATCATTCATACCTAAACACATTGAACAACCAGGTAAGCGCCATTCAAAACCAGCATCAATAAATATTTGATCTAACCCTTCTTTTTCTGCTTGCTCTTTTACGCGATAGGAACCAGGAACAACAATAGCATCAACAGCACTTTGTACAGATTGATTTGTAGCGGTGAAACCTCTAACAACGTTAGCTGCGGCTCGTAAATCTTCAATACGTGAATTTGTACACGAACCAATAAAGACTTTATTTACGTGTATGTCTGTAATTTTAGTACCAGCGGTTAGGCCCATGTAAGATAAAGCATTCATGCATGACTCTTTCTCCATCGCATCATCAAAGTCTTCAGGTGAAGGAACTATGCCATCAACACTTGTTACTTGCCCTGGATTTGTTCCCCATGTTACTTGTGCTTTAATGTCTTTTGCTTCAAGTGTTAATACAGTGTCAAAGGTAGCACTTTCATCAGATTTTAATTGTTTCCAGTCACTCACTGCTTGTGCAAATAATTCATCTTTTGGCGCATATTCTTTACCTTCAACATAGTCAAAAGTAGTTTGATCTGGGGCAATTAATCCAGCCTTAGCGCCGAACTCTATGCTCATGTTACAAACAGTCATGCGTTCTTCCATGCTTAATGCTTCTATTGCTTCACCGCAATATTCAACGACATAACCGGTTGCACCAGCACTTCCTGTTTTCCCTATAATAGCTAAAATAATATCTTTTGCGCTTATGCCTGTGCCAACATTACCTTTTACTTCAATTTTCATTGTTTTGGCTTTGGTTTGACGTAAGGTTTGTGTTGCAAATACATGCTCTACTTCGGATGTGCCAATACCAAATGCTAATGCGCCAAAGGCACCATGCGTTGCTGTATGGGAGTCACCACAAACAATGATAGTACCAGGAAGTGTTAAGCCTAATTCAGGCCCCATAACATGGGCAATGCCTTGATTTTTATGACCCATACCAAATAACTGGATACCAAAATCTTTACAATTTTTTTCGAGTGCGCGAAGCTGATTTGCGGCGCCTTCACCTGCAGCATCAATTTTGATCGAGCGAGTTGAAATGTTGTGATCCATCGTGGCAATTGTACGCTCAGGATGGCGAACAGGGCGTTTATGAAAACGCAAATTAGCAAAAGCTTGCGGTGACGTCACTTCATGAATTAAATGTCTGTCTACATAAAGTAAAGGCGTTTCACCTTCATTATTTTCAACTAAATGATTTTGCCATAATTTTTCATACATGGTTAATGGTGATGATTGAGCTGTAGGACTATTAGCTACTGACATTATTTATTCTCCTTATGCTGGAAATTAATGATTTGTTGGCAAATATAATCACCCACTTCAGCAGTGGTTTTGGCATTTTGCTTTTCATTTTCGGGTAGTAAATCTGCCGTTAATATCCCGTTATCTAATGCTTTACCGACAGCATCTTCAATAGCTTGTGCCGCAGTATTTTCATTTAAACTATAACGAAGCATTAAAGCTGTTGATAAAATTTGTGCAATGGGATTTGCAATACCCATGCCCGCGATATCGGGTGCGCTACCTCCAGCAGGCTCATACATACCAAAACCTTGTTCATTCAAACTTGCTGATGGTAATAGGCCCATAGAGCCAGTGATCATTGCGCAGATGTCAGATAATATATCGCCAAATAAATTTGGGCATAATATTACATCAAATTGATTAGGATCACGTACCAATTGCATCGCTGCATTATCAACATATAAATGCTCTAAGGTTACTTCAGGGTACTCAACGGCCACCTCTTCAACAACTTGTCGCCATAATTGGCTTGTGGCAAGTACATTGGCTTTATCAACCGAGGTTACTTTATTATTACGTTTTTTCGCTGCTTTAAAGGCAAGGTGTGTAATACGTTTTACTTCTCGTCTTGAATAAAACATGGAATCAAAACCTGTTTCATTATCTCCTTCACCTTTACGTCCCTTGGGTTCGCCAAAGTAGATGTCACCGGCTAATTCACGAATAACTAGCACATCAAAACCTTGCTCAGCAATATCGCTACGTAAAGTTGATAATGATGATAGTGTTGGCTGCAGTGTTGCTGGGCGCATGTTACAGAACAAGTCAAAATGGCTACGTAGTCCTAATAAAGCACATCGTTCAGGTTGTTGCGTCGGTGGCAAATTAGCCCATTTAGGACCACCAACAGAGCCAAATAAAATAGCATCACTTTGTTCACAACCTTTCATGGTTGAATCAGGTAATGCATTGCCGTGGTTATCAATGGCAGCACCACCAATATCATAATCTTTGCTATGAATTTTAATATTAAATTTTTCTGAAATTACTGTTAAAACTTTTTTTGCTTCAACCATTACTTCTGGGCCGATACCGTCACCCGCTAAAATTGCTATGTTAAACATTTTATATTTCTCGTTAAGTTTTAAAATCTTTCTATTTGTTTTGTTTTAATTGTGCAATTTTCATTGCCCTACGAATACTATTTAATGCGTGAATAAGTGCTTGCCCTGAAGCTTCAATAACATCAGTACCTAGGCCGTAACCGTGAAAATTTCTGCCTTGCCAAGTAATCACTAAATCAGCTTGTCCTAAACCATCTTCACCTGAGCCTTTATTCGATATTTTATAATCAGTGACTTCAAACTCAACATCAACCGCTTGTTTTATAGCTTGGTATAAGGCATCAACAGGACCATTTCCTGTTGATGCTTGAATGGTTGAAGCGATGTCATCGTCATTACCAGATATTAACTTGATACTGGCAGTAGCAAATTCACCATCGCCACATTGAACATTTAAATTATCGATTCGGTAGAAATCTTGCTGATCTTGTTGTTGAATATTAAACACCAAGGCCTCTAAATCATCATCAAATACTTGACCTTTTTTATCGGCTAAAGCTAAGAAGTCGGTATATAACTGTTCAATTTCATAATCAGACTCTTGATAACCTAAACTTTCCATTCGGTGTTTGATCACATGGCGCCCACTTCTTGATGTTAGGTTTAATTTTGTTTTTGCAATACCAACACTTTCTGGCGTCATAATTTCATATGTATTACTTGCTTTAAGCATGCCATCTTGATGAATACCAGATGAATGGCTAAATGCATTTCCACCAACAATAGCTTTATTTAGTTGTACGGGCATATTACAAACAGTACTGACTAATTTTGATGTTCGCGCTATTTCTTGATGAACAATATTAGTACTTACACCTAATAATGCCTGACGAGTTCGTATGATCATCGCAACTTCTTCTAGAGAACAATTACCCGCGCGCTCGCCAATACCATTAATTGTACATTCAATTTGTCGAGCGCCAGACTGTACCGCAGCCATCGAGTTAGCAACGGCAAGCCCTAAATCATTATGACAATGCACTGAAATAATAGCTTGGTCAATATTAGGAACGCGGTTAAATAGTTGCTCAATAATACCTTGGAATTCAAAAGGAAGTGTATAACCAACGGTATCAGGAATATTAACTGTTGTAGCACCTGCTTTGATAGCCGCTTCTACCATGCGGCATAAATTATCGATAGGTGTTCTACCTGCATCTTCACATGAAAATTCAACATCATCAGTGAATTTTCTTGCATACTTTACGGCATGAACTGCCATTGCTTGAACGTCAGAAAATTCTTTACGCAACTTTTGTTGAACATGAACATCTGATGTTGATATGAAAGTGTGAATACGAAATTGGTCAGCAACTTTCAATGCCTGAGCGCAAGCATCAATATCTGCTTCAACGGCTCTTGCTAAACCGCATACTCGCGCATTTTTAATTGTTTTGGCAATTTGTTGTACAGAGTCAAAATCTCCCGGAGATGAAACAGGAAAACCTACTTCCATAATATCAACACCTAAACGTTCAATAGCCTGAGCAATTTGCAGCTTTTCGTGTACAGATAAACTGGCATTTAGTGCTTGTTCGCCATCTCGCAATGTAGTGTCGAATATAATGACGTTGTCTGGTGGGGTTATAATTTGTGAGTCGCTCATGTTCATGCCTTTTAGTTATCTGTAAATGTTAATTTGATTTCTTGGGAATAGGTAAGCAGGCATAAAAAAACCCGCGTTAATTTGGTGCGGGTTTTAATTATTACTTTGAATCTATTTTAAATAATGAATAAGCAACAAAACCTAACCGCGCATGATAAGTGCGAGGAGGAGGTTAATTCGAATATGCTTAAATAATTGATTCATTTTTTAAATGTTTACTTATAAAATTAATAAAAATTTGATTCTGTACCCTATTAATAACGCATTTACTCTAATATTGTCAAACAAAAAGAGAACTATTTTTATTAAAAGTGCCAAAATTTAAGTTTTTTGCGCTGTTTTAAGTTTCTAAAAATATTCCAAGGTTTATTCTTCTTTGCTTTTTTTCCGTTTAACATGATTTTTTCTACTGCAGATAATATTCGTTGAGCGGCTTTTCCATCATGATAAGGGTGTAAGTCATCTGCATATTTTTGTATTTCATGTTTTAATTTAGAAGAAGGGTTGAATGCAGTTTCAATGGCGTGCTCTAACTGTTTTGCATCATGAATGTTAATTAAGTAATCACCGGGCTGTTTATTATTCAAACTGACTGTAGGTTTATTTAATAAGGAAAATTCACCAATAACAGATGAGGTATCAGACACCATAATATCTGCTGTTTGAAGTAGAGCATTAATACTTGATGTTTCAATGAATTGAATGTTTTTTGTTAAGCCTTTATATTTTTTGATCCATTGGCTATCCATTTTCGGATGAAATTTAATTAACCAAAGGTATTCCTTTTCATTTGATAAACGTTCTATTTCATCAAACAGTGCAGGGGCAGAAGTTAATGCAGGTGAAAAAGTGGGTGCATACAAAATAACTTTTTTATCTTCTGTTCTTATTGGCATTGCTGGCGTATTAAATAAGTTATCAAGTTTTGGCCAACCTGTTTCTATAACATCAAAATATCCATGCTTTTGTGCTAATTTGTTGAATCTAGTGGTTGTTGCAGGCCCGTGTGTGCAATATAGATCAAAAAAATCACGAATAACAAAGTGACCTTTTTTCTTCCATTCAAGCCCATGAAAAACTTGAACCTTCAACCCAGGAATAAAGTTTGGTATTTCATTACCAGGAGCAAATGTTGCGTCGGGTTGAAACGCAATGGCTTCTTCAACAGAACTAAGGAGAGTTTCGTTTTGATCAAAATAGCTTGATGTAACTTCATTGCCTATAGTTAACCATTTAACTTGCTCACCTTGAGCTAACATTACTTGTTGCAATGGCCGCAATATCTCAAATGAGTAATTATGGGCAATATAAAATAAGTAATGTTTTTGGCTCATATTTTTATTTATTCTTTTGGTTTCGAAGCTTAAACGTTAAAAACGTTTAGTTTTAACAACTTCTATAATTTCTGTAGTAGAAACAGAAGGAGTTCGAGGTAAATAAATAACTTGGCAAATATCATTAAAATGATCAAACTTGCCTTGCCAATCGTCACCCATGATTAATATATCTGCATTGTAGTATTTTATATATTCAGCTTTAAGCTCTAAAGATTCTTCAAGAAATACTTCATCTACACAACGCATAGAGCGAATAATGTGTTGTCTGTCCATTTCAGAATAAATAGGTGGGCGACCTTTTTTAGAAATATTCAATTTATCAGATGAAACGCCAACAATAAGGTGGTCACCATGTAATTTTGCTCTTTCTAAAATATTAACATGCCCAACATGAAAAACATCATAGGTACCAAAGGTGATTACTTTCATCGTTACTTCAACTCCTGTTATTGAGTGTGAGTGTTACCAAGTGTAAGAAATATTAGTTCTGAAGAAGTTTTCACCATAAGCGTTTCTTCCAACGTAAATGCCTATACCAGCAAAAGCGCGCCCAATAACATGATTGTATTTAATTTCAATTTCATGCGCTTGTTGATATGTAGCATAAGCTGAATCGTCAAAACTTGCGGTGCGGTATAAAATATTAACTTGACCGCTATCGTTAGTTTGCCAATTTAAACGGATACTTGTTGCATTGCCTTCGCCACCATCTTTGGGATCTTTCATACTACCCCACCAATGACCCATCTTTATGCCTGCATTTGAATATCCTTCACCATAAATATGATGAACATACCAAGCATCTTCAAAAAGGGTGTGCTCTATATTTAGTGATGATTTTTCAGTTAAGTAAGGAATAAATAACCCCAAGCTATGGGCTTTGTTACCTAGAAGATAATTCTTATAATCATTGGTATCTTCACCAGCAAACTCATGATAAATACTAAAGTCAGTATCATACCAGTGTAGGTCAAATTTGTTTGTTATAGACGCCTGTTGGTTACCAAATTCCTCACTGCAATTTTGTAATTCAGTACCTGCACCACCGCAGTTATCACTGTTAACAGGGTCGATAATTGCCTGCCAAATATCGCCCAGTGAAACATCTTTTTCTCCGCCAGAGAACATCATGGTGCGATTTAGACCAATGGTCCACCATGCATAAGGCTGAATGCTGAAATGCATTGATAGCAGAGCTGGCTCTCCTGATGCAGCGGGTTGAGTTTTATCAAACCTAATGCCTTCTTGTTCTTCTAAAAAACTAACAGACATTTCATATTTAAAATGCCAATTCGTCAGTAATTTTGAGTTACTAACCGTTAAACTAAAAGGCGGTGGAGCTTGAGTTGATAACAAAACAGCACTTTCTTGAAAAGGAGAAATCCAATGTTCTCGATAGCCTACATCAAGTTGTAAAACATCCCAGCCAAAAGAAGCAAAGCTGTTGGTTTTAATATAATCTCCCCCACTAAAATATTGACCGCCACCGTTTATTATCAAATATTGATTTACTTGCCAAAAGCCACTAAAAGCTAACTGATAACTATTATCAATCATTTGTCCGCGTTGATTTGGCAGTGCGATATTTTTATCAGAAGAGTAATTGAGGTTAATAGAAGCATGAGTAACTCCTGCATCTTTTTTATAACGCTTTAGATAAGAAGATATACGCTGGTGTAATACTGGGTAGTTATCAACTATTTTATCTAGGTAGTGATTTATGGTTGCCGCATGATAAGGTTTTGTTAATACTGGTAATTTAGCCACAGTTGCCAAACGCTGTAATTCAAGCTCAATTAACGGTTCGTTTGATAAAGAAAGGTAAGGTGAAGGGCCTTTAGCATAGCTATTAGTTAAACTACTAATAGCTAAAAAAACAGAAAAAATAATCCGATAAAAATGGAACAAGTTAGATCAATCCATACATTCAAATAAAAGCAACATTCTACCGAGGAATATCTTTAATATCTACTCAGTATTTTCCAATTAACAAATGAGTCTGAAGTAAACTTAAATCAAAGGTACGCCCACTCTATTTATATGATCTATCAGGGTTTGTTTTTCTATGCTATTGAAATCTACTAAATCAAAAAAGTAAGGTATATTTAAAGTTTCTTCAAGTTCATCATGTAATTTAAACAAAATATTCTTATGTTGAGTATTGTCGGTGTTATTTTCAAAACAAATTGCAATATCAATATCTGAGCCTGCTTTATAATTTCCTTTTGCTCGCGAACCAAATATATAAGCATCTGATATTAAGGTATATTTTTTTATGGTTGTTTGTATTAAATTTAAATCAGTTTTGGATAACCCTGTTTGAATGAATAAGGTGTCAGAAGTATCTGCAATATCATTTAATTGCTTTTTTGGATTACAAGTCACTAGATTCTAATCGTAAACGACTAATAAAAGCTTTAAGCATTGGGTGATAGCTTTCTCTAATTGATAATTCTACTTGCTTTGCTTTACCTTCATCATAAGTATGAACAGTTAAATTACGATCTGTTAAAGCCTCAATCCATAAGTGGCCATCTGTAATTAAACCACTTTGAAAAGCTTGCTTAATTGATTGTCGAGGTGAATTAATTTCAAACCCAAGTGATTCTAAATAATCTTTCATTACCTTCCATGACAATTCAAAAGCCATCTCATAAAACTGAATTAAACCGCCTCTTTCAGCTTCTGAAGGTGATTGAATTAATATGGTTCTATCTAATAAAGCAAAAGCTTTTTCAAAATTTTCTAAGCGCTGGTGCCACCTAATATCTTGGGACATTACTTCCAACTATCCATATTACTTGATCTACGAGAAAAGAATTTAGGAATAATTAAACCGAAAATTAGCCCAATACTTAAAACAATAGCGCCAGTAAAGAACCATTGCTTTTTCAATTCAGCATCTTGACCTTTTAACTGGTTTTTTGTGTTGGCAATTTCAGATTTCAATTGGTTTATTTCATTGGTTAATGATCTGTTGTTAGATTTTGTACTTTCAATGGTGCTTCTTAAATCATTAACTTCGCCATCTAGTTGTGAGCTAAAATCACGAGCATTGGCAATCTTATTTTCTAACAGCCCAATGTTTTTTCGTATACCAGGTTCTGTTTTTAAGTATTTACTTTCAACCCAGGCCGTACGATTTTTACTATTGACAATTTGACTATAACTATCTTCTTGTTCGCCAGTTACTTTAACTTCTTCACCCGCCGTTATAGAGCCTAAAATTTTATAATTTGTTCCAGGTCCTGCATGCATGTATATGAATAAATCATCAGAAATAAAACCAGGAGTACTCTCAGAAAGTACATCTTCTGCTTGAGCTGAAAGAGATAATAATAGAGATATAGATATAAAAGCGAATAGCTGTTTAATAATATTTTTCATCAAAAAACCAATACAATAAATTATTAGAAAGAGATATTATGTGTTTGAAGCGTTGAAATCAAGTTAAGGTTATGAAATTGTGAGTATATCTGGCAGAGATTACTTTGCTTCTAATGATAATAATGCTTCAGCCATTGTTTTGCCCCATAAATCATAACCATGTTTATTCAAATGTAAGCCATCATGAATAAATATATTTTCTTTAAGTTTACCTTTGTTTAGTAAAGGGCTTGCGACATCAATATAAAAAAGTGATGAATCTTGCTTTGAATAGTTTTTAACCAGCTGATTAGCTTCTTGCATTTTTGGCCACAGTGACCATCGTAAAATACTAGGTTTGATTGAAATAAAGTAAATTCTAATATCTGAACGGCTCTGCTTTAACTTGGAAATTAAGGTTGTATATTTTTGTAAAACCTTTGCTGGTGATATTCCTTGGGCAATATCATTATCGCCTTCATAAATAGCAACGGCTTTAGGCTTATGCTTTATAATTAGTTCATCAGCATAAAATAGCAGGTCATTCATGTTACTACCGCCAAAACCTCGTGCAATGACATTAATGCCATTTAAGTCTTGATGAATTCTATGTTGCCATTTTCGTACGCTAGAGCTTCCAGTAATAACAACGGCATCTTTTATTGATGGCGACAGCTTATCTTGAGATAAAAAATTATTTATTTCAGTTGAAAATTTAGTTGGGTCACCATAGTAACTGTTCTCTTTCACGCTTTGGGCGAAAAGAGTTATTGACAAAAAAAGCGTAAAAGCAAAAAGTACTATTTTTAAAAAATAAGTCATATATTCATGTTACCTCGAAATACTTGTTTCAGCGAAAATTAAAAGGAATTTAGTCATTAACATGATCGATTAAGTCATCCATTAATTTCTTCTTAATTTCTAACTGTTGTTCTGCCTGCAGGCCATATTTATCTGCTAGAAGACTATAGTCGGCTGGCGCTAAGCTTACCGTAAGACGAGGTCTTTTAGGTCGTTTATTTATTGGCAAGCCTAAAATATCACGTATTTGGTCTGACGGGCTTAAACCAGCTTCAAGCGCTTGCTTTCTTATTGATAACTGAATTTTTTCATCCATATCAAAAGCAACTTGTACTGCTTTAATTGCTTTAATTGATGACTGCCACTTCTCAGGTATTTTTCTTGTTATTTTATCATTCATTTTTAACTACCAGGGTACATATCAACAATATCAGTTGTTGGTCTAAATAATGTTAGGAATATATCGGTGTCACCATCTTGCCAAACCTCAATATCAATGCCTTTACTTTGCTCTTCATTGTAGAGTACATATAATTCAAATTGTTCGCCAGATTCGTTACCTTCATAAGCGGATAATTTATTACTACGGTGATCTTTCTTGTGAAAATAACCTACTTTAGAGAATGTAGATTGTTGATATTGTTCGCTACTCCATCCTTGAGTGAGTGAGGTATCACTATTACGCTCTAAGAAAGCATTCCCAGGCTCATCAAAAATTTCAGAAAAGTCATCTAAATCAAATAAAGATTCAATATCATCATGTTCTATTTTTAGAGAAAACTTTAATTCAATAGTATCATCTTCCTCAAGGGACAAAAATAGAGGTAAGTTATTTGCCCCAATCAGAACCCATTCGGTTTGAGTATTATGTTCAAACTCATAACTATTAATTGTACTTACTTGAAATTGTTGGCTGCGTAATGATTCAGGTAAGGCAAAACTATCAGTTAAAACGATAATGTCGTCCACTAATAACTGTTTTATATTTGTTAACTTACGTATCTCTTTTGAATCTTTTTTGAAAACATTTTTAAAAAAACTCATTGATAACACCTTCAATTCCACTAAAAAATCTTACAAGAAAAAAGTTATCGAGTAGCAATATGTTTAAAGTTTGCTATTCGATAACTCATCATAAGTGACTATGATTTTTGTTTTGCTTTTATGCGGTCTAATACCGAGCTTGCATTGGAGCTTTGAGCGCCAATTCCTGCAGATTTTAGCTGTGCGGCAAGTGAGTTGTCAGAATTTTCTGACTCAAGCATTTCAGCTGCTTTCATTTTGTCATCAAACTTTTGCTGTTTTGCTTTAATTCTTTCTAAAGAGTCTTTAGCACTTAACAATTTTGAGTTACTTGATGAAAAATTATCAGTAATTGCTGATGTTGCTTTTTGTACACTTTCCGTTGTTTTAACCATAGATAGTTGACGCTTATGCTCTACAATTTGGCGCTCACTCTTACGTACCAATTCTTTTAAACGCTCAGCATTACCTGTAAAGCTGTCACGTGCTTGTTGTTGAGTTGCAAGATCACTTTCTAATGTAGATATTTTTTCAGCAACTGCTAAGGCTAATGTTTCATCACCTTTTTCTAATGCCTGAACCGCATAACCTTCATGCTCGGTAACTTCTTTGCTTAAACGGTCAACTTCACGATTTGCAGACATTTGCTCTGCCATAACACCAGTTAAGTCACGCTTAGCTTTTGTTAAATGATTTTCTGCATCACGTATTTCTTGTTCAAAAATACGTGTAGCATTTGAATCTATAATTGATTCACCAACTTCTGAAGCACCACCGCGAATCGCAGTCATAATTTTTTTAAATATACTCATTTTTTACTCCTAATAGTGTGAATACTTTTAAACTAAGTAGTCACCCATATCATCAATTACTTCAATAGCGTTATTACTTAATACCGCTAATTCATGCTCTATATCTTCAAATGTAGAATTGATAGATAAGGCACCAAAAACAACATATTTATCACCTATTTTAGAGAATGATGATAATGGCATTGGAATGTTCATTTCTAACATGCTTTCATGCATCTGTATTAAACTGTCTTTTTTGACTTCTTCAATACCCCATAGATATGTGATACATAGAATTTGGTCATCAGTTACCGAAATAAATACGGGTAACTCTTCTCGACCAACAATACTGATTTGTAAAATGTCAACTTCGCCTGATATGGGCTGACAATCAAAACACAAACCCGTTGTGGAATTGTCTGCCAAAGTGTTCAAGTGGTCGGCTATAGTATGAATATTCATAAATTCTCTATCCTTAATAATAAATCGAGTGACATATTATGTCCTTCGAGCGCTAATTTAACATGCTGACATATTATGTCAAGCATCAATTTACAATTAATTTAATCCTTGTTGATCTTTCCATGCTTCTTGATGTAATTGGTAAATAGTATGACTGCCTAAAATATTAATGGGAATATTTTCTTTATCATCATAGAAATTATTAGGAAAAACGAAAGCACTTTTGAGTAACGGTAAATTTAACCATGAATGCTTAATAGGTAAGCTTGTTAGATTATTCAAGCGAGTTAAAGGGCTTGCGCCACTTTTTGCTGCAATAGTCCATCCCCATTCGCCAAAGCTGGGAACATTGTCATGGTATTGTTGTACATGAATAAAATCAGCAGCGGCAACGGTTTTACCAATAGAGATAAAAGAATTTTTAGCGTGATAAGGGCTGGTTGATTGAATTGCGATTAAACCATCGCCAGATAATAACTGCTTCAAGCGGGCATAAAAATTTACCGAGTAAAGCTTATTTAAATCAGGATGACTAGGATCAGGTAGATCAATAATAATGGCATCAAATACTTGGCTACTTTTGAGTAAATCATTAATGGCAATAAAGGCGTCAGCGCGAATAATATTAACGCGTTTATCTTGTAAACTGTTTTGATTCAGCTGAGCTATTTGTTGAGCAAGCCTTCTCGGTAAATGATTACTGGTATGCTGAAAAATATCAATTAAGTCGGCATCTAAATCTATTAAAGTAACGCTTTTAGGGTTGTACTTAAGAACATCGCGTAACGCTAAGCCATCACCGCCGCCAATGATTAAAATTTTGTCGTGCCTAGCTGAGCCTGCAAGTACAGGCGCAACTAAATAATCATGATAAATGTGTTCATCAATAGATGAAAACTGTAAGCGACCATTAAGGTAAAAGTTAATGATATTATTTTGCCCTAAACCCATATGACGCTCAGTGAATGTAAGTTGTTGATATCGTGTTTTTTGTGTATGCACTACCTTATCTAAATATAATAGGCTGTTCATTTGGTTTATCCATTGATTACCAAAATTAAAAACTAAAATAACAACTAAGGTAAATAAAAGATGAAGGCTAACAAATGTTTTTCTCCATTGAAGGTGTTGCCAATAACGTATAATAAAAAAGCTACCAGCAATTAAATTTAGTGCCGCTGTTAAAGCGCTTGCTTTAGTTATATCAATACTGAGTAAAAGAAGTACCCAAATGGCGGCGCCAATACCCGCACCAATATAATCAGCACCGTAAATAGTACCGAGATTATTGGCTAGGTGTTGTTGGTGTATTTGTTCTCTTATGCGTGCAATTAAAGGTATTTCCATGCCAATAAAAAAACCAAGCAACAGACCAAAGAAGTAAGGGCTATTATAGGCTAGAAAGCTTAACTGTTTGAATAGCCCACCTTGAGGGAGCATATCAGGTGGCAATGAGAACATATCAGCAATAAGATGGGGAAATGTTTGTGTGATAGCAATTAAACCACCAATAATGAGAATTGATGTGCACCCTAAGAATGCAATAATTAACTCTAAATACACAAAACCATTAAAAGCACACTTGATTTTACGTGCGGCAAATGCACCTAAACCCATTGCTACAATCATAAGGCCAATCATTGTGTAAATAGTACTTTCCATTACACCAAGTACACGACCAGCATAATGAGAAAGTAAATATTCATAAATAAGCCCGCAACCAGCTAATGTGGCCATGGTAACTATTAATAGAATATCATCAAGAAGGTGAGAGTTTTTAGTGCTTTTATTGATCATAAAAATGCAGTGTATTTATGTGGTTTTTGGTCGAGGAAGGTAATTAATTTTACAGTTTCGAGTTGTTAGTATCGAGAATTGCTTTATTTGCTACTCGTCACTAAAAACTCGCTACTGATAGCTTTTACTTCTATGCCATTAAAGCGGTTAATATTAACGCGATGGCGATACTTGTTGCCATTTCAATACTTGCAACACCAATATTATGTTGTTGATCAACTTCCTCTACTAAGTTAATACCCCATAGAACAATGCGTTTAGCGAGCGCTGTTAATAATGCGACAAGTAGTGTCATTACCACACCAAAAACCAGCCAGCCAATTAAATTTTCTATTAATGTTTCAGGGCTATAAACCAAGAAATGGCTTGCAGCAGTTACAGCAAGAGCGGTACTGATAACATGACCTGAATATCGAATAGCGAGTGCTAATTGGCCGTTACTTAGTGCTTCTTGTAAGGAATCACCTTGGTTATTTTTAGCGTATTGTTTTTCTCTAATTCGGGTAACAATCACTAATACTGTTTGAGCAACAATAAAGCCACAGGTGATAGCAATAAAAGTACTAACACTTAGACCATCAACCCATAATAAAACTGAACGAATAATAATAGCTGTTGCGATGGCACCTGCAGCATCGACGATACCAATAGTTAGGTTTTGTTCTTTAATCAAAGCCATTTTATCAAGTTGCTGAAGTGCAATTTTGTCATGAATCATACGACCAGCCTTAATGAGCAGTAAGCCAAAAATACCATAGGAAAACATGCCAATAACTTCCATCATATAGCTTGAAGCATTTTCACCCGTAATAGCACCCGTAAGTACAATACCTAGAGCAAATATGCTACCAGCAACACTAATACCAAAGGCAAAGTTATCTTGCTTTGATAATTCGTCAGTACTATTCACTTTAGCGCTAACACCAGAAAGGAAGCGCATAGTGCCTAAAAGGATAATAGCAATTGTTATATCTATGGCTAAAAAAACGAGTAACTCCTGATTAACACCAATGAGCTCTATAAATGTATTCATAAGTTGTCCTGTATTTATTGGTTCACAAAGTACTTGTTATACCAATCTCACTAAAGATGTGATCATTTCTACTTGTTAAAATCACCAACTACTGCGTTATTTATTTAATAATTAGAACAACTAGTTAATGAAATAAATGCCTTGTATTTGGCGATTTTTCCAGCGTATAAAATAGATCACCTATTTAATGAAACTGGTATTATTATTTTCCACGTCTAAAACCGCGTGAAGTATTGGTGCGACTGTTTCTAAAGCTTGAGTTTGATTTTTTAGCATAATTACTTTTTCGGGTGTTATTGGTTGTTTTACTGCGAAAACGATTAGCACTTGTTTGGGCTGTTTTGCTTTTACCTGACAAACTTGAAGAACCGGTACGATTTTTACTATAAGGGCTAGTAAATTTTTGTCCTCGACTGGCAAAAGATTTTTTTGTTCGCGTATCGAGTTGTGTTTGTTTTTTCAATTGTGTGGGTGAACTATAGCGAGTGCGCCCGTAGTCATTATAATAACTATAATTACGACCTCTTCCCCAGTCATTATAATATGTACGGGAGCCGAAAACATTTCCCATCATTGAATACATGCCATACCAAGCCCAGAAAGACGTGCCGTTACTGCCTGTTTGCCAATTACCATAACTAGGGTTGCCAATAAGCTGCTCACCAACACCGAAATCTTGAGACTTATTTGCCTGCTGACTTTGAGATTTAGACAAAGCATTTACACGAGGTAAGGCACCATCAGACATATCAGCAAGTACATTTAGTGGGTCACTTAATGCATCAGAAAAAAGCACAGGATCAGCTGCTTGATAAATATTTAACAATTCATCATAAAGTGCTTGGTTTGAAGAAAACATTTGTGGTTGGTTTTTAGCTGTATTTATTCTATCAAGTAATGCAAGGTACATGGGGCCTTTTGTTGAAGCGTCTTTTCTAAATTCATCAACTAAAGTTGTTAATGCTGGCTTCATTGAGGCAACTTTATCGGCATATTGCTTTATTAAATTTGCATTACGTACTTGACCTTGGTTTAAGGCTTCACCTAACTGAGTAATTCTTTGCTCTGTAATAGGAAGTTGTTGAATTACTTGTTCTTTTATAGGATCACCACAACCTGACAACAATAGTATGATGACAGAAGTCAGCAATAACTTTGTTTTAGAGATTATAAATGTCTTTAAACGTATATTGAAATTAGTTTTTATAGCTTGCATTTCTGCTATATCCTCTCAAAAATGCTATGTTATTATTCATTAATAATACCTTTATATTTATGTATAAAGTACTCATTATTAATCGTAAGTGGTTATTAATAACATTCGTGACATATTATGTCAATCAGTGTCGCCAAAATGAATGTCGTCAATTAGGAAAAATTGTGCCGTTATCTCAATTATCTTCAACTTTATTTGCAGAACAAGAAAAAAATAGCTGGCAACAATTTACTAGTGTACATGAAGTTGCATGTGATGAATTGTCTGATAAACAGCTCAAAGATTTTAAACTGGCGATTACGCTAAGTGATTTTATACTCAATAGCGCATTACAAGCACCTGATTTGGTTATTGAATTATTTAAGGAAGAGTATGTATATCAACAGAACCTACCTGATTATAAAGCACTCTTAATTATTTCATTAGAAAACTGCTCTGACGAAACTCAATTATTTCGACTATTACGGCGCTTTAGGTTACAGCAAATGGTTAACATTGCGGTTGCTGATTTAATTTTTAATGTAGATCTTGAATTATCATTGGAACGTTTATCATCTCTCGCTGATGAGCTTATACAAGCAAGTTTGCAGTGGTTAACCAAATTGTGTCAAAACAAATGGGGAATTCCTAAAAATTCAGCAGGTGAAGTACAAGCACTTTTGGTTTATGGCATGGGAAAATTAGGAGGACAAGAACTTAATTTTTCTTCAGATATAGATTTAATTTTTATGTACCCAGAAGCGGGTGAAACACAGGGCTGTAGGCGCAATTTAGATAACCAGCAGTTTTTTACTCGTTTAGGACAAAAATTAATTTCTTCTTTACATCAGCAAACAGCGGATGGGTTTGTGTATCGCGTTGATATGCGGTTACGCCCTTTTGGTGATAGCGGACCATTAGTACTGACATTTGGTGCAATGGAAGATTATTATCAAGAACAAGGACGTGATTGGGAGCGATATGCCATGCTAAAAGCGCGCCTTAT
>Ga0209826_1001246_pt1 | contig 17792 bp, 14 predicted proteins | sample GOMGulsemesocosm_5_FD_184637 | JGI IMG/M metagenome (GOLD analysis project Ga0209826, IMG submission 184637) | Methane-oxidizing microbial communities from mesocosms in the Gulf of Mexico - GOM15C Gulf of Mexico (SPAdes) (version 2) | ecosystem: Environmental > Aquatic > Marine > Cold seeps... | reverse complement strand
GCATCATGCACTAGCACCCAGTCATTACTCGTCGTTTGAGATTTGATCCATTGAATTGCATTTAGAACTGAATCTGCACGTGATGAGCCACCCGTTACGGTGTGAATATCAGGGTATAAGGGGGCGTATTGTTGCTGCCACCGCTGATCATTTGGATTTATCGCAATGACAATTTCGTCAATCTCTTTGCTAGCTTGTAAGCGGTGCAATGTGATGTCTAAAATTGTTGCATTTTGTAATGGAAGATATTGCTTGGGAATATCTGCAGCCATGCGTTGTCCCACGCCCGCTGCGGGGACAACACACCAAATTTTATTATCTGACATTATTTACTGCTCAAGATATTGAAAAAAAGTTTCATCTTTACCAATAAGGCCAAGCTCTTGTCGTGCCTTTTCTTCAATAACATCCAAACCTTTTTTAAGGTTTTTCACTTCCGCTGCCAGCTGTCGATTGCGCTGCTGTAACTTGTCATTTTCTAATGACAGCACATCAATACGCTCTTCAAGAACCCAAAGATCTTGTACTTTACCGTCACTAAACCATAGTTTGTATTGTAAAAAACAAAATAGGATGACTAAACCAGCAGCGAGAAATTTCACATTGTTAGCTTTTTATGCCAGATATTTGAACGCTTGTCTGCCCGCATATTTTGCAGCAGAACCTAAGTCTTCTTCAATACGTAATAAACGATTATATTTTGCTACGCGATCTGAACGACATAATGATCCTGTCTTAATTTGGCCAGAACAAGTTGCTACTGCTAAATCAGCGATTGTTGTATCTTCTGTTTCGCCAGAACGATGTGAAACAACCGATGTATAACCAGAACTGTGTGCCATATCTATAGCGGCTAATGTTTCAGTTAGGGTTCCAATTTGATTTACTTTAATTAAGATTGAATTCGCTATTTTCTTATCAATGCCCTGTTTGAAAATTTCAGGGTTTGTTACAAATAAGTCATCACCAACTAATTGAACTTTATTACCCAGCTTTTCAGTTAAATAAGCCCAACCATTCCAGTCATTCTCATCTAAACCATCTTCAATAGTAATAATTGGATATTGATCTACCCAGTCACTTAAGAAGTCTGTCATTTGCTCAGAGGTTAAACGTCTTTTTTCTGAAGCAAGATCATACATGCCATCTTTATAGAACTCTGAACTAGCCGCATCTAAACCCAGTGCAATATCATCACCTGGTTTTAGCCCTACTTTTACAATTGCTTCAAGAATGACATCAATCGCTTCTTGGTTTGATGATAAATCTGGTGCAAAGCCACCTTCATCACCAACTGAGGTGCTTAAACCTTTTTGTGATAAAACTGATTTTAGAGAATGAAAAACTTCGGTTCCATAACGCAACGCTTCACTAAAGCTTGGTGCGCCAACAGGAAGTATCATAAACTCTTGTAAATCCACGCTGTTATCAGCGTGTGAACCACCATTGATGATATTCATCATTGGTACAGGTAATAAGAAGTCACCTTTAGATAAGTAACGGTATAAAGGAACCCCACCTTCTGCTGCTGCCGCATGAGCAGCCGCTAATGACACACCTAGCGTTGCATTAGCGCCTAAACGCGCTTTATTATGCGTACCATCTAAGTCAATCATGGCTTTATCTAAACCAGCCTGATCAGTCGCATCGGTACCCACTAAGGCATCTTTAATTTCACCATTAACATGGCCAACTGCTTTTAGAACACCTTTACCACCATAACGGCTTTTATCGCCATCACGCAGCTCAATTGCTTCCCGCTCGCCAGTTGAAGCACCAGACGGCACCATTGCACTTCCAACTACGCCAGATGCTAATACAACATCTGCTTGTAAGGTTGGGTTACCACGTGAGTCTAAAATTTCCCGTGCTCGAATATCAACTATCTCAGCCATACTTACCTCAAATAAATTATTGAAAATTGTTTTCTAAAAAGTCTGTTTGCTTAACAACATCGTCAATATTTTTCAACATTGTTAATAATTCTTCCATCTTCCCCAAAGGAACAGAATTCGGGCCATCACTCAACGCTTGCTCTGGGTTTGGATGGGTTTCCATAAACACACCTGAAACGCCAGCCGCTATGGCAGCACGAGCTAATGTTGGTACAAATTCACGTTGCCCACCTGAAGAAGATCCCTGCCCTCCTGGTAATTGAACCGAATGAGTTGCGTCGTATACAACTGGGGCACCTGTTTCGCGCATCACGGCAAGTGATCGCATATCTGAAACTAGGTTGTTATAGCCGAAAGAAGCACCACGCTCGCAAACCATAATATTTTGGTTACCTGTTGATCGCGCCTTTTCAACCACATGCTTCATATCCCATGGTGCTAGGAACTGGCCTTTTTTGATATTGATTGGTAAGCCTGTTTCCGCTACGCGAGTAATATAGTTTGTTTGTCGGCATAAAAATGCCGGTGTTTGTATAACATCAACCACACTGGCCACTTCGTCCATTGGCGTGTCTTCATGGACATCGGTAATTATTGCTAAACCAAGCTGGCTTTTCACTTCGGATAAAACACGTAAGCCTTCTTCCATACCTGGCCCTCTAAAACCAGTCACTGATGAGCGGTTAGCCTTATCAAATGAAGACTTATAGATAAAAGGGATACCTAATTTATTGGTCATTTCTTGCAGCTGGCCGGCCACATCAATCGTCATTTCAAGGCTTTCAACCACACACGTGCCCGCGATTAAAAAAAATGGGTGCTCAATACCTGCATCAAAACCACATAGTTTCATTTGATTTCTCTTAATTTGTTATTAATTTGTAGCGTGAGCCATCGCGGCTTTAACAAAGCCAGTAAATAAAGGATGCCCTGTTCTTGGTTTTGAAGTGAATTCCGGATGGAACTGACAAGCTAAGAACCAAGGATGATCTGGAATTTCAACAATCTCGACCAATTGCCCATCCATTGACTTACCAGAAAATCTTAAACCAGCATCTTCTAGTTTTTTCATATAGGCATTATTAAATTCGTAACGATGACGATGACGTTCTGTGATCACATCTTTACCGTAAACCTCATGCGCTAGTGATTCTTCAAGCAACATACATTTTTGGCTACCTAACCGCATGGTCCCACCAAGGTCTGAAGCTGCACTACGTGTTTCAACCGCACCATCTTCTGTCATCCATTCTGTTATCAATCCAATGACTGGATGCGGGGTCGTTGTTAGGAACTCAGTACTATTCGCACCTTCTAACCCAACTACATTTCGTGCAAATTCAATAACCGCAGATTGCATACCTAAACAAATACCTAAGTAAGGGATTTTGTTTTCTCTGGCATAGCGGATAGTTGATATTTTGCCATCGACACCGCGTTCACCAAAACCACCTGGAACAAGGATTGCGTCAGCTTTAGCTAGCGGATCAGTACCGGTTTTTTCAATATCTTCTGAATCAACTTTGAGAATATCAACATGTACTTTATTTTGAATTCCAGCATGAATAAGTGATTCAGTCAGTGATTTATAGGCATCGGCATGTTCAATATATTTACCAACTAAGGCGACGGTGACTGTTTCTTTTGATGAGAACAAATCATCAACAACTTTTTGCCAGTCTGATAAATCGGCTTTTTCAGCATCTAGATGCAGTTTTTTCACCACGATATCATCAAGGCCTTGCTCATGAAGCATCATCGGAATGCGATAAATACTGTCAGCATCTAAGGCTGAGATAACGGCTTTTTCATCAACATTGGTAAATAACGCGATTTTATTACGATCACTTTGAGCCAATGCTCGTTCAGAACGACAAATCAATATATCTGGTTGAATACCGATAGTCCTGAGTTCTTTAACGGAATGTTGAGTTGGCTTAGTTTTAATTTCTTTTGCGGCAGGAATATAAGGTACTAGGGTTAAATGCATGAATAAACAACGATCACTGCCCATTTCAACACGCATTTGGCGAATGGCTTCCAAGAATGGCAGTGATTCAATATCACCAACCGTCCCACCAATCTCTATTAGCGCAACATCTGCACCCTGGCCACTGGCAATAATGTTCTTTTTAATTTCATCGGTGATATGTGGGATAACTTGTACTGTGCCACCTAAATAGTCGCCACGGCGCTCTTTACGAATAACATTTTCGTAAATTTGACCGGTGGTGAAATTATTGGCCTTTGACATAACTGAGTTTGTGAAACGCTCATAATGCCCCAGATCTAGATCAGTCTCTGCACCATCATCTGTTACATAAACCTCACCATGTTGGAACGGGCTCATGGTACCGGGGTCAACATTAATATAAGGGTCAAGCTTAGTCATGGTAATTGATAAGCCACGCGCTTCAAGAATAGTAGCTAGTGATGATGCGCAAATCCCTTTACCTAAAGACGAAACCACGCCACCGGTGATGAAAATATACTTGGTCATAAATACTCGAATAAATTAAACTAAATAATTACTCATTATACGCGAATCCGTATCGAATTTAGCCTACGGCATAATAAAAAATAATTAAAAGATAGTTAACTCTGGATGCTCCCAATTTAGGCAATAGCCAGCCTCATCGTCTGCCGCTAGAAATGCTTCTGCAATCCACAGATCCGCTATAGCGACTAATTCATTATCAATAAATATTAGTGGCAAACTATCACGAACCCAAGGCAGTACTTTATTCTCATGTAATAAACTTTTCAGTTTTTTTGTCCCTTCTCTACCAAACAACTTGATCCGTTCACCACCACGCCTAAACCTGACTTCTGGCTTACTTTGTTCCCAGTTAACAGCCTTAATGCCTTTCCCAAGGTTTTTAGTTACTTTTAAACTACCTAAAGAGTGCGGTAATTTATATTCCCCCTCTATAAAATTGGCAGCTAATCCCTCTAAGGGCTGCTTCAAAATACCGAGCAAATATAGCTTGTTGTTATACCGTCTTATCTGCGTATCAGCCCATTGAACTAAGGGCGTCTTATCAATATCCGCAGCTATCACTGCTTTTTGAATTTCTAAGATGATTTTAAGTGAAGGGTTTTGAATATTATTCTGGCGCAACCAATGACGTAAAATAATACGTTGAAAATCATCTGAAAGAGATTGAATCTTTTCAATCTCAAGAATTTTTTCATCCTGTTTAGACAGGTAATCCTCAGCAACAGTTTCTAATACATCATTCGTTTCTGCACATAACCTAGCCGTACGAGAAGTTGTAGATGAAAAGGCTGGCCAACGTTTTTTTATTAGCGGAATCACTTCATGCCGCAAGTAATTTCTATCAAGACTAATATCTTGATTACTTGGGTCGTCTATCCACGATAAGTTATTCTGTCGCGCGTAATCTATGATGCTTTGCTGAGGTTGTTGTAAAAAGGGACGGGCAATAAACCCTAACCCAAAGTTATCTAGTGCAGGCATTGAGGCCAAGCCTTGTACCCCGCAACCTCTAAGTAACTGTAAAAGGAGTGTTTCTGCTTGGTCATCTTGATGTTGGGCTGTAAAGACCAACGTCTGCTTACTGGTATGTTTAAGCAATGCTTTATAGCGCGCTTTCCGTGCAGTTTGTTCTGGGCCATCACCTTTGTTAACAGCATCTACTTCGACAGATAGAAAATCTACCTTTAACTGTGAAGATACTTTTTCACAATGAGCCACCCAGTCCTTAGAATTCTGTTGCAGGCCATGATCTATATGGATAGCCTGAAAATGAATGGCTTTAAACTGGCTTTTGAGCTGACGACAGATATGCAATAAAACATGCGAGTCCACGCCACCACTGAAGGCTATCACCACATGTTTTATTGACTCTAGCTTATTAAGCCTATCCTCGACACTTTTAAGCAGTGAGTGCATAAGAAAACTTAAATGAAACTGGGTTATTCTTCGGTGAACTTTCCGTAACTCATTAAACGATCGTAACGTTTCACCAATAAATCATCTATAGGCACAGATAGTAACTGCCCCATTTCCTTAGATAACATTTTCTTTAGATTTTTCGCCATTTGCTTTTGATCTCTATGCGCGCCACCTAATGGTTCATCGACAACACCATCAATTAAGCCATGCGCAAGGAGTTTACTTGACGTAATACTCATCGCTTCAGCTGCTTGAGGGATTTTATCAGCACTTTTCCATAAAATAGAAGCACAACCTTCTGGTGAGATCACTGAATACGTGCTGTATTCTAATAACTGCAGGCTATCACAAACGCCTAGCGCTAACGCACCACCAGAACCGCCTTCTCCAATAACCACACTGAGTACAGGTGTCTTTAGGGTAGACATTTCGAAAAGGTTTCGGGCAATCGCTTCACTCTGACCACGCTCCTCTGCATCAACCCCTGGGTAAGCACCAGGTGTATCGATAAAGGTAATGATTGGGGTAGAAAACCTCTCAGCCATTTTCATTAAACGTAACGCTTTCCGATACCCCTCTGGTCTTGGCATACCAAAGTTTCGTTTAATCTTTTCTTTGGTATCACGTCCTTTTTGATGACCAATAACCATAACGGGTTGACCATTTAAGCGTGCCAGACCGGCCATAATCGCCTTATCATCTGCGTAGTGCCTATCACCATGCAACTCTACAAAATCATCAAAAATCAGGCCGATATAATCTTCAGTATAAGGTCTCAAAGGATGCCGAGAAAGTTGCGAAACTTGCCAATCAGTCAGCTTAGAAAAAATTGACTCTGTTAATTGCTTACTTTTTTCTTGTAAGCGTCCAATTTCTTCAACAATATTTATTTCGTTATCGTCGCCTACTCGTCTGAGCTCTTCAATTTTATCTTCAAGTTCAGCAATTGGCTGTTCAAATGTCAGGTAATTTAAATTCATAAGTTCATTTTAGCTTGCTAGAGTCCATCAGCCAATAATTATTTACAGGGTCCTCGTCAGCGAAGACACTAACAAGGCAATAGGATTAGATTTAATTCAATACTTTATAAAGCTTTGTTGATCTGGCAACAGCTTATGCAGGCCTTTTAATAACTCATCTTTAGGGCTTACCTTCCAACTTTCTGGAAACACGAGTGCTCCTTCGGCATGATCAGCAGTGTATTTAATTTTCACTGGGCAACCTTCCCCTTTAAATGGCCCCATCAACTGATGCAGTGCTTGAATCCCCTCTTCATCAATGTTTTGCTGGTTCAGTTCAAGAAAAAGACTTTTAGAAAACTTTGCTCGCGCGTCTTCAATCGTGTGTACCGATTCAATTGTGACGCGATTTTGACCTGCAAAGTCATCAAACGATAAGCCACCTTCAACTACAACAATACTTTCTGCCAACAACAGATGTCGAAATTTTTCAAAAACTTCGCTATAAGCCACTAATTCGAGCCTCGCACTACGATCGTCTACAATAATGGTTGCAATACGAGAGCCACTTTTTGTTTGCCGAGTTCTTACTTCGAGGATTAACCCTGAAAGCGTAACAGGCTTACCTTTAGTCCGTCTAAACTGACCATTCTGATTATTTCCTGCCACCTCCATTTCCAATAAGGTAGCTAGTTTGCCAGATAATAATGGCAGAAATTCAGCTCTCACTGAATCATAGGGATGCCCTGTCAAATATAAGCCTAGTGTCTCTTTCTCACCTTTCAATCTAAAATTTTCAGACCATGCTTCAATAGCAATACTGACTGTATTTTGAACAATTGTTTCTACACTTATTCCAAACAGGTCATTTTGGCCGGCACTATCAGTTTTAGCTTGCTGCTCTGCCGCTTGCAATACACCCGGCAAATCATGCATTAACTGTGCACGGTTTGTATTAAAGCAATCTAAGGCACCAGACTTGATTAGTGCCTCTTGTACTCGTTTATTGGCCTTTCGTAAATCAATACGGTTCGCTAAATCAGAATGTGTTGAATAAGGTTTATTATTGCTCCGTTGTTCAATAATTGAATCGATTGCTGCTTGCCCAACACCTTTAATAGCACCTAATCCATAGATTATCTGGCCAGCATCGTTAGTGGTGAAGTGATAGTGGGAGTTATTGATATCAGGCGGTAGAATTTCAATTTCCATTTCAAGGCAATCATCAATCAACATCACCACTTTATCAGTATTATCCATATCAGCTGAAAGCACAGCTGCCATAAATTCTGATGGATAATGTGCTTTAAGCCAAGCAGTTTGATAGGCAATCAAAGCATAAGCAGCTGAATGTGATTTATTAAAACCATAACCAGCAAACTTTTCCATTAAATCAAAAATATAAGTCGCACTACTTTCTTTAATGTTGTTTGCAACGGCTCCAGTAGTGAAGATCTCACGCTGCTTAGCCATTTCTTCGGGTTTTTTCTTACCCATTGCTCGACGCAGAAGATCAGCTCCGCCTAAGGTGTACCCTGCCAAATCTTGGGCTATTTGCATAACCTGTTCTTGGTACAGAATAACCCCATTGGTCGGTTCAAGAATCGGCCTTAATGCAGGATGTTCATATTCAGCCTTTTTGCGACCATGCTTTACATTGATATAATCATCCACCATGCCCGACTGGAGAGGACCTGGGCGGAATAAGGCCACCAGCGCAATAATATCTTCAAAAGAATCTGGTTGTAGTCGGCGAATAAGATCCTTCATGCCACGTGATTCCAGCTGAAATACAGCTGTTGTTAAGCAAGCTTTTAACAACTCATAACTTGCAATATCATCACGAGGCAGTAAATCTATATTAACTTCCTCTTCACCTTTTTCTTTTAGGCGTGGATTAATATTTTTGAGTGCCCAATCAATAATCGTGAGTGTTCTAAGACCCAAGAAGTCAAACTTAACAAGGCCAACGGCTTCCACGTCATCCTTGTCAAACTGGGTCACCAGATTGGAACCTCCTTCATCACAATATAAAGCAGAGAAATCAGTTAATTTGGTAGGTGAAATAACCACCCCACCTGCATGCTTGCCAGCATTTCGAGCAACACCTTCAAGTGATTTAGCAAGGTCTATCAGCTCTCTGACTTCATCCTCTTCTTCATAGGCTTCTTTAAGATCCGCACTTTCATCTAATGCTTTTGTAAGCGTCATACCAATTTCAAAGGGTATTGCTTTGGCTAATCTATCGACAAAGCCATAAGGATGCCCTAATACTCGGCCTACATCTCGCACAACCGCTTTTGCAGCCATGCTACCGTAAGTAATAATCTGTGACACTTTATCGCGCCCATAACGCTCGCCCACATAATCGATCACCCGGTCACGCCCCTCCATGCAGAAATCCACATCAAAATCGGGCATTGAAACACGTTCAGGATTCAAAAAACGCTCGAATAGTAAATCAAATTCAATTGGGTCTAAATCAGTAATTCGCAGAGCGTAAGCAACAATAGAACCAGCACCAGAACCACGGCCTGGACCTACTGGTACATCATTTTCTTTTGCCCACCTAATGAAATCGGCCACAATTAAGAAGTAACCAGGGAAGCCCATATCACAAATAACACCGAGTTCGCGTTCTAAGCGCTGCTGGTAAATTAGCTTGGTTGGCTCATCAAAATTTAGCCGGTGAGATGTTTCTTCAATACGCTGCTGTAGGCCTTGCTGCGATAGCTCTGCAATGTATTGGTCAATAGTTAACCCTGCAGGAATTGGGAAATCTGGAAGGAAGTTCTCACCTAAAACTAATTCAATATTACAGCGTTTGGCAATTTCAACACTGTTCTCTAGTACCTCAGGCAAATCATGAAATAAGGCTTCCATTTCATCTGCAGTTTTGAGGTATTGCTGGTCAGTATATTTTTTCTCGCGGCGCGGGTCGGATAATACACGGCCTTGATTAATACACACCCGCGCTTCGTGGGCAAAGTACTCTTCACTCGTCACAAAGCGTACGTTATTGGTTGCTACGACTGGCGCATCATGCTGTATAGCGAGCTCAACTGCTTGATGAATATAATTTTCTTCACCATCAAGCCCAATCCGTTGTACTTCAAGGTAAAAACGATTATCGAAGGCTGCCATCCATTTATTCATATAGGCATTTACCGCTACGGCATCATCATTTGATAAGTGCAGAGCAAGCTCACCTTCCATCGCACCAGATAGTGCAATCAAATCTTTGTTTTTAGCTAATACTTTATCGCTGGTTAGGTAGGGAACACCTTTTTGCTGGCCATTGATATAGGCTTCAGATATCAATTCAGATAAACCTAAATACCCTTCTTTGGTCATCGCCAATAAAGTGACTAAATAGGGCTTTTTCTGATCAGCAGTATCTTTTATCAGTACATCTGCACCAATAATAGGTTTCACGCCCTGAGATAATGCAGCTCGATAAAATTTAACCAGTGCAAACAAGTTCACATGGTCGGTGATCGCAACGGCTGGCATGGCAAGCTCAGCAACTTTTTTAGCTAATGGCTTTACCCGCACCACCCCGTCTACCAAAGAATATTCAGTATGAACCCTTAAATGGATAAATTTTTCATTAGCGACCATTAAAGCATTGCTCTAACAGGTGCAAATGAATGACGATGAACAGGGCTAATTCCTATCGTTTGCATTGCTTCCTTATGTGATTTAGTTGGGTAGGCTTTATGTACTGCAAAACTATAGCCAGGGTAAAGCACATCGAGTGAGGCCATATGTTTATCCCTATATACTTTTGCAATAATCGAGGCTGCGGAAATCTCGGCGATTAAATTATCGCCTCCCTTTATACATTCACCAATACAGTCTATATCTGGGTAGTAAATACCATCAACTTGTGCGAAGTCTGCTCTAATATTAAGCCCCAAATACGCTCTTTTCATCGCCAATAAGCTAGCATGAAGAATATTAATCTCATCTATTTCAGATACTTCGGCGCGGCCGATAGCCCAAGCTACTGCATGCTGTTTAATCTGGGATGAAAGGTACTCTCGCTTTTTTTCAGTAAGTTTTTTTGAATCCGCTAAGCCTTCTATTGGCTGTCCCTTATCAAGAATAACTGCGGCAGCAATAACAGGCCCAGCTAAACAGCCACGCCCAACCTCATCCAAACCAACAACTAAACTAGGCATTACTGATAAACCTATCTTCAATAACATCGCTAACCACTTTTGCTGCCTGTAAATTGGCATTACAGGTTAGTTGTGTTTTCAGCTCGTCGAATGCATTGACCATCGCCGTTGATTTATCAGCGTCAAAATACAAACCAATCAATTCTTTTGCCATATTTTCTGCCGTCACATCGTCCTGAATAAACTCCTTAACAAGCTCCTTGTTGGCGATAAGGTTTGGCATTGAAACGAATGGAATTTTCAGTAAAGAAAAAGTTTTAATTACCCAAGCGGTTGCATTAGATAGCTTATAACCAACAACCATCGGTCTTTTAAGTAACATCACTTCTAATGTTGCCGTACCGGATGCGACTAAAACAACATCTGCTGCTGAAATTGCTAACTCTGCAGGTTGAACTAATATCGTCAGATCCAATTTAATATTGTGATTTTTAATAATTTCATTAACAAGCTTTTTACCCGCATTATCTGCCAACGGAATAATGATTTTAAGCTCAGGGATCTGTTTTAAACATATTGATGCTGCTTTTAAAAAAAGCTCAGTATGACGGCTAATTTCACCTAAACGACTACCTGGCATTAGGGTTAATACAGGCTGGTCGCTTGTAAGGTTTAACTTTTCACGTGCAACCTCTACATTTTTAATATCATTATATTTGTCGGCCAAAGGGTGACCTATATATTTAGCAGGAACATTTTTACCCGCAAAATACTGTTCTTCAAAAGGAAAAATACATAACAATGCATTAAGTGAACCTTGAAGTTTTTTGATTCGCTTTTCCCGCCACGCCCATACAGTAGGACTAACATAATGAACGGTCTTAATCCCTTTAGAATGTAGCTCTCTCTCTAACTTTAAATTAAAATCTGGTGCGTCAATACCAATAAAAACATCGGGTGACGTCTTTAAGATCGTTTGCAATAGTTGTTTACGAACTTTTAGTAGACTCGGTAAATGCTTTATAACTTCAAACAAGCCAAATACAGACAGCATGCTCATGGAATATAAACTATTAAATCCCTCAGCAATCATTCTGTCACCACCTATCCCAGAGAACTCTGCGTTTGGGTAAGTCTGCTTTAGAGAATTCATCAGGCCAGCCCCTAAAATATCTCCGGAATGTTCCCCAGCAACGATCATTATCTTAATTGGCTTATTCATCAAAGTTCTCTTAGGTGAAAGTTATATAGAACCATGAATTAATTAGAAGTATTCTTTATATGGTCTCAAAATCAGTAGCTTACTTAAGCCACAAAAAAGCTGTCTCTATCTAATGATTCCTCGACTTGACGCTTTTAAAAAATCACTCATTAATTTAAGCTCTGAGCAATCAGTCGCTGCTATTTCTAGCTGGGATTTTGCTGCTACAAATGATAGCTTTGATTTATATAATAATTTATAAGCACTTTTAATTGATCTGATAGCCTCGGTAGAAAACCCAGCCCTTTCCAAACCTACAGAGTTAATACCATGAGGTTTTGTTGGTGTGCCACCAACCATCACATAAGGAGGAATATCTTTAGTAATTGAACTACCCATTGCTGCAAAGCTTCGTTCACCTAAGTGACAAAATTGATGAACAATTGTGAAACCACCTAAAATAACATGTGAGCCAACTTCTACATGACCAGCGATTGAAGACGCATTTGCCATGATTATGTCGTTAGCCATCTGACAATCGTGCGCTACATGCGTATAGGCCATAAACAAGTTGTTATTACCAATTTTGGTAAGCCCCCCATCTTGAACAGTGCCACGATTAATCGTGGTGAATTCCCGAATAATATTATTATCACCAATTTCAAGGAATGTGTTCTCACCTGCGTACTTTTTATCTTGAGGATCTTCGCCGACCGATGAAAATTGGTAAATTTTATTGTTCTTACCAATACTCGTAGTCCCTTTAATGCCAACATGAGGACCGATCACACAACCTTCTCCAATCGTAACATTGGCACCAATAACCGTATAAGCACCAATTTCAACATTATCAGCAATGATTGCTGATGGATCTATAATTGCGGTCGCATGGATCATTTAGTGGAGTCCTTAGAAGCACACATGATATCAGCTGACACGACTAACTTGCCTTCTACCGTGGCCTTTGCTGTAAATGTCCAAATATTTCGTTTGTTTTTTAAAAATAAAACATCGAGCATTAACTGATCACCTGGTACAACAGAGCGTTTAAAACGCGCATTATCGACGCCAACAAGATAGTACTCACCAAAATCTTCACCTCGAGCCGTTAACGTTTTCATTGATAATAAACCGGTCGCTTGGGCAAGTGCTTCAAGTATCATCACTCCAGGCATAATAGGATTATGAGGAAAATGGCCAGTAAAAAATGGTTCATTATAGGTTACATTTTTAAGAGCTAATAAACGATTCCCTTCTTCAAACTCAAGCACTCTATCAATCATTAGGAACGGGTAGCGATGGGGCAAAAACTCCATTACTTTTCTTACATCATCTTGGTCCATAGTCACTATTTGATTTGTTTTTTGTTAATCGTTTTAAAAAGCTTATTGAGTTGTTTAAAACGCACCGCATTTTTCAACCAATCACTGTTTTTTTGAAAGGGCGTACCTGAAGAGTACACACCTGATTTATTGATAGAACTTGTCACCATGGTCATCGCGGTAATATGCACCCCATCGACTAGACTAATATGCCCAACCAAGCCAACACCACCAGCTAAGGTACAGTTTTTTCCGATTAGGCTGCTTCCAGCTATACCCGTGCATGCAGCAATCGCAGTATTATCACCAATCACGACATTATGTGCAATTTGCACCTGGTTATCTATTTTTACTCCATTACCAATCACCGTATCACCGAGTGCACCTCGGTCGATGGTCGTATTAGCACCAATGTCTGTATTGTCGCCAAGAATGACGGTACCAATTTGAGGTATTTTAACCCAACATTCGCCATCTTTAGCAAAACCAAAACCATCACCGCCGATAACTGCTCCAGAGTGAATAAGTACTCTTTTACCTATAATCACATCATGACAAATCGTTGCTCTTGACATGATGACAGTGTCAGCCCCAATACGACAGCCAGATTCGATCACACTACTGTAACCAATCGTGCAATTTTCACCTAAGGAAACATTATCAGCGATAACTGCATTAGCTTTTACAATACAGCTGGCTGGAATAGAACAATTCTTTCCGATATTCGCAGAAGGATGAATACCAACAGATTCTTCCTGACTCTCCAATAAAAAACCAGCAGCTTTAGCATAGGCTAAATAGGGGTTTTCAACTAATAGAGCGTCCACTGGGCACTCACCTATAAAAGAGCTTGATAAAATAACAACACCTGCCTTGGTAATTCTTAAGGCAGGTAAATACTTATTATCATAAATAAATGAGAGTTGATTTACATCGGCGTTATCTAACGTAGCACAGCCAGTAATAACTCTCTTTTTATCGCCCTGTACCTCTGCATTAAGATAAAGTGCTAATTCTGCTAAGCTTCTCTCCACTATGATGCAGAAAGCTTTACTTTTTTAGAGTAGAAAGACGTGCTTGGACTTTATCTGTAATATCAACTGCTTCACTAGCAAACACAACACCATCATGCAGCACTAGATCGAACTTTTCAGATTCTGAAAGTGACTTTATTGCTTCAAATACTAGACGCTGTAATTTAGCTAATTCTTCACTTCGTCTTAAATTGAAATCTTCACGAAACTCTTCTTGATTACGTTTTAGCTCACGTGTTTTTTCAAGTAATTTTCTTTTAAGCTTACGGCCTTCTGATTCACTCATTAAAGCGCCATCTTTAACCGCTTTTTCTTCAAGTTTTTTAATTTCTTTTTGAGAAGCTAATAAGCGTTTATTTCTTGGAGAGAATTCTTTCTCCAACGCCGCACTGGCTTTTCCAGCTTGCGGAGCTTTTTCTAAAATTCTGGCAACATTAACAAAGCCAATTTTAATGTCCGCTGCCTGCGATACACCTGTTACTACAAATGTCAGTAAAAGTAACACGACAAACTTTTCAACTAATTTCAAAATACTCTCCTGCTAAATCTTATTATAAATTTTAAATTCCAGAGCCAAATGAGAACTGGAAGGCCTCTGTTTCATCATCATCACCACTGTTAAGTGGTGCTGCTAAACTAAATGATAATGCACCAAAAGGAGATAGCCATTTTGCTGATACGCCAACTGAATATCTAAGCTCCCCAAGGTCAATCGAATCATCATACACGTTCCCTGCATCAATAAAGGTACTTAATCTAACTGTTTTTGAATCAGGCATTAATGGTACAGGGAATATAAATTCTGCATTAGCAACTAATTTAATACTTCCGCCAATTGGATCATCTTCATCAAAAAGAGTATTCGTATCACGAGGCCCTAACGTGTTATCAGAATAACCTCTAACTGATCCTTTACCACCTGCGTAGTAATTCTCAAAGAATGGTAATGATTCCGCATCACCATAAGAATCACCATAGCCAAAGTCACCATTTAAGTACAACGTTGTGTGCTTTGTAATTGGGAAATACTGCTTTTGATTATATGAAATTTTATAAAACTCTAGGTCTGAACCTGGCACCGTTATAATACCTGACAACCTTTTTGAGCCACCTTTTGTTGTAAATATAGCTCTATTACGTGTATCAGTCCCCCAAGAAGCAGAAGCTTTAAGATTAGTATAGCTATCACCATTATCTAACATGAACCTAGCTGTTTGCCCAAGGAACTCTCGTGGATAGTCTTCTGGGTTGTAACCAAGATCTAATGAAGTAAACTCAAGATCTAAGCCAAATCCAATGGAGTCGCTTTCATTTAATGGCAAACCGAAGTTTACGCCAGTACTAAATGACTCCGAAGAGTAATCTGACGTATTGGCATCTTCTGCATCTGTTGTTCGATAACTGACGTTAAAGCCTCGGCTAATACCATCTACTGTGTAATAAGGGTTTGTATAACCAAAACTATAAATAGTATTTATATCACTGTTATTAAAGCTGGCACTTACTCGCTTACCTGTACCCAAGAAGTTGTTTTGGCTAATACTTGCATTTAAAACCAACCCTTGTGATTGAGAGAAACCGGCACCAGCAAGAATATTGCCTGAAGATTTTTCTTTTACCGTATATTTAATATCAACTTGATCTGTCGTCCCCGGGACCGGTATTGTTTCAACATCCACTTCATCAAAGTGACCCAATCTAGATAACCTCGACTTTGAGTTTTCTACATTAGACGTTGAAATAGGCGCTGCTTCCATTTGCCTAACTTCCCTTCTTAATACCTCATCACGTGTTTTAGTATTGCCTTCTATGTTTATCCGTCGAACATAAACACGCTTACCAGGGTCAACAAAGAAAGTGATCTTGACCGTTGCATCCTCATCATTAATCTCCGGAATCATATTCACATTTGCAAATGAATACCCTTGGTGACCAAGAATTTTTGTAATATATTCAGATGTTTGGGTTGCTTTTTGACGTGAAAAAACATCACCGGGTTGCACTCTAACGTAAGGAATTAATTGATTAGGGCTAAGTATTAATTCACCCGCAAGCTTTACCTCATTAACCTTATGAAGCTTTCCTTCGTTTACATTAATAGTGATATAGATACCGTTTTTATCTGGACTGATCGAGACTTGAGTCGAATCAACCTTAAAGTTTATATAGCCTCTATCTTGATAAAAGGAGCTTAATGTTTCTAAATCAGCTGTTAATTTTTGTTTTGAGTAACGATCACTATTGGTATAAAAAGTAATTAAACCAGGGCCCGTTAATTCAAATTGTTTCAAGATTTCTTCATCATCAAAAATCTTATTACCAACTATATTTATTTTTATAATACTGGCAGCATCACCCTCTTCAACTTCAATTTGAATAGCAACTCTATTCCTTTCGAGATTTGAAATGCTAGAGGTTACTTGTGCAGCATATTTACCATTATTGTAATATTGCTGAAGCATTTCAGTTTTAACTTTATCTAGTACTAATGGGTTGAACACACGACCAACCGTTAACCCCACATCATTAAATGCGCCTAGAAGCGCTTCAGATTCGATATCTTCATTACCCTCAAGGTCAATGCTTGCTATGGCTGGCCGTTCTACAACGTTAACAATAAGGTTTTGACCTTGCTCATCTAGATTAACATCACTAAAAAAACCCATTTGGAAAATTTCTCTAATAACATCCTCTGATTTCGAGTCATTATATTGATCGCCAACTTTCAGAGTTAATGCGTTAAAAACGGCACCTGCTGTAATTCTCTGTAAGCCACTTATTTTGATATCTTTTATAACAAAAGCTTCCACAGCATTAGCATTAAAAGACATTATAAAAACAATGCAACACATTGTTAGTAAAGAAGATAGTTTTAACTTTTTATTATTCACGATAATTCGTGCTTCCTTTAGTTATTAGATTTCCCGAGTGAGTGAGTATAGATAATTAGCTCGACCGACTCAACACGTAATAGAGATTTAACCAACATAACGAGATATGTCGACAAAAACGGCAAGCAGCATAACTGAGAATAAAATCATCATTCCTAGTTTCATTGCTTTTTCTTGGGTTGCTATTGAAACGGCTTTACCCCTGATACCTTCGATAACATAAAACATAAAATGCCCACCATCGAGCATCGGTATTGGTAGTAGATTCAGCACACCCAAACTCACACTAACAAACGCCAAAAACTTCAAAAATGGAATAAGACCAAATGTTGCCGTTTGACCAGCATATTTAGCAAGGCTTATTGGGCCACTAAGATTATTGACCGATGCCTCACCTATCACCATCCTGCCGATCATCTTTAATGTCAGCCATGAATATTGACCCGT
>Ga0209826_1001245_pt1 | contig 17793 bp, 10 predicted proteins | sample GOMGulsemesocosm_5_FD_184637 | JGI IMG/M metagenome (GOLD analysis project Ga0209826, IMG submission 184637) | Methane-oxidizing microbial communities from mesocosms in the Gulf of Mexico - GOM15C Gulf of Mexico (SPAdes) (version 2) | ecosystem: Environmental > Aquatic > Marine > Cold seeps... | reverse complement strand
AAGCCTTTACTTGATGCGGAAGATATAAAGGCGAGGGCCCATCAACTTTGTCAGTGGGCCATCGCCAAAGGCAATCTTGCGATCCGCTCTCACGTGGATATCTGTGATCCGTCTTTATTGGCTGTAGACGCTTTGCTAGAAGTTGTTGAGGAAGTGAAACCGTATTTGGATTTACAATTGGTGGCATTTCCCCAAGACGGGTTTTTACGCGATCCCAATGCCAAAGCGCAATTGCTTCGGGCTTTGGATAAAGGCGTACATGTGGTTGGCGGGATCCCACATTTTGAACGCAGTATGAGCGATGGCAGTCAATCCATAACAGAGCTGTGTAAAATTGCAGCTGATCGCGGATTAATGGTTGATATGCATTGCGATGAAAGTGACGATCCCTTATCTCGTCATGTGGAAATGTTGGCGCAGGAAACCAGCCGTTTCGGGCTGCAAAGCCGCGTCACCGGATCTCATCTGACGTCAATGCATTCCATGGACAATTACTATGTCTCAAAATTGATACCGCTGATGAATGAAGCGGAACTCCATGTTGTGGCAAACCCACTGATCAATATTACGCTGCAGGCGCGCCACGACAGTTACCCAAAACGCCGAGGAATGACACGAGTGAAGGAACTTGCCACTGCTGGGTTAAATGTGGCGTTCGGTCATGATTGTGTGATGGATCCATGGTATTCCATGGGAAGTCACGACATGTTGGAAGTGGCGTCTATGGGCTTGCATGTGGGGCAAATGACAGGCCGTTCTGAAATGCGCGAAATGTTCCAAGCCGTAACGTCTAATGGGGCTAAGGCTCTTCAGCTAGATGGCTATGGAACAGACGTTGGCTGCAACGCAGATCTCGTAATTTTGCAGGCCCACGACGAAATTGAAGCGCTACGTTTGCGGCCAGCGCGGCTAGCAGTTTTCCGGCGCGGCAAAAAAATTGCCATGTCGCCGGAGCAATCTTCAACCGTATTTATGGGTGATAACTCGATCTCAGTGGATTTTACAATTCAAAATTAGGATGTGAATAGTTTTCATATAGTGTTTTACTTTTTGCGTATCTGCTTTCATTGTAATGTCCTAATCGATTATTCCAAGGAAACTGCGTTCACAAAAGGAACCGTTCAAACAAATTTCAAACGCTTCCCTATCGGAACGAAAATGCGGTTTTTGGGACGGGCATTGGTTAGAAAAGTAACGGGCTAGTTTCGGATTTAAACGAACACGTCCGGGTTAAGGCTATATGATGTGGCCGTGCTTCCTTCTGCAGGAATATGTTCTTTAATTTCTTTCTATGGCCGGTAGCCAAAGCTGACTGGACCTTTGAGATCTTCGAGTGAGGGTTTGATCCAGTCGATCCATTGGCATAAATGCGGTCGGGTTTCGCGAGGATCAATCACATCATGAACGCTGAAGCTCTCCCCGCGCGGAAGCGGAGATTGTTTGGAGGCGAGTTCAGCTTCTAGGGCGCTGCGCATGGCATCTGGATCATCAGCTTCTGCAATTTGCCGACGGAATGCGACAGCAACTCCGCCTTCAACGGGGAGTGCGCCCATCTCGGCGCTTGGCCAGGCAAGCACGTAGCTGTTGTCACTGAAATGCGCCGCCGCTGCGACCCCAAACGCTTTTTTGACGACAATAGTGGCCCACGGCACAACGGACATGACAGCCGCCGCCACAGCAGATGTGCCGAACCGAATAGTGCCGTCTTTTTCTGAATCTGGTCCAATCATAAAACCCGGCTCGTCCACAAAGTTTATAATGGGAAGATGAAAGGTGTCGCAAAGTTCAATGAATTTTCGAACCTTAATGGAGGCATTAGCACCCATGGCTCCCGCGTAATATTTACAGTCATTTCCAATAACGCCAACAGCCAGTCCGTTCATGCGGGCGAAACCGGTTATGAGGCTTGGGCCGTATGATTTGTTCATTTCAAACAAATCGCCATCATCGACAATGTGTCTAATGACTTTCCGCATATTGAAGGGTTGCCGCCGGTTTTTGGGGACAATTGACAGCAATTCATCTTCGCAGCGATCGGTAGAATCTTGGGCCAGTTTGATTGGAGGCAAATGCCAGACGCTACTGGGAAGAAAGCTCAGGAACTTTCGGATTTGATCAAGGGCATCTTCTTCTGATTTGGCAACATTAGTAGCAACGCCGTTCTTGCCGTGAATTTGCGCGCCGCCCAATTCTTCTTTTGTGAGGTTTGTATCAAGGGCACGAGATACAACGGCTGGGCCGGCAATCAAAATCTGTGCAGTCTCTTTTGTCATGACAGAGAAGTGGGAAGCCGCGAACCTTGCGGCGGGAAAACCCGCAACAGGGCCAAGCGCGGCGGAGGCCACAGGAGACACAGACATAATTTTTGCAATGGACTGGAAACGCGGTTTTTCGAAAACGGGGCTTCCCACCAATGTGGGGCCGCCTTTACCTGTAGCGACACTGCCGCCGCCGCCTTCGAGCATGCGAACCAGCGGTACCTTATATTGAAGGGCAAGTTCTTCTGCATAGACGCTTTTTCGAAGCCCGGCAGCGTTTGGCGATCCGCCTTTTAAAGTAAAGTCTTCGCCGCCAACGGCAACGGGGCGGTCTTCAATTTTGCCAAGGCCGGTAATGTAGTTCGCTGGCGAAAAATCTGTAAGCACGCCGTCGGGATCGCGCGTGGCAGATCCTGCAAGACTGCCATGTTCTGAGAAGCTCCCTGTATCCAAAAGGTAATCAATGCGTTCGCGAATGGTTAGGCGCCCCTTACCGTGCTGGGTCTCAATCGCGTCAGCTCCGCCCATTTCAAGCGCTTTTTTTCGCATATAGGAGAGTTCTTTTGTTTCTTTATCCCAGCTCATGGTTTTCCCATCTTTTGGTTGCGACGACCGATGGTATGGACATTCGAACCATTAGGCTAGGGCTGTTTGGATTTTTTCAAAAGAAAGAAGTATCTTGGGGGAAATGCTGAATTTGATCAGTGCCTAATTCGTCAAGGAGCGGGTGGTTGTGTGCCTTTAAGGCCATCCATGATTTGTTTGTTTACTGCGATGAGGGGCTCGAGGGAGGCCTCGCCTTTCATTGCGGCGACGCTATATTTGTTGACCCAAATAGCGATGGAAAGAAGCTGGGCTTTTAAATCCAGAGGGAGCTTATTCTCCTCGGATGCAAGGTCTATTTGCAGTGTTAGCCACAGTTGGCGGTTATCCGCCACGGCCTTAACGACTGCTATAGTTCCTTCTGCCTCAGCTTCTTCCAAAGCGCGAGTGAAGATTGCGAATGCCCGATATTCCGTTTGTTTCGGATTCTCGGTATTCTGATTTGCCTTTTGGTATGCTGCTACAGACATTCTATAACTCTACTGTTCCAAATATCGATTTAGATTTTCGCTGAAAATCCTTACGATATTATTACCTTATTGGAAAAGAGAGAGAATAGACTGTGGACGTGCATTGGCAATAGACAACGACTGGATACCCAGCTGCTCTTTTGTTTGCAACGCTTGTAGCTCCGCACTGGCTTCAGCAAGATTAGCATCAACCAAAATACCTAAGCCTTCTTCAAGCTTGTCCACAAGTAATTGGGTGAACTCACTTTGACTATCGAGCCTATTTGCTGCAGTACCAAGTGTCGTGATGATTTCGCCGACCAAGGTTTCAGCGTTCTCAAGTACCGCTATGGGGTCACCGCCGTTAGTACCAGGAGTAGCCCCTGTAAGCGTTGTCGTGGCAGTTACTGTTTCGCCGCCTGCTATCTCTACGACACCATTTTCGGTAATATTGACTGCAAAACCTTCCGTCCGCATGACAGCTGCCATAATACCAACCATTTGGGCGTTAGATTGCGAGGTTGGGTCGACTGTTACAGCGTGTACGTAAACACCGTTAGCTTCATCAATGGGGCTCGTCAGCGCTCCAGCGCCTACTGCAAATTCAAACGTGTGTGTATCACCGCTTGGTGCAAGTGTGAGTATAACTGTATCGTCGTCTGTCACAGAGAACGTGTTATCTAATGTTAGTGTCGCGCCAAGTGATTGCAAGTCAAATCCAGAGAGACCAAGGGTAGCTGCCGTTGCATCTTGAGCTAAAACCGTTTGCGTAACACCGCCAAGAGCAGATAACACTTCAAGATCAACACCGCTGCCGTCAATAAGGTTTACACCATTAAAGATTGTTGTGCCGACAACGGAAGTAATTTGAGCAACTAATGCGTTAACTTCTTCCTGCAAAATGTTGATATCAAGACCATCATTGAAAGATTGGGTAACCTTCTTATTCATGTCGATGATTGTTTGAGATATTTGAAGCGCGCCGGCATTAGCCATATTCACGGTGGCTTGGCCAAAAGACAAGCCTTCCTGAATAGCTTTCAATGAGCCAACGTCACCGCGCATGCCTTGGGCAATTGTAAAGGTCGATGGATCATCTTTTGCTTCAGCCACTTTTAGACCGGTTTCAATTTGTCGCTGAACTGAATTCAGCTGATTTTGTGTCGTGGACAACGTACGAAGCGCTGCCATTGCACTAATGTTTGTATTTACCGAAAAAGCCATTTTCTTCTCCTGTAGCATTTTCTACATGCAATCATTCGATCGCAAATTCACTCGGACCAGTACTTGCAACAGGTATGCCAGTTACGTGAAGGCCGCAGAAAACTGGGCTTGTAGGCGAAGAATGGTTGTTTGATGATGAAGAAAGCGGATAAGCGGCAATGCGGGAACTAGGTAAAAAATTCTCCATTCGGAATCTCTTGCCCCTCGATTTCGGACGAACTGGGATATATGTGCCGAAAAGGGGGTACTATTCGTTGATTGCGGATTTTTCATCTGATAAAAGTGAATCTGGATCAAAGACTTAGTGGCAATTCGAAATCACTCAAAAATCCGAGTTGTTCGTTTCAGAGAGCGAGAATGCAGTGAGTAATAACGAAAATAAATTGGGACTAAATGATAAAGAAAACCCCGCAAACCAATTGCTCACTCCCGCAGCAACGGGCTTAACCCACTATCAATTGAATATGTTGAAGGGGCTAATGAAGAAGGCTCGTAAGACTTTCAATGAGCAAAAATTTGATCTTTCCCAAAATTTATGTAGAAGATGCATAGATATATATCCGTCTTTTGCTGCTCCGTTAGCCGTGCTCGGAAATATTGCGATACATTACCAAGATTTTGAGTTGGCTATTGAGTTTTATGAAAAATCGCTATCAATAATTCCTAACGTACCAAGGCGGTTATTTAATTGCGGCGCAGCTTTTCTTGAGATTAATGAATATGAAGATGCGCTAACAGCGTTTGATAAATGCCTGAGTATTGCCCCAAATTTTATTTTTGCGTCGTGCAGCAGGGCTGTTGTCCTTAACATTCTTGGACATAGAAATGATGCAATTAGTGTTTACCTAAATCTAATGGAGATAGCCCCTTTATATGGGCGACCTTTTCATCAACTGAGTACGCTAGTCAAATTTGAGGAAGATGGAAAATACAACAAATATTTTGTGAAATTGGCTCAAGAATTTGGTGAAATGAAATCTAAAAGAGATCTTGTCAATGCACATTTTGCGCTGGGAAAGTACTATGAGGACTTAAAGGACTTCAAATTAGGTTTCCAGCACTTTCAAAATGCAAATACAATGCTCGCTAGCGACGTAGAATATAGTTTGGACGAGGATATCAGTTCATTGGAAGAGAATAAAATCAAATTTCCGAAAAATGGACATTGGTTACGGCAGTTCACAGGTGGAAGTAAAACGGATATTCCTTTGTTTATTGTTGGAATGCCAAGATCGGGAACCACTCTTACAGAACAAATATTGGCTAATCATTCAAAAATTTTTGGAGCAGGTGAGTTAAGCCTTTTAGCTAAATATAAAGAAGGTTTTCCAAAATTAACTAAAGAAACAAATGAAATTTTCCCGACAGACAGCGGTTGTATCGAACAGTTTGAAAATTATATAGACCAGGTTGGGCAAGAGCTGTTTGAAATATTCAGCTCCAAAAGCCCAACGTCAAGGTATGTGATAGATAAAATGCCGCATAACTTTGTTAATCTTGGCTATAAACAGCTTTTCTTGCCAAATGCGAAAATAATTCATTGTAAGAGAAATCCTATCGATACCTGTTTGTCGAGTTTTAGATTACAGTTTAATGGGAAATTAGAGTTCACTACGGACCTAGTGAATTTGGGAAAATACTATGTAGCATATTCGAGCTTAATGGACCATTGGAATGAAGTTTTCCCCGGTCAAATCCTTGAAGTCCAGTATGAAGATGTCGTGAACGACGTAGAAACCCAAACGCGTCGGATGATAGATTTTATTGGTTTGGAGTGGGAGGATTCATGCCTTCAGTTCTATTCATCGAAAAGATCGGTCCATACGGCTAGTGTTAGCCAAGTTAGGCAACCAATATATAGCTCATCTATTGGTCAATACGAGCGTTATGGCGATTTGTTAAATCCGCTAATTGAAGAGTTGAAGCCTGTATTGGATTTGCCAATTAAATGTTAATGTACATAGAACTTGTCGTTTCTAACATGAGCCTTAATAGCGCTTTTAGTGCTTAGAATTGGCGTCAAATAAGTGCTGGGCTGAGTATCAGTTCGGTATTAAGGGAAATAGTTTTGTGATGGATAGTGCAAAGAGCAAGTTGAGCGTAGGTATAGACAAGTTGCCACACGTGCATGTTGCAACAATGCGCCAGCTTATGATCCAGGCGAGGCATCATTTTTCTGAAAGTAATCTTGAAGATGCTGAAAAATGTTGCTTGAAATGCTTGACGATATTAGAAAATCATGATGGAGCTTTAGCATTAATGGGGCGGATTGCATTTAAAGGTGATGACCTAGAAAAAGCTAAAGAATATTTAAAGAAATCTCTTGATATTAACTCAAACGCGCCTAAACGACGATTTATTTATGGTACTATACTTAGGCTACTTAATCAAAATGATGAAGCTCTTGTTGAGATTAACAAGTGCCTAGAGCAAGACCCCACGAATTCCAAACTATTGAACGCTCGCGCCGGGCTTTACAACATTATGGGACGGGGTGATGAAGCAAGGGAAATCTACCTAAGGCTACTGGCGGACTTTCCGCAATCTGAAAAGCCGTATTATAATTTTGCTTTGCTACACAAATTTTCCGACGAAGATGTAATTAATGCAGTGTATGAAGAATTGGCGACCAACATAGCCGATTTTAAAAGCCCAAGCACAAAAAAGTCTGCTCATTTTGCTCTTGGGAAATATTACGATGATCTTGAAAAATATAAAACTGCATTTTCCCATTACCTTCTCGGAAATAATATCCAAAAAGAAATTAGAAATTACAGCGTCGAAAATGAAATTGAAGGCATGTGTAACCTACGGAAAGCCTTTCCGAAAAATGGTCGATGGATTTCTGAAATAGGTTCTGATGGGAGCGTTCTTTCTGAAGCGCCGGTGTTTATTGTGGGTATGCCGAGGTCAGGAACTACTTTAGTAGAACAAATTTTAGCAAGTCACCCCGATGTAACAGGTCTGGGAGAAACACAGTTACTTGGAAGCAGAGCTGTCCAACTTGCCAAAATGAATTCCGATAGCGATGAACTATTTCCTGAAAAGAAAAACCTGAAAAGGAAATTTTCTAGTTTTACTGCAAATTTAGGTGATGAATTATTAGACAGCATGCTATCTCAGGCCCCAACATCTAAACGAATTGTTGAAAAAATGCCTCAAAATTTTCTTCATATAGGACAGCTGAGCCTAATGCTACCAAATGCAAGGATTATCCATGTTAAACGAAACCCTATAGATACATGTGTCTCAAATTTCTGTACTAATTTTGAAGGGAACCTGGACTATTCGAATAATTTGTCGACCCTAGGGCGTTACTATGTAGCCTATGCTCAATTGATGAAGCATTGGAAAGATGTGCTGTCAGATAAAATTTTTGAAGTTCAGTATGAAGATGTTGTGAGTAACTTGGAGGCAAATGCTCGAAGTTTGATTGAATTTATGGACCTTGAGTGGAATGATGCCTGTTTGCAGTTCTATACACACAAAAGATCAGTAAACACGGCAAGTTTTAATCAAGTTCGGCAACCTGTTTATAAATCATCAGTTGGAAGATACGAGCGGTATGGAATTGAATTAGAACCCTTACTAACGGCACTTAAACCTGTGTTGCAGTAACATGTATTCCAGTGGTAAAATGAAAAATAAGTTAATTGAAGCGGTAAAATGAGATTTTGGCTCTTTATTGCGTTCGAATGAGGAAAAATAGTGAATCGTGCTCTAAGAAGAAAACAAGTTGGAAATAAAAAAGGTGCCAAACCTGATCATTCCAAGCAAATTTTCACACCAGAAACAACCGGCCTTTCGCTATATCAATTAGGTGAGTTACAGCAGCGGATGATGCTTGCTCGTCAAGCGTATTCCGTTGAGAATTTTGTTTTAGCAGAAAGATATTGTAACGAATGTCTATCTATCTATTCGCGATATGCAATGCCTTTAGCAATGTTGAGCAAGATCGCATCTAAATATCAGAAGTATGAAATAGCGGCAGAATTGATAGAAAAATCTTTGGAGATTTTACCAAAGGTGCCAACTCGCCTCTTATCATACAGCGTTATTCTAAAGCAACTTGGTAGGCACGAGGAGGCGTTAGCTGCAATTGATAAAAGTTTGGAGATTGAGCCTAATTCAAGTATTGGTCTCAATCGAAGAGCGGCGGCGCTTAATGTTCTTGGGAGGCAAGGCGAAACACTGCAAATATACGAGAATATAATGAAAACGGATCCGCTGTTTGGTGGAGCATTTCATAATTTCGCAATGCAGCATAAATTTGGTGACGACGATAGCTACAATAAATATTTTGATAAGCTTTCTGAGAATATTAGAAAAATAAAAAATAATGGCGACTTATTAGCGGCTCATTTTGCATTGGGTAAATATTATGAAGATCTTAAGCAGTACAAAAAGGGATTTAATCATTTTCTCACCGCGAATAAATTGGTTGGGAACGGTGTAAATTATAGCGTTGAAAATGAAATCAAGGGTGTTCTCGCTAATAAAGTAAAATTTCCAGTAGATGGTGATTGGATTAAAAAAACGGACATAGGAGATCAGACAGACGTTCCTATATTTATTGTCGGCATGCCTCGGTCAGGAACTACTCTTACTGAGCAAGTTTTGGCAAGTCACCCTAGAATCCATGGGGCTGGTGAACTCACTTTATTGGGTAAAGTTGTTGAAACTATCCCTACGAGACAAAATCTTGATGAAGAATTTCTACCAAAAGAAGGGCAAGAACTTGAAATAATTCGTAGGCACTTGGTGAAAGCTGCGAAAACGCTGACCAATGAAATCGTAGCGTTGGCGCCAGAAGCCCGTCATATAGTTGATAAGATGCCGCAGAATTTTCTTAACTTAGGCTATAAACACCTATTAATGCCAAACACGAAAATCATTCACTGCAAACGAAACCCAGTTGATACTTGTCTCTCAAGTTTTAGACTAAAATTTCTAGACAAACTTCATTTCACGACTGACCTTGAAAATTTAGGCAAGTATTATGTTGCATATTCACAATTAATGGATCACTGGAAAGACGTTTTCGGAGATCGGATCCTTGAAGTCGAGTACGAAGACACTGTTGACGATCTGGAAAAACAGGCGCAACGTATTATTGATTTTGTTGGTGTCGAATGGGATGATGCCTGTTTGGACTTCCACAAAACCAAACGATCTGTGAATACGGCCAGTGTGAACCAGGTCCGTCAGCCGATTTATAAAACTTCTGTTGGCCGGCACGAGCGTTATGGTGATTTGTTGAAGCCGCTGTTGGATGCGCTGGAGCCTGTTCTTTCAAAATAGAACTCGGTGTAGGCGTATAATTAAAATGGAGAGAAAATTCGTTGTGGATTTCTCTCCTATTTCCCATTTTGGTCTGCCGTTGACGTCCATATTGCAATCTGAAACTCTTAAACGTTATACTTGAACTTAGATTAAGTGATAGGGAGATTGCTTTGAGCCGTGCGATGAAGAGGAAGCAGGAACTGCGCCTCAAAAAAAAAGCAAAAAAATTACATCTGACAACGGCATCAACTGGTCTTTCAGCTGAACTACTGGCGAAATTGCAAAAGGTAATTCAGCTAGCTGATCAGGCAATTGAGGCGCAGGAATATTCTAAATCGAAAGGTTTTTGCCTGTTAGCGCTCTCTATTTACCCTAAGTGTGCTGATCCGTATCATTTGTTGGGTGGCATTGCGCTCCAGGATGGTCAATACGCTGAAGCTCTCAGGCATTTCGAAAAAGCTTTGACGATTTCACCGGATTCACCCGTTACGTTGAATAATTATAGTATCGCCTTAAAATTTTCAGATAGGCATGAAGAGGCTCTTCTAGCTCTCAATAAATGCCTCCACTTGAAACCTGATTACTTTGAAGCCTTGAGCAATAAAGGCAGTGCTTTATCTATCTTGGGTCAAGTGGAAAATTCGTTTTCAATGTACCGAAAAGCGCTGAAAGTTAATCCAAATTTTGGCAAAGCTTACTTCAATATCGCAACAGGACACAAGTTTACTGAAGGTGATGATTGGTGTGAACTGTTTGAAAAAGCAGAGCTAAATCTGGATAACCTTCCAGAAACTGATCGGATGAATTTACACTTCGCACTTGGGAAATACCATGAGGATTTAAAGCACTACGAAATCGGATTTTCGCATTACCTAAAAGCCAATAAACTTAAAAGGGATACCCTTACCTACTCTGTCGAAATTGCCGAAGAAATGATGGGGAAAATGCAGGAGATGTTCGACGCAGAGGGATCTTGGGCCAAACGCACTGAGGTTGGCAATCAATCGGATTTACCTGTTTTCATTTTGGGAATGCCGCGTTCAGGCACCACTTTGATAGAACAAATTTTATCCAGCCATCCCAAAGTTCATGGCGCAGGTGAATTGAAGCTTATAAATACGGCCGTAGATGGCCTTTCTGTGAACACAGATGGCTTTTTTCCAACTGACCAGAACGCGCTTTCAACGTTTGACAAAGAAATTCGAAAGCGCGGTGATGCGTTTGTCGAAGAACTGCGAAGTTACAATAAAAAAGCGACGCATGTCACAGACAAGATGCCTTTGAATTTTCGGTATCTGGGGCTTATTCATGTATTAATGCCCAACGCAAAAATTATTCATTGCCGCAGAAATCCTGTTGATACGTGTTTGTCAAATTTCAGAATTTTGTTTGGTGATAAGATGGATTATACATATGATCTTGAGGATATCGGTCGATACTATTTAGCATATGATAATTTGATGAAGCATTGGGATGCGGTTCTACCTGACCGGTTTTTGAATGTTCAATATGAAGATGTGGTGGGTGATGTGGAGACACAAGCTCGGCGCTTGATCGATCATTGTGGTCTTGAATGGGATGATGCCTGTTTAGATTTTCATAAAAGTAAGCGAAGGGTGCACACTGCTAGCACGACACAGGTGCGGCAACCAATTTATAATACCTCTGTCGGTAGGTATGAACGGTATGGCGAATTACTAAAGCCCTTGTTGGACGTATTGGACCCATTGTTGGCTAAAGACTAACAGGTATACACAGTGGTTATTTTTGAGGAATGAAATTGAGCAGAGCTTTAAAAAGACAGAAGGACCAACAGGCGAAAAAGGCTGCGAAAAATTTACAGCTAACGACAAAAAATACTGGCCTGTCGCAAGCTCAGTTAAAGACGCTTTCCCAACTAATGACAAATGCTCGCAAAACCTATAATGCCGGAGATAAGCCATTAGCGGCAAAATACTGCATGCAAATTTTATCTCTTCATCCCAATAACGCGGATGCCTATAACTTACTCGGCGGGGTTTCTTTAGCAGATTCCAAATATTTTAAAGCTCGGCAACTTTTCGTAAAGGCACTTGAACTGGCGCCCGAGGCGGACGGTATACATGTGAACTATGGAATATCACTGAAATTCCTTGAATTGCATGAGGACGCTCTGGACGCCTTCGATCGTGCTTTCAAGTTAAATCCGAAAAATGTAGAGGCGGTCAATAATCAAGGTAGCTGTCTGGTTACTCTTGGTCGATTTGATGAGGCTAAGAAATGCTTCGAGAAGGCTCTCAAACTAGATCCTAATTATACTAAACCCCTTCTTAATATCGGCGGTTTGCAAAAATATAGGACTAACGACGAGAATACAGACAGGTTGCTTGATTATGTAACGCATCCGAGAAAATTGACGCCAGATAATGAACTTAATTTACAATTCGCGTTAGGTAAGTGTCACGAAGATCTGGAAAATTTTGAGACAAGCATGTTTCACTATATCAAAGGGAATTCTCTGAAATGGCAACAATTGAAATTCGATGGTGCCCCGGCTTTAAAGAAGTTCGATGCGCTGAAGAATGCGCTTTCAGAAGGGGCATGGTTGAAGAAGACAGGTATCGGATGTCCGTCTGATATACCGGTTTTTATCGTTGGAATGCCGAGATCAGGGACAACATTAGTTGAGCAAATTCTAGACAGTCACTCCGAAGTTTTTGGGGCGGGTGAGTTGAAATTTGCAGATAGAGCATTTGTTGGCTTGAAACTAGTTAAAGACATTATTCCAGAGAACTCTGACATTCGCAAAGCAGTGACTAATGATCTGACCCGCCGGGGTGAATTTTATCTAGAGCAGGTTCAAAAATTAGCACCGAACGCTCGGCGAATAGTAGATAAAATGCCTCATAATTTTATGTATGTGGGCTTACTGCATTTAATTTTACCCAACGCAAAGATCATCCACTGCAAACGCCACCCGGTGGACACATGTCTATCGAACTATAAGCATTTATTTGCCGATAAAATGGAATTCAGCTTTAATTTTGAAGAACTAGGTCGTTTCTATACGGCCTACAAAGAACTCACCGATCACTGGGAAACGTTGTTTCCGGGTAAAATTCTCTCTGTGCAGTATGAAGATGTGGTTCAGGACGTCGAAGGGCAAGCACGGCGGATTGTGGACCATTGCGACCTTGACTGGGAAGACGGCTGTTTAGATTTTTACAAATCAAAAAGAGCAGTCCATACGGCGAGCGTGGCCCAGGTGCGACAACCGATCTATAATAGTTCAGTTGGAAAATGGGAACGCTATGGTGACGCCATTCTGCCTTTGCTTGACGCGTTGAAGCCAGTTTTGAATTAGGTGTTGCGTGAATTCAGAACCGCGCTCAGTGGTGCAAGCTGTTGTTCAAATTGCTTCCATGCAGCCACCGAGCTTTTATAAATAGGCTGCCTAACTTGGTCAGAGCTTGCCGTTCTGACAACACGTTGTGTTGTATGAAAGTTGAGGCAGTCGTCGTGCCAATCGACGTTGCAATACTCAAGGAGCCGTCTTGTTTGACCTTCTGTGTCAGCCACCATTTCTTCGTATTGTAGGTCTAGAATTTCACCGGGCATAATATTATGCCAGTGATCCATTAAATCCAGATAACCGTTGTAGTATTTCCCCAATTCATCCAGATCGTAGGCAAACTTTTGTTTTCCGACAAAAATTTTCTTGTAAATTGAAAGGCATGAATCTTCAGGTTGGCGGCGGCAATGGATGATTTTTGCATCTGGGAACAATATTTTGATCAACCCGACATACATAAAATTCCGAGGCATTTTGTCTGTTATTAGTTTGGCTTTTGTGGGCAATGCTTTTAGGTGCCCTAAATAGAATTTGGAGAACTCTTCAAGATCTTGAGTTTGAAGAGTTGGAAGGATATCTCGAAACTCTACCTTTCTCCCTTGCTTGATTTGATTATGAACGAGAAGTTCAAGAAAGTAGAGCTCACCTGCTCCAAATACTTTCGGATGACTTGCAAGAATTTGTTCGACAAGGGATGTTCCAGAGCGGGGCATACCAAGTATAAAAATCGGAGTGGGAGAGGACTTCATTGTCCTCCTATTCTCATTGATATATTCCGCCGTAATGGATTGTTTGAGATCTTCCATTATGGATAAGTCAACTTGGACGTCATACTCGTATGTTGATCGATGCAGATCATTACCTTCTTTAAGATATTTCCATGAGGTCTCTGTATCTTTGAGGTCGTTATATGATTTCGCCGCCCCAAAAAGAAGCTGTACGCGATCGTCCACGCTTTTGACGTTACCGCTGTTTAATAAGCCTTCGAGAGCGGTGACGTCTGAATTTATTGTTTTAATTTTTTGGCTCTCAACAATGTTTCTGTACGCTTTTGCATAAGTTGGATCTAGTTCGATAGTTCGCCTATAACAGACAATAGCTTCTTCTTTCATGCCTTTTTCAAGATAAGCATTTCCTAAGTTGAAATGTCCTAGGTGATAGTCAGGTTGGATTTCGATGGCTTTCTTTTGCTCTCGAATTCCTTTGTCCGCATCACCCAATACAACGTACATATTGCCCAAGTTACTGCGGGCAGCTGCACTTTTAGGGTTTAGTTTAACAGCACGCCGAAATGCCAGTGCTGAAATCTTATGTTCGCCCAATTCACGATAAACATTACCAAGATTGTTATGGTAGTAAGATTTCTTACTATTCAGCTTAATCGCTTTTTCTATCAACGGGCGAGCAACTTTATTCTTCCCTGTCTTATGGTAAAGAGTGCCGAGGAGATTGTAAGCATCTGAGACTTTGGGGTAATGGGAGAGGATTGTATTTAGGACCATCTCGGCTTTAGCAAATTGGTCAGCATTCATCAGGTCTACTGCTTGTTGAAGTGCTCGATTTAAGGCTTGATCTTTTTTCACGCTACTTAATCTCTCTTTTTACGGACCCAGAATTTATACATCGTGGCAAATACATTTGGATTTTCTTCTTCAAAGAGTGCCCAATTATCCAAGTTTGTTCGAGTTGTATCGTCGGGGAACCTATTTTCATATTTTAAAACATACATTTCTGCATCTAAATTGAAACCCAAAAATTCTAATCCCAGCTCCTCAAGAGCGGATGAGATGCGCTCAACCGTGAACCGGTGTTCTTGCACGTGAAATATGAGGTCGCGGCAGGCTGATAGTGTATAAAAGTCATTGTGATTGACGATGTGGCTTGCGGGATGTGTCTTATCTAACGCCATCAGCGCTTTTCTGCAGGTCCGTATTTCTTCTGCGGTATCTCCATATTCATTCTCGGTGATGTATTCCCGGCATGCAATGACGTCTTTTCGGCCAAGCTCGCTATAAAGGCCTATATTCATGTAACCGTCATCTTCTAGTAAATCGCAAAGAACATTCCATCCGGCGATTGGATCGTTCATATGATGGAGAACACCGGCGCATTCGATTATATGAAATTTTCGGTTTAACGATCCCAGTTCCATAATATCAGCTTGACCAAACTCGATGTTTTTAACTTTGCTTTCTTCTGCTTTTCGCATGGCATAGCTGATACTCGCCAGGCTGAGATCAATGGCGAGAATATCTGAGTCTGGGTAGGCTTTGGCCGATGAGATGGGTTGACGTCCTGTTCCGCATCCCGCAATGAGCACTTGTGGGTTTTTTGGGAAATTCGGTTGTTGCCCACGTAGGATCGGAAGCTTGTTTGATATATCTACAGCGTAGGATGAAATGCCAGCCGAAGGTAAGTTCTGCCAACGAGGGTAGGGGTTTTCTTCATACTGTTCCCGAACACTGAGGGAGATAGCATCGTCAATTTTGGTTATGGTTCTAATTTTTTTCTGGGCAGCTAATTCGATCTCAGGTTCTGTGATCTGTGTCTTAATCAATGCCTCTAGGTCGGGCTGATTTTTGAAGGCAGGCTTTTTGAGAAGATCTTTTGAAAAGGAATATTTTTGACATTGCCGGTAACAGGAAAGCACCAAATAGCGGAGAATGATTTCGTCTGAAGACCCTTTGGCATCACCTTCAAAGTATTCGATTAGTGAATTGACGGCACGGCTTTCAAAGTCATTCTCTTGAAAAAGATACTCTGTAAAAAAGCTATACTGTGCGAGAGGGATAAGAAACGCTCGCAATAAATCACAAAGAGGTTTCTCTAATTTAGCGCCACTACAAATAGCAGTTAATGTCAGGCGCCGGAAATGCTCCAGCATTTTTTCAATCTCCGGATCTGTAATTCTCATATTTTTGAGAGCCAAGAGAAGAACCTTGTCAGAGAGAGCTTTTATAACTTCTCCCAGATCAAGCTGTAGCTCTTGGTTACTTTGAACGGATTGAGTAAGAGCCGGAAGATGGCTTCCAAATGCGGGGCGTGATCTAATGTATTGCCGGACAATTCTGTTGAGGTGGTTCCATTGAATTGCGTTGCTGGAGAGTAGCAAAAGTAAGTCATTCCCCATGCTATCGATATCGGCAATTTGAGGTGTTTTGGGAAGGATTCTGGAATATTTTTGAAGGTATGCTTCGTTTTTTGGGGCAAGATAAACAGCTTTTCGGTAATGTCTAAACGCGTCTAACGCGGAGTCTTCTTTTAGGAGATCACCCATTTTTATATGAATTTCAGGGTTTTCTGAATGAAGAGCTAAACCATTTTTGTAGAGGTCAAGTGCCTCATCACTCCGGTTTTCTCCAACTAATAGATCTCCTAAGTTCAACAGAAAACCGATGGTGCCCGGTGAAAGCGCGAGGGCTGCATTGAATTCTTTCTCAGCCAGCGAGCTATTGCCGTACTTAAGGTGGGTCAGTCCCCTGTTGTTGAGTGCGTTTGCATTGCCGGGATCAAGTTCGAGAGAGGTTTCAAAAAATTGAAAGGCTTTCTCGTAATCATCCAAGGCGGAATAAGCAGATCCTAATGCCATAAAAAGAGAGGAATTCTTTTTTTCGGGGTTTGGAGTGAGACCTATAGATTTTTCATAAAGCCTAATGGCGGTTTTTGTATCGCCTGCGTTATATGCGGCAATACCAACTTGGAAGAATATATACCCATCAGTCCAGCCAGTGGAGAGAAGCGAGGCAACTTGCTTGCGAGCATCTTTGATCCGGGCATTGCTGTAAAGTTTTACCGCGGAGCCCGTAATCTTTTGTACTTTTTTCTGCATAGAAAATTGCCTGAAGTGCCTGATAAAGGCTCATCATAGATTAGGTATGGTTAACAATAATCTAACGGGAGGTTTATACGGATAAATCCAAGGCAATGGGCATTGGACCAACAGAGTCGCCAGAAGAGAGCGGCTGAAACAGGCTAATTAGGGGATTTGCCGCAGGGTCAGTGTTATTAATCTCGGTCATTACAAGATAACGTTCGACCATTTTTGCAATTTCAACAGGGTCCGCGAAATCTTCCAGGTCGACTTCTTTTTCTAGTCGCGCTTTCTGCTGCTCATAATCGAGTGATAGAAAACTTTCGGGAAGGCCTAAACCCACACGAACAACTTCCATAAGAGATTTGTCCGCTAAAATTTGAGAGATTTCTGTAACGTCACCAGCTAATCTGTCAAAATACATGGCCTGCCGAATACCGGGAGCATTCTGTCCCTCAAATTTCTCAAACTCGTTGGTTTTATAACCTTCAAGAATAGCATTCACATTTGCTTCGTTTTGGAAGAAATCAGGATCTAGATTAAGGCCATACATCGCCGTTGATAATTTAGTCCACCGTGGCTCCACCAGTTTGTTTACAAGGCTGTCGTCGTCGTCGGGGTCTTCGGTGAGCATTTTCTCAACAAAGGCATATTTGTCCAACTCACTTTCAAGCTGAAAAGCGGACAGTGTGACGGATAGAAGTGTGCGGTTCTTCATTAAATCATCAACGGATTTAACATTGCCGATTTCTTCTTTAAAAATTTCGATGTCGCGCGCAGTGGTTGGTTGGGCCTCAAACATTTTCATGTGAGACTCAGTCTGGGATTCAGCCA
>Ga0209826_1001244_pt1 | contig 17822 bp, 14 predicted proteins | sample GOMGulsemesocosm_5_FD_184637 | JGI IMG/M metagenome (GOLD analysis project Ga0209826, IMG submission 184637) | Methane-oxidizing microbial communities from mesocosms in the Gulf of Mexico - GOM15C Gulf of Mexico (SPAdes) (version 2) | ecosystem: Environmental > Aquatic > Marine > Cold seeps... | reverse complement strand
AGCGCCCCGCCATTTACCCTGTGATCGAGCGTGACATACCTGTTGGCGCCGACGGCACCCACCAATCACCTGAGGGGATACGAATGGTGGGGCGCAAGTTTGCAGAGGTCTATCTAAAGCAGGCCAACTAGCGCTCAAAATCAAAGCCACTGGCGTGAGTGTAAAGACCCCCTTCCGGCTATTGCTCAATGTTCAAGGTCTGGAGGAAAGGCTGGCTCTACCTCATGCTTGCTTAGGGCTGTTTTCACGCTTGGTGGTGAGTTGGAGCATGGAGAACACTCAGAAGGCAGGTTGGGGTATCAATGCCATGTTGATGGCTGCCTTGCGAAAGAATCCGAAAGATAGAGTGCCAGATTCACTCTGGCTGGGCACAGTTTAACAGTGTCAAAAAATTAGAACTTAGCTTGAGTCTGCATTGACCCTGATGGCCCTCTGCTAGGCTAGAGCCTAGCGCAGGTTCTGGGTATTACTTGCAATACGCCATGTAAACGATTACATTTTGTCTGGAAATAAAATGGCGGCGATGGTCTTTCTTTTACTATGAGGCCCTCGATACGTGTAAAACCGGAGTGCATGGCGTGACAAGAAAAATCAGGATGGGCATGGTCGGCGGCGGTGAAGGGGCTTTTATCGGCGCTGTGCATCGCATGGCGGCGAACCTCGATGGCCAGATAGAGCTGGTGTGTGGCGCGTTTAGCAGTGACCCGGAACGCAGCAAGCGTTCCGGCGCCGCTCTGTACCTGGCGCCAGAGCGTTGCTATGAAGATTATCAGCAGATGATGGCGGCAGAGGCCTTGCTGCCAGCCACCGAGCGCATGGATTTTGTCGCCATAGTCACACCCAACCACATGCACTTCCCCATCGCCAGGGCGGCCATCGAGCAGGGTTTTCACGTGATGAGTGACAAGCCGGCGACCCTGGACCTGAATGAAGTATTGGAATTACGAGCGCTATTAGAAGGCTCGGGTTTATTGTTCGGCTTAACCCATACCTACACAGGTTACCCGATGGTGAAAGAGGCGCGCGCCCAAGTGCTGGCCGGAGAGCTGGGTTCGATTCGAAAGGTGCTGGTTGAGTATCCCCAGGGCTGGCTGAGCGAACCGCAAGACAGTACTGAGAACAAGCAAGCCGCCTGGCGCTTGGACCCAAGCAAAGCGGGGGTGAGCAGCTGCATGGGGGATATAGGCGTACACGCTTTTAATCTGGCGGAATACATTTCTAATCTACAGGTCACCGAGCTGTGCGCAGACCTGCACAGCTTTGTTGATAGACGGTTGCTGGATGACGACGGTTCGGTCCTGTTGCGTTTTGGCGAGCAGGCCCGAGGGGCTCTGACCGCCAGCCAAGTGTGTTTAGGCGAAGAAAACGACCTACGTATTCGTATTTATGGTGATAAGGCCAGCCTGGATTGGCGTCAACAGGAACCCAATACCTTGCTCATCAAGTATCAAGATAAGCCGGCCCAGGTCTTGCGTGCGGGCAGTGATTATTTAAGCCCGGTCGCCCTGGCCAACTGTCGCACTCCGGGCGGTCACCCAGAGGGTTATCTGGAAGCCTTTGCCAATTTATACCGCAACTTCGCCAGTCAAATAAAAGCGCAGCTGGCAGATGAAACTGCATGTGCCGTGGCACTTGACCTGCCCGGAATCAATGAAGGGGTTCGGGGTATGGCTTTTATTGAGCAGGTGGTGGTGGCCAGTAATAGTCAGGAAAAGTGGCATCAGCTGCCGTCCTATTAATTAAGTGGGAAAATTATGAAAGGTTCAGGAATATTTCTCGCGCAGTTTGTGGGCAGTGAAGCGCCATTTAATTGCTTGGCCAATATTGCCGAGTGGGCAGCAGGCCTTGGTTATAAAGGACTGCAGATCCCGACCTGGGAGAGCAGCCTTTTTGATTTACAGTTGGCTGCGGAAAGTCAGGACTATTGTGATGAGATACAAGCAATGCTCGCCGGGCATGGGCTTGAGATAACGGAGCTGTCCACCCATTTGCAAGGGCAGTTGGTTGCGGTAAATCCAGCCTATGATGAACTGTTCGACGGCTTTGCCGATCCGGCCGTGCGCGGAAACCCGCAGGCGCGAAGCGCTTGGGCCATCGATCAGCTCATGCTGGCGGCGAAGGCAAGCCAGCGCTTGGGGCTGAAAGCGCACGCGACCTTCTCAGGATCGCTCTTATGGCATACTTTTTACCCCTGGCCACAGCGCCCAGCGGGTTTGGTGGAAGACGGTTTCACTGAACTGGCAAAGCGCTGGTTGCCGATCCTTGACGCGTTTGATGCGGCGGGAGTGGACGTTTGTTTTGAAATACACCCAGGGGAAGACCTGCACGACGGCATTACCTTCGAGCGTTTTCTCGCCGCGACCGATCAGCACCCGCGGGCGAACATCCTCTATGACCCCAGCCACCTGCTATTGCAGCAGATGGACTATCTGGCGTTCATTGATATTTACCACGAACGCATAAAAGCCGTGCACGTGAAGGATGCGGAGTTTACGCCCAATGGTCGCAGCGGTGTCTATGGCGGTTATCAGGATTGGAAGGATCGCCCAGGTCGTTTTCGTTCACTGGGCGATGGTCAGATAGATTTTTCGGCCATCTTCAGCAAATTAACGCAATACGGTTTCGAGGGTTGGGCCGTGCTGGAATGGGAGTGTTGTTTGAAACACCCAGAGCAGGGAGCCGCCGAAGGCGCGCCGTTTATTGAGCGCCATATGATTCGCACCACCGACAAAGCCTTCGACGATTTCGCCTCCGCGGGACAAGACAAACAACTTAACGCTCGAGTATTAGGGCTATAACATTACTGGAATGCAAGTCCGTTGGATCCATTTTTACTGTGGAAAAATAATAAGTGAGGTCACCTATGTCTTCAGTACACGCACCATTGGATAGGGCGCGATTATTTTTAATCGGCAACCTGTCTATTTTTATGATCGGCCTTGGTTTTGCCGTGAGAGCCAACATTGCGCCGAATTTGCAGGCTGATATCTACGATCATATTGATCTGGCTCGCTCGGCAGCCATGCTCGGTGAAGCCTTGGGTATTACCTTTACGGGTTTTGCTTTGACGCTGTTGTTTGGCAGTGCCCTGGTCGATCTGATCGGCATGAAACGTATGTTATTGCTGTCGGCATTGGGTTATGTGTTGGGGGCGGTGTTGATCATTATGGCGGCTTTACTGCCCGTTGATGGCCTAGCCGCTAATCTGGTGCTCGCTGGTTTGTTGCTAACCGGGCTAGGTTGGGGTGCGGTGGAGGCGGCGAGCAATCCGATGATTGCGGCGCTCTACCCAGATGAGAAAACCAGCCGGCTGAATATTCTGCACGCCTGGTGGCCTGCGGGCATAGTGGTTGGTGGCCTACTTGGTGTACTTTTCTCCTATCTCAATATTCCGTGGCAGGTGAATCTATTCATTCTGATAATTCCGGCGCTGGTGATGGCTTGGTTGGTCAGCCGCGCCAGCTTTCCGGAAACAGAGCGAGTGGCGGCCGGTGTTGGCTACGGTGATATGTTTAAAGAGTTATTGCGCCAACCGTTATTCTGGTTGTTTTGGTTGTGTATGTGGGGCACGGCCGCCGCAGAGTTGGCGCCTGGCCAGTGGGTTAATCTAGCCCTGTCTCGCATTGTAGGTATGCAGGGTATTTTACTGCTGGTGTATGTCAGTGCGTTGATGTTTGTCATGCGTCATTTTGCCGGCCCGCTGGCCAAACGCCTATCCGCTGTTGGGCTGCTGTGGTTGAGCTCGCTGTTGGCCGCTGTCGGTCTGTATCTGTTGAGCATTGCCGAGAGCCCTGCGGCTGCCTTCGGTGCCGCCACCGTCTGGGGCATGGGTGTGTGTTATATGTGGCCGACCATGTTGGCGACGGTATCCGAGCGCTTTCCTAAGGGCGGCGCGTTAATGCTGGGTTTGATGGGTTTTGCCGGGGGCATGGCTATCCAGTTCCTACTGCCAAAAATGGGCGAGATTTTTGATCAAGCCAAGGTCGAGGCCGCGGGCAGTGTGGAACTGCTCGCGGGTTTGTCCGGGGCCGAGCTCGATGAAGTATTGCGCTACGCGTCGGTGGAATCGTTTCAGTCGGTAGCGGTCGTGCCGCTGCTGCTTATTCCCATATTTACGGTTATCTGGCTGCGTGACCGGACGGTGAAACGCGGGGTCGAACAGGACAGACTCTCATCCAGCCGCGTGTGATACAGCGCTAAGTTTTATTCTGTTGGCTGGGTATAGCCGTCGTCATGGTCGGCGCCCAGTGTTCTCCTGACTTGCTTGATGCCCCGCCCGTGCGGGGCTTTTTTATGTCCTTAATTTAAGTGATGAGAATGATCTAAACACCTATAGTTAATTTCGTAAGCCGATATTCAGTCAATCAGTTTAACGGCATTTTGTGAGCCTTGTCGGCGATACAGTCTGGCCAGTCCATAGAGCGGAGTTTCAAAAAGTAGGTGATGGTATTTGTGTCATAACCGACCTAGGTTTCTATGGATATTAACAGGAAAATATTCAAGAAAAGGGCGCTTGAATTTAACCAGAGGTGGTCTAAAGGAGAGTGCTAGCAGGGCTGATAACCTACATTAAAGATATGGGTACACTTTACATAAAGTAGCGTAATATAGATACGCAGAGATATTAAAGCCTATTTTATTGAGTCGTGATTATGGAAAGTTTAATTTCTGAGTTTTCACCGCGTTCTACCGCTGTCGTGACTCGATTTCTGTATAGGGCTTATTTAGCTGCGGGGTTAGATTCAAAAGAAATATTTGAACGTTCTAATATAGATTATTCTCGATGTGATGATGTGCAGTATCGTGTTTCCCATGAAAAGTTATTGCGTATGTGGGAGGTTGCTGGTGAGTTAAGTGGTGATCCAAATTTTGGCCTTACTTTGGCAGCTGAAGTACCTGCACCACCGTTCAATGCGGTGGGTTATCTGGCCATGACGAGTAAAAATTTACGTGAAGTGCTCGAGGTCATGGCCAAGTACAGTGCAGTATTTTCTGATGAATGTCACTTTAAGACAACAGAAGACAGTCAGTTTGCAAAGGTAAGCATTGATTTGTCTTGCGGTCTTGTTGCCAGTCGTCAGCACACGGACTTTTGGCAGTTATTTTTCTATCGGCTTTTGAGTTTAAACATAGGTTGGAAGTTACCCTTGGAAGAAGCGGGTTTTCGTCATGAAAAACCCAGTGATATGACTGTATACGATGACTTATTTAAGTGTGAAATAAAATTTAATCAAGAGACTAATTACCTGTTGTTTCCAAAAGTATACCTTGATTACGAAACAATCAGTGCGGATCCTGCCATGCATAAGGTGCATGAGGCCAGAGCGGATCAACAGCTTTATTCACTGACTGAAATTGGAATAGTCAATAAAGTAAAAAAAATAGTGTTCGAATATCTACCCGATGAAAATATTGAACTTGGGGAAGTGGCTAAGCGGCTTAATTTGACTCCAAGAACGGTACAAAGAAATCTATCGGATGAGGGCACTACGTTTAAAAAAATAGTCGACCTTACTCGTAAGGATTACACTATTTCCGAAATTATAAATACTGACTTATCTATATCCGAAATAGCTTTTCGTTTGGGGTATAAGGATTTAAGCTCGTTTTACCGAGCCTTTAGGCGTTGGACGGGCGTTACACCGATCGTCTATCGGGAAAACTGTAAAAGGGATTGAGGTTGGTTTGAATGTGGTAAATGGGCGGTGTAAATAAAATTCCTCACCAAAACGGTGAGGACCAAGGCAATGTCATTAGTAATCGGTGACTTATAAATATCCTTGCAACCAGAGAGCGAGTGATTTTCGTCTACCTAGATCAGTATTTGTTATCCAGTTGCTGTGTGTTTATTATACTTTATCCCTCAGAGAGAAAAGTTGTTCGAAATAAGGGTTATTTTCAGCTTTTTTGTCCAGGTCTACGTGCATTGAATCTCGCTTAGCCAGGTGCGAGAACATTTGAATGCCGAAACCACCATCAAGGTCATCTACAATACGCTTCTTCCAGGGTCTGCGAATAACTTGTGTTGTGAGTCGTCGTGTTGTTCTGGCTTGCAGCATGATTGTATCGGCAATTTCTTTGGCACGGGTAAGCAGCTGATCTTTTGGAACAATTTCGTTTACAAGACCCAGCTCTAGTGCTTTTTTGGCGTCAATAGTGTGCCCTGTTAGTAGGGCGTAGGCTGCACGCTTTACACCGAGAAGTTCCTGTAAGCAGCTGTGAATACCGTCACCGGGTACAGAGCCAAGGCCTGCAAAATGTGGGTCAAAAATAACGGCATCTTCGCTGCAGATAGTGATGTCACACATCAGACAGAGCTCTGAATGAAAACCAGGTCCGTTCATGGCACCGATGGTGGGTATTTCAAGGTCATTGATCAATGAGGCGACATTGATACGTCCATCTTTATAGGCGTATTCATAGGCCCAATATTCCAGGTTCTCTTCCTCCAGATCAAATCCCGTTGGGTCAATACTCATCATAAAGTGTGGGCCGGTTCCCGTAAAAATCATCACTTCGTTATCAGGGTCTGAGCCGACGGTTTTAAACAGTTGCCCAACGGAGCGATGATTCTCAACGCTCAACTGAATGGGGCCGCCCAGTGTATGGGCTTCTGCTACCAGCACGCCATCATCGCTGCGATTCAGCTTGTAGTTTTCTTTGAAGGCCTCTTTGTAGTCTTCAAACTGAGGTGTTGGAATAAAATTTTGTAGTGACATGACTGTGTCTCTCCTATAAACCTAAAGGTGTCTTGTCTTGGCTAAAAGTTTGGGGCCACCATTAAGTGGCCCCTGTTGGAATGGTATCGCGGGTTTTATCCAGAATATTTTAAGAAGTGCCCTAGTAGCTCCAGGTCACAGTGGCACCGTAGGTGCGAGGCGTTCCCTGTGCATAGGCTGCACCATCAGGGGTTTTTCCGTAATCGACAAAGTCTACATTGTATTGTTCATCGGTTAGGTTCTTAGCCCACAGCGACAGGTACCAGTGGCCATCAGCCGACTCGAAGGCAGCGGTGGCATTAACAATGCCGTAGCTGTCTTGTCCCGTGGTATTGCTTGGGTTAAAGAACTGCTCGCTGCTGTAGGCGTAGTTGGTACTGAATATCAGGTCACCTAGATCGGCCAGAGACGTGATGTATTCGGCAGAGAAGTTGAATACCTGCTCTGATGAATACTCAAGCTGATTGCCTTCATTGTCTATGCCATTATCGGCTATACAGGCTGCACCGCTAAGGCCGTTGTCGGTCGCGGCTTCTTCACAGTAGGCATCAAAAGTGGCATCAACATAGGCATAATTTGCCGATAGCGTCAGACCTTCGGCAACCAATGCGGTCACTTCAAGTTCCAGTCCTTGGCTGGTGGCGTCGGCAGCATTTTTGGTTGTGGTGCCGCCGGTTGAGTTAACGCCTTGAACCTGAAGATCCTGATATTCAATGTAGAAGGCTGAGGCGGTGTATTGCAGGCGGTTGTTCCATGTTGTGCCTTTAACACCAATTTCAAAGTTGTCGGCTTCTTCCTGATCAAAACTTTCATTTTCGGCATCGGCAGCGTTGGCTGGCCCGAAGTTGAAACCACCGCCTAGCGAGCCCTTAGAGTAGGTCGCGTATAACATGGCATCTTCAGTGAGCTGGTAGTTGGCGGTAATTTTGGGGGTTAGCTGTGTCCAGTTCTCATCGGCTTTAATATCGGTGAAGTCGGACTCATCCACGAGCCCTAGCGCAACGTGACCATCGACCAGGCTGTGTGTCACTTCTTTGGTTTCATAGCTATAGCGCAGGCCAAAGACAATATCCAGGTCATCATTAACGGTGTAGGTTCCCTGGCCATAGAGAGCATAGGTATCGCCCTCCAACTCCATGGCCTGAACCTGTGATTGATCGTAGCCGACATCTGCTATTGTGATATCAAACCTCTCTACACGCTCTCCTTCATCGTGAAACAGATAGAGGCCGGCGGTCCAGAATAAATCACCGTCAAGGGTGAAGAGACCACCATCGGTTGATGAAATTCGGAACTCTTGACTGATTGACCAGGAGTCGTCTTCTGCCGAGTTGATAACGCTAACGGGACTTTCAATGAAGCCTACGGGCAGGCCAAATAAAGGGGAAAGATCAAATATTTCGGTACTGGGAGAGTTATCAATGTCGCGGGCAAACGAGTTTTTAATGTCGCGATAGCCGGTAATGCTGTCAAACGCAAACGCATCACCTGAGTAACTGGCTTTAAAAGAGAAACCTTGGTTAGTCTGAGAGCCCTCACCATCTTCATCTAAAGTAACTTTATAGCGATCGGAAGGTGAAAAAACGGTTGTGCCTAGCACTCCGCCTGCGTTGACAATATCGAAGCCACTAGAACTCGTGCCAGAGCTGCTGTTGTTAATGTGCAGAGCGGTACCTGGGTTGGAGGGGTTGTTCTCGTAATCCAGAGTGCCGCGAAGGTCCCAGTTTTCACCTGCAAAGAACAGGGTGCCGCGGCCAAAATAGCTTTCCTCCTTGCCTAGTTCATTGCCAGTGGTGAGGTTGTCGGTAAAACCGTCACGCTCATTGCTGCCGCCAATAATTTTACCGGAAAGGTTCTCGGAAAGTGGTCCGCCTAGCAGAAAGCGGGTTTGGCGCGCACCGTAATTACCCGCGGTGGTCGACATTTTGGCTTCGAGCTCTTCGCTTGGTGCTCTACTGTGGACGTTGATCGCACCAGCGATGGCGTTTTTACCGTAAAGGGTACCCTGTGGGCCGCGCAAGATCTCTACGCGATCAAGGTCAAAAAATGCCATGTCCATGGCTGCGCCACGAGAGACATAAACGTCATCGATAAACATCGCAACCTTGGGGCTGGCTGCAATATTGTCACGGACGGAACCGCCAATACCACGGATAACCACCTTCTGCTCACCGAGGCGACCGCTGCTGATTTGCAGGCCTGGTGCGGCTGAGCTAAGGTCTTCGGTTCGTGTGATTAAACCTCTCTCAATGGCGTCGCCGGAAATGGCCGACACGGCAAGAGGGATCTCTTGTAGGCTTTGGGCTCGGCGCTCAGCTGTGACAACGACTTCCTCTAGGGTAAACGATTCGCTATTACTGGTGTTCGCGTGAGCGCTACCAACAACACTGGCGGCTGTCGCCATCGCTATGGCGGTACTCAGTAGTTTTCGGTTCAGATCTTTCATTAATGCCTCTCCTCATCTAGCGCCATAGATGTATTATTATGGGGTGTGTCTTAAAGTTTATGGCACCCTGAAACTCTACCCTGACGCTCATCAATGTTACTTCGCCCCTGCTGACATATGTTTGCCCGAAGACGACATCAATAAGGTCTAGTGGCGTATCTAGGCACCCCCCGCCTGAATTCCAATAAAGTTATTAAAAAGTACCTGGATATGTCAGGTGCGGACAGTTTCGTCACAAGCCTTCTCATCAGTCACTCTCTAAAAATAGTCGATTAAGACACTTCTTACTTTAACGATAGGGTATTTGAGGGCATGTTTTTGGCATCTCATGACATACGCAGCGCTATGGGCCACGTCATATAATATTTTTTGATTAAAAGTAGTGCTTGAAATTTTGGAGGTGGTGATGAGCAGTAAGCCAATTAATGCGAAGAAAAGAATTCAACAACGTATAAAAGGAACGCTCGATTCTCCCTGTTTGTCTATTTGCAACTATGACGACCTCGATAAGATATGTCGTACTTGTGGAATGATTAAAGATGAAAAAAGGCGCTGGAAGAAGTTGGGTGGAACTGAAAAATCGTTTATTCGAACAGAAGCCTCAGAGCGTTTGATAAAGGTAAAAATATAATACTATTTTGTATTGAGAAGATTTTAAATATTAGTGAGACTTATGCCTATTTATAATAGTAAAAGCGCCTTGGTGAAGGAACTAAAAGGTATTCATCTATATCACTTTACGCTATCAAATTGCTCGCAAAGAGTAAGGTTGGCCCTGGCTGAAAAAGGCTTGTCTTGGACGAGCCGGCATCTGGATCTTACCAAAAATGAACATATTACCGATGAGTACCAGCAGATAAACCCTAGCGGCGTGGTGCCTACCTTGATCGTTGATGGTGAGGTGGTGGTTGAATCAAACGATATCCTTTTTTACCTTGAGCAGCGTTTTCCTAATCCACCACTGGTTCCAAAAATACAGTGTGAGTACACCGATATGGAAGCGCATATCGGTCTAGCAAGTAAAGCACAAGGCGCGATAAAGGTTTTAACCTACGACATGTTATTTAGGCATGTCGTTAAGTTCGATGAGGATGACATTCAATTTTTTGAGAATAATCGACAAAATAAAGATGTTGTTGAGTTTATGCATGATTTTGTTGATGACAGCGAGATATGGAGTATCAGGGTTGAATCTTCAAAAAAAGAAGTAATCGGTGTTTTAGGTCGGCTTGATAAAGCGTTAAGTAAGAAACCCTGGCTGACCGGTGATAACTACGGTCTTGCTGACGTGTCTTGGGTTGTTAATCTGAATCGACTGATTAAATTTGGCTTTGCAACAGAAGAGTTTCAGTTTTTACGCGAGTGGTTTGAACGGTGTTCTTCAAGAAAAACGTTTGCTGATGCGGTAATAAATTATCAGGAGAGCAGTTAGTTTGTTGATGTTTATTAACCTGTCTTGGAATCCCTATGAATAACAAAAACATACATCTGAGTAACTTAAGATTGGCGGCATTTGTTGCGCCAGAAGCACCCTTGGCTGCTTTTTTAATGGTGGTGGTGGTTTTTATTCCGCCCTTTTATGCGGGCAGCATGGGCCTGGGCCTGAGTGCCGTAGGTTTGATTTTTGGTATAACAAAGTTGTGGGATGTATTTACAGACCCGGCTTTTGGGGTTTTGTCCGATCGGCTTCGAACCCGTTGGGGCAGACGCAGGCCTTGGTTGGTGCTCTCTGCACCTCTGTTAATGCTTTGTACCTACTATGTGTTTATACCCGCAGCCCCCGTAACGCTCGGATACTTCGCTGTTTGGATGATTGTGCTCTACATTGGCTGGACGCTCGCCTCTGTCTCGCATATCTCCTGGGCAGCAGAACTCTCCTCTGATTACCATGAACGCTCGAGAATATCGGCTTTTAAGCAAGGGGCGGCTTTAGTCGGGGGTATAGCCCTGATGTTAATGGTGGCTCTAGCCGATCATAGCCCGGGATTTACTGAGTCGGATCGATTGGCTTTGATCGCCAAGACCCTGATGATTGCTCTGCCTGTTTGTTTTGTTGTCGCCTTACTGGCAGCACCTGAGCCAGAGCCAGAAGTGGTGAGTCTTGTTGTCGAGGTGGAAAAACCGTTTCAGGCCATATTGAAAAATGCACCCATGCGACGTTTGCTGATAACCAACCTGTTGTTGGGTATTGCCACAGGCAGCATCGCTGGCATGTTTCTATTTTTTGTTGAGGACGTTCTTCTGTTGGGTGAGTGGGCTTCATTCTCCCTGTTGCCCTGGTTCTTCTCTGGTCTGATTTTTCTTCCCGTCTGTATGGCGTTAAGTAAACGATTTGGCAAGCACAAAACACTGTGTATTGCTCTTCTGTATCATATATTCGCCAGTGCATTGTTTATATTTATGCCCTCAGGTGATGTGGTTTTTGCGTCCGTAGCGCTGCTGCTCTTGGGGGCTAATCAGGCGGTGGGCACCTATATTCCCGCTGCTATTATGGCCGATGTGACTGATTTTGATGCCGTAAAGTCTGGGAAGAAGAGAACCGGATTGTATATGTCTCTGTTGCAAACCAGCAGCAAAATAGCCGCAGCATTGTCCGTCGGCTTAAGTTATCCATTGCTGAGTGTCATTGGCTTTGATGCTACGCCGGATGCGGATAACTCGATTGAAATCCTAGATGGTATGCGTTGGATGATGGTCGTTGTACCTGGGGTTTTGTACCTGATTGTTATACGAATAATGTGGAAGTTTCCTTTGGATGAGGAAAGTCAACTTGTTTTACGAAAGCAGCTGGTTGAAGCCGCTGATTAGTAGACTCTGACGTTTTTAATGGATCGACGGCTTTTGTGGGCAATGGATTGTCGGGTTAGGTGAATCAGAAAAATAAACCAACTTGATACTCTATTTGTAACGCGGTCTTCTCTATAGGTCGCAATATAATCCAAGAATTAAGTGAGAATAACATGAAAGTAGCATTTATTGGTCTGGGAAATATGGGTGGAGGCATGGCCTCAAATATCCTGGATAAGGGATTTGACTTAACCGTTTGGAATCGAACCGCTTCTAAAATGAATCCCTTTGTCGAGAAGGGGGCTAAGTCCGCCGAGACTAAACGCCATGCGGTTGAAGGCGCTGATGTTGTCATCACCAGTTTGATGGATGATCAATCTTTGCTTGATAACCTTCAAGGTGACGATGGAATCTTGGCAGGACTTAAATCAGGTGCCACCCATGTTTGTGTGACCACCATATCGCCTCAGTGTGCCGATGAGCTGTTGGCTATTCACCGTGAGCATGGTTCTCGATTCGTAGTCTGTCCTGTTTTGGGCCGTCCAGATGCCGCTGCAGAGGGCTCACTGATGGCCCTAATGGCGGGAGATTCCGCCGGAATTGATGTTGCTAAGCCGGTTGTAGAATCGTTTACCAATATGATCGATGTTATGGGCGATACTCCAAGCCACGCATCAACCTTAAAATTATGCCTGAACTATACCGTGATTTCGTGCATTGAACTTATGAGCGAAGTCTACACCTGTGCAGATAAAGCCGGTTTGAATGTGGCTAAAGTTGCTGGATTTTATCAGGTTATTTTCGGATTCCCCGTTTTGCAAATGTACGCTGAGAAGGTTAAAGATCGTCACTTTGATGACGGTGGTTTCAAAATGACCGGTGGCTTGAAAGATATAGGCCTAATGCTAGATACAGCAAAAAATCTGGGTACGACCTTTGATATTGGTGAGATCATTAAAGGAAAGATGGAAGAAGCGTTGGATAAAGGCATGCAAGACAAGGATTGGAGTGCCATCTATGAGATCTCCCGTAGTCGTGCCGGTTTAGAGTGATATTTATTAAGTAGTTATGGCTGCCGTTATGGCAGCCTGGTAACGACGTCTTTCCCTTGTTATTTCGTTGAGAACTTTTGTATGCCTTCTTTAACGTTAAGTTATAAAAACTTCATAGATGGAAGCTGGAGCGACTCTAAAAGCCAGCGAAGCTATGATGTAAGAAACCCAGCCGACCTTACTGAGGTTTTGCATAGCTACCCTAAATCCAGCGAGACAGATGTTAATCAAGCAATTGATAGCGCCTCAATAAAATTCGAGGCATGGAAGCTTGTTCCACTTGCTGAAAAAGCCTCCATTATGCGCAGGCTCGCTGAGCTAATACGACAGCACAGGGATCAAATTGCCTCGATCATTACCCTTGAGAACGGCAAACTCATCAGTGAATCTCAGGTTGAAATTGACAGCGCAATACTTGAACTTGAATATCAGGTAGGCGAAGGTTTAAGGCAGTTTGGTACTTCAGGAGATTGCTTAAAAGGCAATATGCTCGGCATTAGTCGTAAAGAACCACTGGGTGTGGTCTCTGCGATTCTGCCTTGGAATTTTCCCTTTAATGTTCCCTTCCGAAAGCTGGTTCCGGCTCTGATGGCCGGTAATACCGCTGTATTGAAGCCTGCCAGACAGACACCTGCGGTTGGAGAAGTTGTAGCAACCTTGTTCCATATGGCCGGCCTTCCTGCTGGAGTATTACAGTTCGTCACGGGTTCAGGTGCAGAGCTGTCCTCTTCGTTGGTCGCACATCCGAACATTAAGGCGGTAACTTTTACCGGTTCCACTGAGGTGGGTCGTGAAATCGCGGTGATGGCGGCGAGTACGTTTACTCGAACTCAATTAGAGATGGGCGGGAAGAACCCTTTGCTTGTGTTGTCTGACGCGGATCTAGACAGTGCAGCCGAGGCGGCTGTCGTAGGCGCTTTTTCATGCGCGGGTCAATGGTGCACGGCAACCAGCAGATTAATTGTAGAAAACAGTGTCGCTGACAAGCTGATTGAGAAGATTGTAAAGCTCACAAAGCGGATTGTGCTAGGCAGGGGTAACGATACCCATGCAACCATGGGGCCTGTCTGTGGCCAGGAGCAGTTTGAAAACGTAATACGTCATATTGAGCGGGCAAGAGAAGAAGGTGCACAATTAATTATGGGCGGCTCTTCTTCAGTGGTTGATTATTTAAAAGGTGGCTGCTTTATCGAGCCCACCATCTTTGATTGCGTCGACGATACAATGGCTATCGCTAAAGAAGAGGTTTTTGGTCCTGTATTAGCCATTATGCGTGTTGATTCCTATGAGGAAGCACTGAAGCTAGCCAATGATACGGATTATGGGTTGTCATCCTCTATCTTTACCGAGAATCTAAAAAAAGCCCTGCACTTTACGGAACATTCGGAAGTCGGCTTGACCCACGTAAATATTCACTCCGCTTATAAAGAACCCCAGTTGTGTTTTGGTGGCTACAAAGACTCTGGCTTTGGACTGCCTGAAGCCGGCAGTGCGGGGATTATGTTCTTCCAAGAAGAAAAATCTATTTATTATAAAAAATAAACAGATATCTAATACATTTGGTTAGCAAGAGTTATTACTATGAGTAGTGAAAAGTACGATGTCGTAATTATTGGCGCCGGATTATCAGGCATTGGTGCAGCGGTTCATACAAAGCGTAATTGCCCCAATAAGTCACTGGCGTTGTTTGAGTCAAGAAATGAAATTGGCGGTACCTGGGATCTTTTCCGTTATCCTGGCGTGCGCTCAGACTCTGATATGTTCACTCTCGGTTATAATTTTAAGCCTTGGATGAATGACCAAAGTATTGCCGATGGATCGCAGATTAAAAACTATATAATAGAAGCTGCAAAAGAGAATGATATAAAGGACAAGATACAATTTTCTAAGCGTGTAACGAGTGCTAATTGGTGTAGTAAAAAGCAGCAGTGGGAACTGGAAGTAACCGATCAGTCAACGGGCGAGATTAAACCAGTCACCGCAAATTTTGTTATATCTTGTACCGGATATTACAATTATAAGTCAGGTAATAACCCTGATTTTAAGGGTAAGGACGATTTTAATGGCCAAATAATACACCCTCAAAAGTGGCCGGAAGATCTTGATTACAGTGGTAAGAGGGTGGTGATCATTGGCAGTGGCGCCACCGCCGTTACTCTGGCTCCGGCTATGGCGGCTAAAGCAGGTCAGGTGACAGTACTGCAACGCTCACCTTCATTTGTGATGAGTCGACCTAAGGTTGATTCTAAGCTTAATGTGTGGCGTGAGAGGTTTTCGCCGAAAACGTATTATCGTTTAGCACGCGCCAAAAATATGAACATGCAATATTTAGTGTATAAGTTTTGTATGATTTTCCCCAATAAGGCCCGGGAAATAATTGAAAGTAAGACCAGGGCGGCTATTGGTCCAAACGTCGATATGAAACACTTTACCCCGAAGTATAACCCCTGGGAAGAACGGCTCTGTGCGGTTACCGATGATGATATGTTTCAGTCTATTAAGTCTGGTGATGTACAGATGGAAACTGATCACATCGAGTGCTTTAATCGTGATGGAATTCTCCTTAAGTCGGGTAAGCAACTGGACGCGGATATCATTATTACGGCAACCGGTCTCGATTTACAGTTGCTCGGTGGTATGTCAGTCACGCTGGATAACAAGAACTTCGACCTAACTGAAAAAATGTGTTACCGAGAGGTTTTTCTAGAGGACCTACCCAATTTTGGTTTCATTTTTGGTTACACCAGCGCCTCTTGGACTTTGAAAGCTGATTTGGCTATGCAGTATTTCGGTCGCGTAATGAAATATATGGATAAAAAATCGGCCAAGGTGTTTACCCCTCGTAATACTGGCGGTGATCCCGGTGGTATGCCCTTCAGTGATGTAAAAGCTGGCTATATGGTCCGTGCATTGGATAAGCTACCAAAAAGAGGCGTCAAGGTTCCGTGGCGTGCGTATCACAACTATGGGCTGGATGCGCTTACCTTTAAGTACGCTCCCGTGAATGACGGTAAGTTGATATTTTCTGAAGGCTACAGCCCTTTTTAACTTTTTAAAGTGACTGCGCTTTTGGAGGTAGATAACCTCTGCCTCCCTTTTTGTGGTTAATGTTAATGATCGGGAAAGGTTTATAAGAGGATGGTATTTAAAAATGTTATTTGTAAGAGAATACGTGTGTGAGAAACAATAATGAAGTATCACGAAAATCACCACCAACGCTTGCGCTCTCACTTTTGTGTATTGCTTTCCTTACAGTAATTGCAACTGCTTTGGGGCCTACACTTGCGCACGTCAATGACTTGGAGTGGACCGAGCATCAACGCTTTCATGCATTCCGTGAGGTCTTTATGGCTAGCCTGTTTTCATGTGTCGGAATTGCTTTGTGTCTGGGTCCGCTGCGTAAAGGTGAAGCTTACGCGCTCCGTGCTGTTGGCGTATTGGGTTTTGGGCTTGTTGGGGGATTTTGGCTTGGGCTTCCTTTGACGGGTGCTGGGACTTCAGATATGACGCCGTATATCAATCATGGCCTACAAGCTTTCGCTCTTTTTGTTGGGTTGTTTCTTGCTCGACATGCTGGCGATAATAATTGTGAATAGGTTGTTATATTCTATAAAGGTTATGCTTGTTCTAGTTCATTTTTCTTATTACTTATAGTTACTAAAATAACTAAGGTCGGAATATTTTGATATTATTTCGGCTAGACGCCCATCTTCTTTCATGTTTCTTATTTCTTGATTCGCTTGTTTAATATCTAATTTGACCTTCTTCCCCAGTGCTTTATTTGATAAAGCTAAGTACATGCTGGCTTGATCAAGCGTGTAAACCACTTCCAATTTCCGACTCACGCCTAGACTTTTTGCCGCATCGAAGAGTACAGGCATTGCGGTAGTTGCCACATCAATTCGGTCGCTTAGTAATCCTTTTAATAGGCTGGACGGGTCGTTGTATGCTGTGTGCGCTGAGTTTTCTCTTATGTAGGTGTCTACTTGTGGTGGCAGTCTAATATTGCCGACTCGAAGCGCTTTTAATTGCGCCAATGAATTTATTGAAATCTCTTTTGACTTCAATGAAACGGCGACAACGGAAAAGCTGAAAATGGGTTTGTCACCCACTGTCAAGTCTTCTGGGTAGTGAAGCGTTTTGTCATCAATAATTATAATCGATAACTCTGCGTTCCCGCTCAATAATTCAGTGTAGGTTCGCCGTAATGGAACAGGGCGTAAGGTGATGGTATGGCCCATGCCTTGTGCCATCGTATTTAGAATATCGTAAACAATGCCTCTAGCACCTGAATCGTCAAAATAGACCCAGGGTTTTATAGTGTCGGTTGCGATTGCCCAAGATTCACCTTTTTTGTCCTGTGCTTGTCCGGCCGAACTTAGCCCAGTCGCCAATGTCAGCAATAGCATGATAAAGGGCCAGGCAGGGCGTTGCCTTATATTCATAATCCTTTACTAACAGTATGGGGCTTAAACGATTTTCTCATAAGTGCCAGCTTGTGGATTATTTTGGGGTTCCAAGACGTTCTATTCACTATAGACCTAAATCCATTGGTGATTTATCCGCCCATGATTCCTTATCAGCAAGTGTCATATCACCATGTGCAGCGCATCGACTGTAAGGCCGTTGCTTCACATTCTAGGCATAAGCGCTAAGACAGTTTTCGGTAGGCCAGTGGCGTTAAACCAGTCCACTTCTTAAAGGCCCGTATAAACGTGCTGGCCTCAGAAAACCCCAGCCGAAAGCCAATCTCTTCGATGCTCTGTTCTTTGCTATTAATAAAGAATATGGCCATGTCCCGGCGCGTATCGTCCTTGA